>Ga0210400_10002661_pt1 | contig 16321 bp, 15 predicted proteins | sample IncBWH26MmetaG_FD_155456 | JGI IMG/M metagenome (GOLD analysis project Ga0210400, IMG submission 155456) | Forest soil microbial communities from Barre Woods Harvard Forest LTER site, Petersham, Massachusetts, United States - Inc-BW-H-26-M | ecosystem: Environmental > Terrestrial > Soil >... | reverse complement strand
GTGGCTGAATTTGCAGACAGCTTATGATCTGCGCATCGCGGAAATCAGCAACGCAAGACGCATCGTACGGGAAGTATCTCCGGCAGCGTGACGGACGCGTGTGCACCCACTGCTGACGGATGCGAGTGTCTGCTTTAGGGCGGTTCAATCAGTTCGCAGGCGTCTTCTGCGCTTCGGGCAGATTCATCAGCGCCGCCAATCCGGGCCAGTGCCGGCTGGCGCGCAGCGCCTCCGCGCCCTTGATTTGGAGCATGACCGGAACACTGGGATCTCGCTCCTCGATCGCCCTTTCGTACCAGTGCGCCGCCGCGTCAATGTCACCGCAGAGGCTGTGATACACACCGAGCCCCGTTGACGCTCCATAGACCTCGCCACCGCCAAGCATCTCGGCGACTTTCCGTCCGCGCTCTGGCTCGCCCGAGCGAACCAACAGTCCCGCATAGATACCCACACACGATGCATACCAGGGCGCCAGCGCAAACGCCTTTTCGGCGAATGACTGCGCTTCCGCAAAGTTCTGGCGGATGATGCTAAGAATGCAAAGGTAAAAGTAGGTAGCTCCGAAATTGGGATCCAGATCTCGGCACTGGTACAGAAGTTCCTCTGCCTCCTCATACCGATCCACCATAGTCAGGCTCAATGCAAGGTTGCATCGAGAGAAGAGATGGAGTGGGTCTGCCTGTATGGCCAGGTTCAATCGTTCCACCGCTTCGTGCCAGCGACCGGAACCCGCGAAAAAATGCCACCCACAAATTAAGTACGCCAAAGGCGATCCGTGGCCACCAGGCATCGCCGATGCGAACTGGCGCTCGGCTTCAACCCAGTCGTAGTCATAAGTCGCTGCGAGTAACCCTAAGGGTTCATGTGCCTCAGCGGAAGATGGATCCAGTTCGAGTGCCCGTTGCGCCAGACTGCGGATGAGCGGCGCTATCTCGCGCATGCGGGACAATCCCAGCACCGTACGACCAAAGAGATAGCTCGCGTAATCAACGTGAGCCTGCGCGTACTGCGGGTCGAGCGCGATGGCCTGCTCATACAAAAGCTTGGCCTGATCCATCGCCTCGACTGTAACCTTCCAATGGAAGTACCGGGCCTTAAGGAGTGCCTCGTAGGCAGGGAGCGGGGGCGTATGACGCGCCCGGCCAGGTGACTGCGCTGAAAGTCTGACCTTGAGAGCAGCGGAGATGGCAGCCGAGATTTCGTCCTGCACCGCGAATACATCCGCCAGCTCCCGGTCGAACCGCTCCGACCACAGGTGCGTTCCATCGGTTGAAATAATCAGCTGGGCGGTCACTCGGATCCGATTACCCGAGCACCGCACGCTGCCCTCAAGTACATGGGTGACACCCAGCATCCCGGCGATCCTGCGAATATCAGTGTTCTGCCCCTTGAAGGCGAAGGCCGAGGTGCGCGCGATCACCTTAAGCCCGGCGATCTGCGCCAGTGCGTTGATGATCTCTTCAGCCAGCCCATCGCTGAAATACTCCTGCTCCTTGTCGCCGCTCATATTCGCAAAGGGTAGTACTGCGATAGACGGTAAGCGCTCCGTCGGAGAGTCCGCGGCAATCGTGGGGTCCCTGGCTAGGGCGAAGGTCCGGAATTCATCGGCGAATGTCTCCATGCCGGACCCCAAATGGTGACGGATGGCCTCGGCGAGTTTCGCTGCAGCTGACTGGATGCCTTCCGAGTTGGCGTCAATCCACTGGGACTCGCTTAGAAAGTACTCGAACGCATGCGGGAGCACCGCCGCGTCCGTGCGCAATGCGATGATCCGGCGGCGCTTCGAGGAAGCCCGTTCGAGCTCCTTGCCGACATGAGGAGAGGCGACGGAATGTGCGGAGAGCACCAGGACAACGAGGCTGGATTCGTTGATTGCCCGAACAATCTCGCCGGCGTAGAGGGCACCCGGCACAACATCCCGAGGGGCTATCCAGCAAGCCAGGCCGGCGCCCTCCAGCGCCCCGACGACGGCATTGGCGACGGCGACGTCCTGTGAGGCGTAGCTGACGAAGACAGTCCGCCTATTGGTGCTTGTGGTCTCGACACCGATGCCTTCGACCATGCCCGATTCCCTCCCCTTGTGTGAGGCATCGTCGCGGAAGCAATCCCCGTTAGCAACAGAACCCGGCCATGAACGTCTAAATGTCTGCTATGGGGCGGCGATTCTTCACATCCCGAGGACCGCTTCGGGCCGGAAGGCGCCTGATTCGCCCCAAGAAAGCTGCCATTGCGGCAACGTGAACGCAGCGATCCGCCGAACCTTCACTACTGCACCCACTGCGGCCGGTCGCGACCGGCCTCTTTCGAGAGGCATCTCTTGCAACTCCAAGCCGCGCCTATGGCGTTGCCTTTTCGGCACGGCGGCCTGTACTGGTCTGCGCTTCCCTGAGTCACAATTTCAGGAATCACCTACAACAACAAATTCCACTCGATAAACAAGAGCATTGTTCACGAACAACTCCAGGGAGTGATTTCCCAATGGGTCCCCCTGGTCGAACCAAAAGTCGTCTACGATGCTAGGCTGGCTAGAACTCATGGTCTTCGTCCTGAGTACGTCTTTTGCCTCCGAATGCAGGTTCCCAGTCACCTTTTTTGTGGCCGTGGGAAGGTGCATAATCTCATACCATTCGATTGGGGCGCGATCGGGATTGTCGAAACCGACGCCGAACCGAAAACCTGTGCTCTTTAGTCGAAACGGAATGCGTTTTGTTTCCTCGACAAGATCAAAAATTCCGTCCGAGGCGATTCGCCAGATTCCAAATCGGAAATTGGTCAGTCGGGCCGCTGCCTCAGCCCGCAAGCTGAGGCCGGCGACGAACATGGATACTATGAATACTCGTCGACGCATGGGGCGGCCCTCAAAGAGTAGGCGGCATGGTGACCGGATTTCACTCTAGGCACAATCTTCGGCGTGGGGGCGCCTGCTGCCTCACGCGCCGCTGCTGACCCAGGCTGTGTGAGAACCACGATTCCCAGTTGCAGTGGAGCCGCCGGTTCCCTGAGAGATCAGCGTGTCGAGCTGTTTGCAGTGAGACAAAAAAGAGGGCTCGTCATGCCCTCATTGCCTTCATTAGCGGCACAACCCCGACGATCTGCATCGCTCGCTTCAGGTTATAGGCCAGCACGTGCAGACTCATCTCGGTTTTCACGTTCGGCAATCGTTTCATCAGGAAGTGTGTGTAACCCATCCAGGACTTAAGGGTGCCGAAGACATGCTCGACGGTCTGTCGTCGGATACGTGCGGCGTCTGGCATCCTGTCCAGGCGCTTTTCCATCTCGTCTAGGGCCGCCTCATGTTCCCAGCGGCTGATCCTGCGGTAGTCACCGGTAGTGCACTGTGCCTTGATCGGGCAGCGTGGACAGGCCGATGCCCAGTAGCGATTCAGGAGCAACCCGTTCTCGAGGCTGCTGTAGCGCCAGATCGCGCGCTCACCGGCGGGACATTTGTATTCATCTCGGCGAGGGTTGTACCGGAAGTCCCGTTTGTCGAACTGGCCTTTGGCGAGGTTGTTTGAGGTATGGGCCTTTGGTACCATCACCTTCATTCCAGACTGCTCGCACTTAAGGATCTCGGGCCCGGCGTAATAGCCCCGATCGGCAAGGGCCGTAATCTTCTGTTTGCCCAGGGCCTCTTGCGTCTGCTGTCCCATCGAAGATAGCTGCGCTCGATCGGAAGTCCGGTTAGTCACTTCATGTGTGACCACCAAGTGATGCTTGGCGTCCACCGCGGTCTGCACGTTGTAGCCGACCACGCCAGACCCGCGGGCACTCGTCGCCATCGATCGCGCGTCCGGATCGGTAAGTGAGATCTGCTCATCCGGAGTCTGGGCCATCTGCTTACCCAGCTGCTTGAGCCTTCGCATCTGCGCCTTTACCGTCTCGACCTTCTCCTTCAGATGCTCTACCCGCGCCTCGGTTACCGAGCGTGGATCTCGGTCCGCCCGGTCCAGATCCCCGAGGTAGTGGGCAATACTCTCCTCCAACTGCTGCATCCGCGCCTTGAGTTTATGCTTCGTGAAGTTCCGATCTCGACCGTTCACCGCTTTGAACTTGCTGCCGTCGATCGCCACAAGTGCATCAGAGAACAGATTCAGGTTGCGGCACAGCAGCACGAACTCCCAGCACACGCGCCGGATGGCGGGCCCATTGTCTTTGCGGAAATCCGCGATGGTCTTGAAGTCCGGTGACAACCGGCCGGTGAGCCAGATCAGCTCCACATTGCGCTGCGTCTCCCGCTCCAAGCGCCGACTCGACTGGATGCGGTTCAAGTATCCGTAAATATAGATCTTCAGCAGCGTGGCCGGATGATAGGCAGGGCGGCCGGTGGCTTCGGGCTCTGCGCCCTCGAAACCGAGCCCCCTCAGATCCAGCTCATCTACAAATACATCGACCACCCGGACTGGATTGTCCTCGGCGATGTATTCGTCCAGGCTCTCGGGGAATAAAGTGGTCTGAGACCGGTCCTGACCTTCGACGTATCGCTTCATGGCGGACTCGCGTCGGGAAGACCGGACTATTTTATTCCGATTGCCTACGTCGAAGAAGCGTTTTCACACGGCCTAGACCCAAAGGCGACAGTTACCAATGACCGCATTTCGGAATCCGAGTGCCGGAAGTTTTGGACCACATCGGTAGCGCAACACGACTGACGTCGTGCGGTCCCGCTAATTCTCCAGTTGCATGTGGAACAAGAACCAGCCCGATTCCAAAGGTCTGAAGGCAATGTAACCGGAACCGGGCGTATCACTCGGTTTCCACCGCGCCAGGTTGGCCACCTGGGGCTGCGGCTCCTCGGGATCTAGCGCGTAGCCTCTCAGATCCGTAGTGCAGCCGGCCAATCCGCAGAATGGGTCATACGCTACGAAAATTGCGCGCGCACGAAGCCCATCGATCCCGCTCAGGGATCGGTTGGTGTCGGTGCGCTCAAGTAGAAAGCTGTACTCAATCACAGCCGACACGTTCAGGCCGTCATGCAATGCCTGCAATCCGGAGCCGGGCCGCTGGGTGAGCCTCGACAACAGAGGGTATTGCTTTACCAGTTCCCCTAGACGCCCAAAATTAGCCCGGTGTGAATGAAATTCAGCTATCAGCTCGGAGTCAGATGGTGGCTTCGAGCCGCAACCGCTCAGAATGACAGCGAGCAGGACGAGTAAGCATCTAATGCGCATGGGTTGACGTGGGCAACTTCGCTCGCCTGATCATCTTAACGAATCCTCCAACAGGCTCCTCCTGGCAGCCTCTAGGCTCTCCCACGATCCTGCCGATACACAGGTAGGAAAATGGCGAATCATGGCAGTTTGGCGGGGCGATCCGTCCTTAGCGGGTAAAGTTCAACGGCTGCTTTATGGCGCCGATTCGACGTGACCCACTGGCGGCTCTTGGCCGCCTGCGGCCCATCCGTTGAATACCGTCCGACAGTCGTCACCAGCAGCGCGAAGCAATTTCGCGACAGTCAATCGGCGTTTAGCCAACGAGCAGCCGCTTCAGCAGTGTCCTCCGGGCGCGTATTGAATGCGATGGACGCATTCGGTGCCGCCTTATGCACAGCATTCACTACCGTCTCGAACAACGACAGGCTCTTTGGTGGCAACCGAATACCGCCTCCGATGACCACACAGTCATACGCTGTCGTTGCCAGTTGCCGCTCTAGCACGAGCCCCGCCGTTTTGTCGGGTCGGATCAAGCACAGGTCCGCCTGCCATCCCCGTTTCGCCATTTCTGCCATGCCAACCGCTATTCCCTGATGAATTTTCTCGGCATTGAAGCCAGAAGGTATCGCGGCATCCGAGAAGTCCACTGATTCCGGCTGCTGGCCAACGAACAGTACGCGTGTCATGTGACCTTCCTCTATGTTGATTCAGCTAGGCGCAGGCAGTTTACCGGAGCCTCCGAGTGGCCGCTTTTGGCCGGGGATTTCGCAGAGTCCAGTGTCTGGAATGGGCCGATAGTGCACCGCAATGACCGGTTGTGGGCGAGGGAACCGGCCAGCCGCTGAGAAACATAATCGGCAATTCTAGGTGCGAGGCATAACAAAACGTGCCGGCGGACTGACCGCTTCCATCGCCCAGTAGCAGCCGTTTACAATCGCTTTCGGCCAGAAGCCGCCATTGGAAACTCCGAAAAGGCTGCGTCTTAGCGGTCGTTCATGGCGCGGTAAACTGGATGGATGCGGGGTCAACGCAGATGCCGACCTTCCCATTCCCGGCCGAAAATGGACAAGTTCTAAAAGCTGAGCGACACACGCACATGCGCTTTAAAAGGCATAAAATTCCGTTTCGTGTCTTGCCCTCAACGCGAGAAACTGATGGCGACATCACTTTATGATCTCAGCGTGCCGACCTTCCTCCAGACCTTGAGAGGCGTCGCGGGGTGCCTCGGCCGCGCGGTCACGCATTGCGCCCGCATCGGCTCCGATCCGGACGACTTCGTGAACGCGCGCCTGATTGCCGACATGGCGCCGTTTCACTTCCAGATCGAAGCCCTGTCAAATCATTCCGTAGGGGGGCTGGAAACGGTGAAGACCGGCGTCTTTGCCCCGGCCCGGCTTGTCGGAACGGTTCCTTTCGCAAGGCTGCGGACAAGGGTGGACGAGGCGATCGGGGCGCTGGAGGCACTCAGCCCGGACGAGGTCAACGGCTGGGCTGGCAAGGTACTGGACATTGCCATCTACCGCCCGAGTGACGACGAGGATCTCGTCTCGCCTTGGGCGCCGCGCCAGTTGGCCTTCACGTCGGAGACCTTCCTTCTTTCCTTCTCGCTTCCCAATTTCTATTTCCACGTCGTTACCGCCTATGACATCCTGCGCTCGCGGGGCGTACCGATCGGCAAGCGCGCTTATCAGGGCCGACTACGTACGATCGGCTCGTGACTTCGGTGGCGAGTCTCCGACATTCCGATAAAGAGACTCAAATGGGGGTATTCACCTATTAGAAGGTATGTCTACCAAGACATTGAAGGTCTTGCAGCGCAGTCGCGCCAATCGTCGTATGGGAAAGATCGCACTCTCATTGCTCGGAGGCGGCCATTGGCGAACGACAGCAACGGGTGCAATCCCGGACTTCCGGAGCGACTCCGCCAACCGCCCAGTAATTTGAGAATCCCTGGTACCTGCTTCAGGCAGCCAGTTTCAGTTCGGGTTGCAGCCCAGCCCGAGCAGCCAGCGTCAGCAGCATATCCAGGCTGAAATCCCGCCACTTGCCCTTAATGAGTCGCGAGACTCGCGGCTGTGTGATCCCCAAGCGCTTGGCCGCCTCCGCCTGCGTCCAGCCTTGGGTCTTCAGGTGCTGTTCCATGCGGATCATCACCTCGGAGCGCAGTGCCATGACCTTGGCTTCGGCTGGATCGAAACCGAGATCGAGGAATACATTTCCGCTGCTCTTGAGTCGGCGGGTATCGGAGAATCGTGGATCGGCCTTCTTTCTCATGACGTACCTCCAATCAGCCTGTAGCGGGCCTTCGCCAGCTCGACGTCCATCTTTGTTGTCTGCTGCGTCTTCTTGTGGAAGGCGTGCAGCACATAGATGGCGGCCTCGAACCTGGCCACGTAAATGGCGCGGTACGCGCCCGATGCATCGCGAACGCGAATCTCATGAACACCCGTGCCTACGGTTGGCATCGGCTTGAAGCTCCAAGTCTCGGCACCAAACTGCACCCGCATCAGTTCCAGGCCGATGCTATGCCGAATGGCATCGGGCATCGCGCGCAAGTCATCCCGGCTGGAACCAAGGAACTCCAGCGGTTTCATACCTCGCGGCGCTGGGGACTTCCTGGGTCTCACGATGGACAATATATCAATACCTGCATATGTATGCAAGTATTAGCATAGCTTTCAGAGACCACTCACAACCGTCAGGAAAGGGTGTAAAACTCGCCCGATCCGCCGGAACTCGGCATCTCAGACCGAAATGAATCCTGCGAGCTTCAGGGCCCTGACATCGAAGGTTGCCGTGGCACGGCAGCCCAGCCTGCGATTGCGTGCCTCGACCAGGCAATCCGCAAAATCTCCCGCCGAATCCTTCCAAGAATCGACCGCGGTCTCCACAGACGGCTCGTCCTCGAAGGTCAGATCGGCCGTGTCCAACAGCGCAGAGAAGGCCATAACTATGTCTGCCTGCGCCATTTCGCATCGGCTTCGCAGCACCCACTCCGTCTCCAGCAATACCAGCAGACTAACTAAGACCGGATCGCCCTTGGCGACTTCGCGATCAATCATTCGCCGCGCCTTCTCATACTGAGATTGAACGTCGCGTGCCAGATACCGCACCAGGACATAGGTATCAACGCCAAGAATCAGCGGGACAGGAGCTCGATGGGTACAGGTTTCCTGCCCTTCTTGTACAACAGCCCTGCGAGTTCAGACACATGCTTGTTTTTTACCCGCATGACAACAACGCCGTCCGGCATCAACACGAAGGTCATCCTGTCTCCCGTCTTCATGCCCAAACTGTCCCGAATGGGTTTGGGAATTGTCGTCTGACCCTTGCTCGTTAGTGTGGCTTCTGTAGTCATTGCTGACTCCGTAATCCTTACTGAGTTTGTTAAAGTAAGGAATCGACTCCTGGGCGAGCATGCGGCGGTCCGTTTCCAGGGATGCCAGCACACTGGCTGCCTGCACGACCCGTTGCAGGTCAGGGCTTCACGGGTGCAAACCAAGCACGCCCATGCTTCAAGTCAAGCGTGATATTCCATGCTTTTAGAAACCGGACGCCGATATTGCCGTCCATGACAAGGCCGTCGACAACTTTTGCGCCGCCCTTGAGTGTGATGCCGGGCGCAAGGGCCGCCTTTATCTGTTGAGCAGAATGAATAGCCGGGTCCACACCCAGAAGTGGTGCGATGTACTTTGATACGACAATCACCGGATCGTCATTCCCCGTGTCGAGTTCCATCCAGACCAGCCCTTTGGAGGTGGGAACCCCTACTACGACGGAAAGGGCCACGCCCTCCGCTTCACGCACCAGGCGGATCGGCACTTCAATTGCACGCCTTGCTCGCGCCGCGAGACTCGCGGTGGTCTCGATGATCAAGCGGCCTTCCGCTTCCTCGATAGTAATCGCCTTGTCTGCGAATACATCCAGTGCAACAGAACCGTCCAAGGTGGGAGCGTCTTTGCCTGCCAGCGACATGATATCGAATGCCACCGCGGTCGGGACGCGATATGGGACTCCACCCAAAACGATGGAGACGTTGTCGCAACGTGGAAGGTCAATGCGCTGACCCGTCATACGCAAACCAACTACGTTGCCCCACGGCTCGCAGCCCACTGCCTTCGCCAGAGTCGGTGAAATAATGGTGATCCCGCCACCCGTGTCAAGCAGAAACGTTCCCTGGTGACCGGCCGTGACCACCTCAAGAGTTGGCTGCATGCCTCGGAACGCGCCCAGCGGAATGCTGTCTGCGGTCTGTGAGGCGTGCGCCGCATCCGGCGTGGCCAAAAGGAACTCGAATAAAAGCAGTGTTATGAATTTGTGCAATTTCTTCATGGGTTCGCTCTACTGCTGGCTTCCGCGGCATTGTCTACACGAAATGAAGACGATCCTATCCCCCCGCATCCTATCCTTTCGAACGGCGATGGCCGCGAACGACCGCTGACGGGAAGGGTACCCGACGTCAAGAACGATCGCCATTGCCCGGGAATTGATGGTCGAGGTTCCGAGTTAGCTCCGGCAGCGAGATACCCCAGTCACAAAGAAGCATCCGGGCGGGGGCCCGCGCCCGTGTTGAGAGCAATCTGATGGCTGAAGCAATGTTCGGATGCATGGCGCAGCGTTTACGTCTCCGATACAAGAGATAGATGTCGAAATGCATCGGCAGTCGCTTACTTCAAAATAAATGCCCGTTTCGGGGCGGTCGGTTTCATTTATCCAATGATCGCTTCTGCTTGTGCGCTACCAATATGGCGTCCAGAGGTCGAACAGGTGGCCGAAGGTTCTGGGATCCGCGTCCAAAGTCTCATCCTGCACCCATTTCTGGCAGTCGCCGATGACCGCTATCAGGAAGGCAGGCTATCTTGACCTACGTAATACCTTCTTCATCATCGGAACATGGACCGCACAATTTTGGAAAACAACACGATCGAAAGTACCGGAGCCGCGACCCAGATGGCGACGCTCAGCCAAAAATGTCCCGGGCTCGACACGCGCCGATAGGAACCCACCGCGTGGTCAATGTGTGCCATCCAAAGAGCAAGTGCTCCTAACGCCACGATAAGTAAGCACAGCGCCGCTGCTACGATTCGCAGCCATAACGGCGGTCGCCGCATCAATGCCCGGAGCTGTATCGCTAGCGGATCGTCGCGGTCCATCCAACGGATTTTTACCCGGAACCAAAGTACCGCTACGAACAGCACCACCACATAGGCATAAAATGCTACATCCTCTAAAGTGGAGCTAAGCGCCATGTGTCTCTAGACATTTCCCAAGCAAGCCGCACTGACGAGCAGACCATCTCCTCGACTCCATGCGTTACGGCCTACTCCTGTCGAGTTAGGGAACCGTCACGCCGTTCTCAATATATTTCACATTAGGATCGAAAAGGAACGCGAGCACTCGACGCCGCCCTGTTTCGATGTCCACGCTGGCAGTCATTCCAGGCCGTATGTACTTCCCGCCGTCCGCCGAAAGCCACGTCCGCTCCGGCTGTACCTTCACGCGAAAATACAGTGTTGGTTGTGGCACACCCTGTGCCTCGTCTGACCGTAACTTCCAATTGGGCGACGGAAATGTCGTGATGAAGCGCTATACGTGGACGTTAGCGTACCGCGGGCTGCGAATGCCAGTTAAGTGGCAATGAATCCGCTGCACCGACCGTCGGCTCTTGGCCGGAAGCGCTTCTAAACGGCTGCCTTTAGGCAATGTACGCGGTCAATCCAGCGAAACGTTTCCGTATGCTTCGCTGTCAAAAATAGTCCCGTATGTAGCTTAATGGATGGCCGCTTACCTCACCCATATCTGATCATTGCAATGTACTAACGGCCCGGAGCGGCCGCTCGAGGCAAGTGTCCGTATTTCTCCGGAACGGTCCTTCGCGGCGCAACCGGGCCAACGCGTCTTCCGGCGGTCCCCAAAGGCCCTGAATCTGCTGAAATATCACGCCTCCGCCATGCAAGGCGTTACACCTGCACGTCAGACGCGCCTCGTTGCCCGTGAACGAGTCGACTACGACAAAGGTCGCAGCAGATTTTAGGACGGTGAGCCGCTACGCCATGGCGGCAGCCGTTCCTGCCTTGCCCTTGTCAATGCAACCCCAGACGGTGAAGCCGATGAAGGCGGCAAGCGCGACCACTGGCACGACGAGATCGAGCTGAACACCAAAGTCGAGCCGGTGAGCCCAAATCGCCATGGCTACGACCGTCAGGCCCGCCGGCACAATCAGCGGCCATCCGCTATGTCCCATGTCGTGCAGACGCCGGGTATACAGGACGACCGCGGGGTACAACAATACCAATACCATCCAAGAGTTATATGGGCCTGGACCCGAACGCGTGTAGTCCCACACGGCGATCGCCAGGGGGATCGCCGCGGCCATGAAGTGTTTGCGCGAGGTACGGCCACGTGAAAACACGTACAACGAGTCGAAGCTCGGGGCTTGCTCAGATTCTCCGAGCGTCAGTGCACGACGCTGCAATGCATCCCGGTAGTAGCCGAAATAGGCCAGCATCAGTAGGCCGTTTAGGGCAAGGGCCGCGATCGCCAGCGGTAACGACAGAGGCCCATGTTCCAGCAGCGCCCAGAACAGTGCACACACCGAAGTCGGCATTACCACGCACAGTGCAGCCGGGGCGAATACGCCAGTCAATATGAAGGCGCCTGTGATCAGTTGAATCAGCATCGCAACGCTCATCAGGCCGGAGTGCACAAAGGAACCCATCAGCTCAGCGGCGATCGGTTCATGGCCTGTCGGCATAGTCCAAAGGCCAAAGAACAGGTAATTGGCGCCGTTGAGCAACATCCAGACGCCAAAAATGATGCGCCCGGCCAGCACCATCTGCTGCATGCCAGGACCCGCCGCAGCCTTCACAGTGCCATCCGCGCCAAGGGGCAGCGGCTTCGCGCGCAGTGTAAACATCGCGCGATAGCAGCCGAAGAAGGCCACAGAGAGAATAATATTGCTAGCAAGAACTTTTCCACCGGCGACCATCGATCCGAAGTGGTAATGCGACAGTGGTGCATCCCACCAGAATACGTTGAACACGACTGTCATGCACACGAGAAGCATGAGCGGAGCGTAGAGGCCGAACAGGACGGCAATGCCGGTCAGCAGCTCCACGGCTTTCACGGCGTCAAACAGATGGCTGTGCAGAAATGCAAACAGCGTCTCGTGCTGCAAAGGGATGGTGGTGAAATATCCGGGCTGCGGAAATATATGAACAAAGTGCTCAAGACCCATCGGAATCATCCAGGCCGCGTACCAAAGTCGCACGGTCCACGTTACGTATTTCATTCGATTCCCCCCGTCTTCTTTAGATCTCGTACTGCGATTTGCTGCCGCAGGCGAACATTAGCTTTAGTCAACGATTCAAGGCTAATGCCGCGTCGCCGCAGTTACCAGAGATTTATAGCTACCGAACCGCCATCCTGCAGCGCACCCTAACCTTCTCAGGCCTATTCAACCTCCCGTCGAAACTGGCGGCTCGATCCTTCCCACCTGCAACTCGATCTCGGCGCCTGCTCGAGCGCCTCAGGTCTTTTCGCAGCGCCTATCAGTCGAACCGAAACCGCCTTTCTATACGGTGCAGACCTGCAGGTGAGACTCGCGGTCATAGCGCTTCGCGTCGAATTCGAGCGCTTGAGCGCTAGCCATGGCGGTCCGGATCTTCTCTCCGTAGGGGCGCAATGGACGCTTTGAGACTGCCGGATCGGATTTTTTTCGCCTTCTCGGTTCCAGACACCCTCAAAGTTCGCTTTGCGTGCAGTACCGGCATCTCGGCGGAGCGTTCGCTGACCGTCGGCTTTCGGAAGGCCCGTCCGACGTGTTCGGCCAAGCGCGGAAGTTCAGTACATCCAAATTACCTCCCGGGAGCTGCCGTTCCGTACCGGATTCCGATAAAATTCAGAAAGATGCGGTGAGCTCGACCCTTGTCAGGCGCCGTGAAGCGGTAGGCGGTTTGCTCCCACAGACTGCCGCGATGGAAGAAGGGGACGCCGGTGAAACATGGTACCGCCGATCCGCGAAATCGAATTCTCGTTCCGCTGTATGCGGATCGGCTCCGCTCGCGACGCAATCTTCTTAGCATGTTGTCGGCGGCCGCAGCGGGACTGATCGTCTCTCCACGCCTTTTCGCCCAAGACAATCCAGGTGGTCCTCGCATCATCGACACGCACCACCACATTTATCCGCCGATATATACGGTCAATAATCTAAAACGAATTGCCGATGACGCCTGGGATGTCCCGAGTTCTCTCTACACGGGCTGGACGCCCCGATACTCCCTCGACCAGATGGACCAGAACGGGGTTGCGACCGCCATTGTGTCGATTACGAGCCCCGGCGTATGGTTTGGAAACAATAAAGAAGGGCGCAAGAACGCTCGGGGCACGAATGAGTATGGCGCCCAGATGATCAAGGATTACCCCGGACGGTTTGGAATGTGGGGCGCGATCCCCTTGCCCGATACGGAAGGCAGCCTTCAAGAAATTGAATACATTTATGAGGTATTGAAGCTGGATGGAATTGGTCTCTTGTCGAGCTATGACGGTGGGAAACTACTCGGTCATGAGACTTTTGCGCCTGTCATGGACGAACTCAATCGCCGCAAGGCGGTGGTCTTCGTTCATCCCACCGTGACTTGCTGCGCGGATCCCATTCCGCACATGAACAATACGATCGTCGAGTTCCCGACGGACACGACGCGGACCATCGCGGCCCTCATATATAGCGGTACCCTCGTGCGCTGTCCGGACATTCGATTCATTTTTTCACACGGTGGGGGAACGATTCTTATGCTGTTGCCGCGACTTTCCGGTCGCCGGCTCAAGCCCGAGGAGCGTGCCGCGACGATACCTAACGGATTTGAATACGAATTGAAAAAACTTTACTACGACATTGCCTGCGTCGCGATGAATCCCACTGCGATGCTCGCCCTGTTCAACGTGATCCCCAAGGATCATCTTTTGTTCGGGTCGGATTGTCCATTTTGGGCGATCGACAACGTCGCGACCGCAATGAATAAATTTGCCATTTCCCCCGCCGAACTTCGCAAGATTCAGCGCGAGAACGCACTCACGCTGGTGCCGAGGCTCAAGTCCTGAGAAGGCATCATCATGGCCGCCGAGGTGGCAGAACGGCGACCTGCGAGCCGCCAGAAGCTCGCTCTCGAACAGCCGTCCTCACCATGCAGGCCCCCTTAATCGACGCCTAGAGTCATCAGGCACGGCTTCCGACGCCGCAAAGCGCCCCCTCTCCATCATCGGCAAAGGGTCAGATGCGCAGATTGGATGGTCGTCCCCGGCAATGTCGCCCCCCGGCGGAGCGGGCCCGCCGGGCATCGACTCGCCAAAATGTGGCTACTGCTGAAACTCCGGCGTCATGTCCTTGCAAGGCAGCTTCTGAAACGGCACTTCCGACAGATACATGATGTCGTAACTCTCGTACGGAGCCGCCAGGTACACCGGATCCGTGACCGAATAGTCGCGCCGCAGCGAAGACTTCTGCGCATCGAACGTGAAGCGCTCGACGATATGCAGCTGCTCGCTGTTGAGCGTGGGCGGCGAGAGCACGCCTGCGGTAAACCCCACGGTATCGACCACCAGCGTATTGCCTTCCCAGCGGCCGATTGAGTGGCCGGCATAGCTCGGCGTGAGACGATCCGGGTGCTTGGCCATGCCGACGTGAATACGGCGCTCGAAGTTGTACAGACCGTACTGGATATCGATGACCTTCTCACCGCTCACCGTGGTCTTTTGCTCAAACCGGTTGATCGGCCAGTCCGCGGTCCAATCCCGGATGATGCTCGTGGGCTTGCAGGCGAACCACGGATTGTCCTTCGGCGACCGGTTTCTGAAGGCGCCGGCCTCTTTCTGGCCCTCGGCGGTGTAGACGGCTCTCGGCCGCGGCGGCTGCGTGGCCTGCACCTGCTGCAACGTGATCTGGCCGGCCGCGAACGCCGGTGACATGCTCTTTGGAATCATGGAACCGTTGCCGCCGCTCGGGGGAACGGTGAGCACGAGTTGCTCCACGGCCCAGTCGCCACTGATGTTCGGCTGGCCATCGGCGAGGCGTAACGGACGTTTCGAGATATCGAGTGCCTTGGTCTGGAGCTGATCGTTGCGATTCATCATGGGCGCATCGCCGAGCTTGAAATTCTCGGTGTAGCAGGCGTTGGGATCGGTTCGGTGCGGGTGCCCGTCGACCTCGACGTGCATGCCGACCTTGAACATCTCGGGGGACCAGCCGGAACGCCTCATCAGCCCGGCCGCACGCATCTCGCAGCGCATGTGCGACCTCTTGCCGAGTTCGTCGACTGCGTCGATCTCCATGTAAGAGTGTGGGTTGATCAGGTGAATCTCGATGAGGGTTCCTGACCAGTGCTTCGCCACGGCCATATCGAACTGCCCGAAACTATGGTGAGCCAGCGCAGGCCCGGCGAGGCCACCCAGCAGCGCCGCGAAAATGGTCAACCGGACAATCTTGTGTGACATGGACCTGCCCCTCTCGCTTCAGTTGTTCGTCTAGAGCAAGTATAAGGGCGCCAACCCGACTTGGCTTCTGGATATGTGTCAGGAAGCGAGGAACGTACCGATGCCGACTTCGGCTCCGAAGGGCACGATCCCCTTGGCGCCATGAAGCTGAGGAGACGTAGCGGCGACAAGGCTCTTGAGATATCGCCAAGTCATTGATGCTCAAGATGGTTTAGCGATCGTCGGTCCAATCGATCAAGTGTGCGACACTGATTCTGCGGTCGACTTTCACGACGCCACTTTCGACGAAATGAGTTGGCCGTCTGAAGATCGCGAGGAACGAATTCGCCTTCATGGCGGGCGCATCGGCACCGAGCGCGCCAGTCCCGCTGATTGAGATGAGCCCCGCCGCGACCCGCAGGGTGTGGATTTGCGCTTCGCGGTTGGCGGCCGGTAACCTGTAGCGGCACAACAAACTGGGGGTTCGACACATGAAGCTCGCCTACTTTGCGGCCGCGGCCCTCGCGCCCGCCCTCGCCTCGGCGGCGGATTTCGCTGGTACCTGGAAGCTCGACAACACCTTCAACGGCAAGATCGCGGTGATCCACTGCACGCTCGTGCAAGAGGGCGATGCGCTCTCGGGAAGCTGTGCGCCCGACGTGCCCGGTATGGCGGCCTCAAAGCTCACCGGCATGCTCAAGGGG
>Ga0210400_10002659_pt1 | contig 16336 bp, 8 predicted proteins | sample IncBWH26MmetaG_FD_155456 | JGI IMG/M metagenome (GOLD analysis project Ga0210400, IMG submission 155456) | Forest soil microbial communities from Barre Woods Harvard Forest LTER site, Petersham, Massachusetts, United States - Inc-BW-H-26-M | ecosystem: Environmental > Terrestrial > Soil >... | reverse complement strand
CCGATCTCTGGCAGGGATTCGTCGAAATGTGGGCGTGTCAAATAATGCTCCGCGCGCGAACGTCTCTTCTTTTCCAAGCGGCAACGGAGTCGAACCAAACTCCATTCCGCGGGCACGCGTCTTCCCATCCCAGGGAGAACCTGCGCGGGCCAGGTTCTCCTCCCAGATGGCAACCCAAGGAAAGTCGGAGCGGCGAAAACAGTAACCAACTAGAAGTCCGATCCGCCAGTTCAGTGCCGCCACAAACCCGATTTCGCGCTGCGCGTCGAGCAACACTGCCACAACAAAGCCCTTGCCGTCTCGCGCAAACGGACGCGCGAGATTTACCTTCCCGCCGTCGATCGCAGGGGCTTCGGGCCAGGTGAACTCTTGATTGTCCTGGACAAGATTTGCTCCCTCGTAGCCGTGCGGCCAAGTAACAGCGCGAGTTCCAGGCAGAGCGACGGTGCTTTCGTCCGGATGAAGCAAGGGCAGACCAAGCGTGACATGCTGCGTCCAGTGGAAAAAGTGATCCTGCGCACGTTCGTTGGTCAACCTTTCCTCGATGTACACAACCGATTCGTTGGGGAGCAAACTTAGTTCGCGGCGGAAGCGCAGACCTGCAGTAGGCAAGCGCGCCGCCAGTAGAACCCGAGTTTGTGCGTTGCTCTGCTTAAGTTCGAGCAACTTCCAGCGGGAGTTCGAGGCCTCTCCATGCAGAGCGAGTCCCTGTGCAGCCTCTGCCTCGGATGGTCCGCCAAAATAGTCCACACAAACCGCGTGTCCTGTGAACGCGGCGAGAAACTTGCCCACAGGCGCTGGGCCGTACTTGCGAACATGGCGGCTCCTGAATTTGTCGGGGTCCATCGTGGCCCACGGAGCTTCCCAAAGCGCATTCACGCTTGCTTCTGCTTGGTCGAGAAGACGAAAATCCGCGATGTGTCCGCCGCCGGTCAGCGTGGTCAGTTGAACGAGGCCGTTGTTCAGGCAAAATCCCGGCCGTCCGCGCCATTCCGTTTTGGACGAGGCACGACGAGGTACTTTCATCGTCCAATGCCTGCCCGAGTAATGATCGCGACTTTGTCCAGCCGTTGCACTCACGTTCTCCTAAGTCCTGGTAGCGGCGCCCGTACCGCCCTCGTGAAAACCCATTCCCCCAGTCGGAACCAGCATGCCCCCATCCACCATCAGAGCTGCTCCCGTAATAAAGGAAGCCCAGTCACTGGCAAGAAAGGCGATCGCGGAAGCAACCTCTTCCGGCTTTCCCATCCGGCCGAGAGCGTGCATGCGATTGCAAGTGGCCAGGACCTTCTCCGGATTAGAATCAAGGTTGGCGGCCCAGCGCAGCATCGGAGTGTCGACGGCGCCCGGGCAAACACAGTTCACGCGAATATTCTGCTGCGCGTAGTCGAGAGACATGGCCCGTACCAATCCGAGCAGGGCATGCTTGGCAGTAACATAAGCGGCTGAATTGCCCACAGCAGTGAAGGATTGGACCGAACCGACAACTACGATGGCGCCACCGCCGCGCTTTTTCATGCTCGGGACCACATGCTTGGCGCTATAGAAGCATCCCTTGAGATTCACGGCCATCACTTCGTCCCACAACTCATCTGTAGTTCCGATTACGTCTCCATAACGCTGAATGCCGGCGTTGCTCACAAGCACGTCGATTCCACCGAAGTCGCGAATGACGGAGGCGATGGCTTGCTCCACTTCCGATGACGACCCGACATTGCAAGGGTAAAATTCAACTCGCGTTTCCTGGCCGAGCGCCTGCGCTGTTTTCCTTCCTGCGTCTGCGTCGACATCCAGGATCGCAACCGCAGCGCCCAATTCCACGAATTTACGCGCGGCGGCCTCACCGATTCCCATCGCACCGCCGGTTACGGCAACGACTTTGTCCCTGAAGTGGATGCTCATAGGAAGCGCCTCATTTTGCGTTGGATAATCCCTCGGGGAAATCCGGGCTGGTTCGCAATCGCAGAGTTACGATTTCGAACGGTTTGATTTCAATTTGGAAATTATGACTATCGACCTTAAGTTCCTGCAGATTGTCCTCAAGCAGGGAACATCGCCAGACTTGGTCCATTTTGAGATAAGCGCTGCGAATGCCCACCGGTTGCGTCTTTCCGGCTGTTTCCTGCAACCGCAGGACGCTGCCTTGACCATCTTCTGCCAGTTTCCAGGTCACGACAGCAACCGACGAGTTGTTGATTTCCAGCAGGCTCGCTTCGTTTTTCGGCAATTTGCCCAGCGCGATCGCAGCACCGACTTGGTCTGCCTCCAGCGGGGTCATTGCTTCATTCGCCCGACGAGTAAGGTCAGCGGGATCGAGAGCGCGTCCGCTCACCAGACTGTAGTGAAAAGTAAATTCTCCGCCCTGCTGGGGCGCGAAATTCGTGCCCCAGTAGTTCGTCATCAGCCACGAAAAAATAGTAGACGATTGCGGACGAAATTCCGTCGGCCAGTTGCCTCGCACGATATCGCCAAAGCTTACCAGCGGTGCGTCGTGTGGAATCATGGCTGCCATAAATCGGGCGTCCTGTACTGCAGCCCAATGCTGCACGGTGTACCACTCATGGCTTCCACCCGGCAGTTCGTCCTTGGCAGGATTGACCCATCCGTTCTGCGTGTCATAACCAAATTCGGGTTTGTTGGCGGCGAAGGGGAACGCAATATAAACCGCCTCCTTCTTAATTGTCGCTTGCTTCGAGAGGCGATACACAAAGTCAATCTGCTTCTTTTGGTTGTAGAGAGTAATTTCCAGTCTCAATGTCGGTGTGTTTGGCGCGGAAGCCTCCATGGTAACGATCGTCCCGAACGGCACCTGTTTCGCTGCCAACAAGGTCCCGTGACTGGCGGGGACGATCGACAATGCCGGAGGCTTTAGCGTGGCGCCGTAACGATACAGACTGTTGTTTGGCATGTCGTCCGCGCCAGTTACATAGAGGTACGATCCGAAACGAAACGCGCTCGCCGCATCCACCAGTTCGCGGTTGAGTTCTTTGTCCCAAATCTTGCTGACCGCGCCGGAAGAAGGATCGACGGTAATTCGGTAGTACGAGTTTTGAATAGTAGTTCGATCGAGCGCTTTTTCTTCCGAGTCCGGACGTTCGTTGGCACTCGCGACGAGTCGTAGGGCAAAGAGCTTGTAGCCAAGTCCCGGGACATTCTCCGCCTCGAAACGAACGCGCCGGTATCCTCCGCCGAATCCGGGGAGCGGCGTGGTCTTGCCGGTGCTTACAATTTCATAGGGCACTGGCTTGCCGGTGGCTGTGTCGAATATGCCGGTGCCATCCTGCAAATCGAGGTTCACTAGCCCGCTGCGATTCCAGTTCAGCGGGTTGAAAACCACAACTGACGGGTCCTTCGGCCCAAGAAAGGATTCGAATTGTGCCCAGCTGCGTTCTAGAGATTCGTCAATCTCGCGCGCGGCTTCGGTGGTGCGCGCGCCTTTGAGCGCAAGCTGATGCTCAGTCTGCTCATTCTCCGGTTGCGTGGTGGCTCCCACGTAGGTCCAAGTGTGCTCGTCGAACACCAGCATGTTGTTCCAGGCTTGCGCCAGCAAGCGGTGATCCGGACGAAGCTCCGGATTCAGAAGTGCGGGAATAGTCGCCAATTTTTCTGCCGACACAATGCGCTGCTGGTTCTGCCGGTGCAAAGCGGTATGCCTGCTGTCCGAGCCAAAGCCGTCTTCCCAGTAAGGTCCGAGGTCGCCGCGGTAAACGGGAATCGCCGATCCAAATTGTTTTTCGATTTCGCCGAGGGCCTCGGCAAAATTTGAATACTCCAGACGCGGCCACGCGTATTGCTTCTGCCAATCTCCGCGAAGATAGGCTTGTTCCTTGCTGAGAACCGTGTTCTCGAGTTGCGTGCCGAAAATGATCGTTGCGTTCGCCTTATAATTCGGCCCTGAATACGCCTGCAGGAAGACGGGAAGGGAATCACGCGCCGCCGCCAACCGGGGAGGAGTTCCAAACAAGGTTGCCAGTTGGAGGTATGCGCGCGAGTACCACATCAACACGCGGCCGCCGTCGGGGCCCTCCCAGTAAAAAGGAGACTTCTCATTCCAACGATTTTGCAGGACTGCGGGTGCGCGCCACGAATTGCTTCCCGCAGCGAAGTACTTCACGCCCGCGTTGTGCAGAATCGACGCATACGACCACGAGTAGGAAGGCACGTCCGTGATATGGGTTGCTCCCAGCGGCAGATCGTGCTGCCTGGCGAAGGAGTGCGAGTCGTAGAAAGAGCGGGCCAGACCTTCGAGCGATGCAACACCGGTGTGTTGGTTGGCAAACTGCGGCGGGACGGTAATCTTGCCGTCTTTGATCAAACGCAGCAGTTCATTGCTGCGCTCCGGCGAGCGGCCGTTCAGATATTGGTCCAAGACCCAATAGCCGTCCAGTGTCCAGCGAAAGTCGGGTACTTCGCGCATCAAATCGATTACGCCATCGAGCGCCTGCGAATGCAGTTCCCCGACCTTGGCGGCATAGTCGGTGAACCCAATGTCGAGATGCTCGTGCGGAACGATGAAGATCGTCCACTTCTTGGCCGGAGTCAGATCCCCTGGAAATGTCCGGACGCCGTTCGAAGTTTTAACCGCCAATGCGGCCGGCTGTGCTCCGTGCCACTCCGGCACAACGAACTCGAGCTGACTTTCACCAAACGCCTCAGCGGCCTGGACGTGCTGACTGTATTCCTTATCGCCGATCTTTAGTGTCGCCCACCACTCCGCCGGCATCGCCGCGAAAGATGCAGCCACTTCGACTACCTCAGACAGTCCAGCGGACGAACTCCGATAAAAAATAGTCGGCCGCACTTGCGCCGTGATGCGGTCACGAGCGTAGGTAGCCGCAACATCCTGTGTCAGCTCCAGCGCGTCGTAGACCAGCCCGCTGTGTCCAAGCGCAATTGATCCCAGGGAGTTTTCAACCGTCGACGGCTCGTCGAGCGCGGTGAGGACCAGCCGGTTGTCACTCTGGCGAAGCCACTCCGCAGGCAGGTCAATGGTCTTGCTATCGATAGATGTCTGCGGAACAAAGGTACCTTCCCAGTCGCCGGCGCCGTAATCAAGTTGCGGATGGAAATAGAAAATTCCGGAATGACCGTTGAGATCAACTTTCAGGTGCGATAACCGCGGGGTCTCATACAAGACGGCAATTTTCAAATGAAAGACGCCGGTTGCCGGATTATGCAGGTCGAACAGAATCGTGAATGGATGCTCTCGTCCCCCCGCCATCCCATTCGCTGGCCCGGGCTGAAATCTCTGCCAGTCCTCATTGTCGCTGCTCTTGCCGACGCGATAAACCGGATCAAATTTCGGATTACTATAATCGGCGGATTTCGCCAGAAATTCTCCGGATGCATGATCAAACGTGCCAATTCGCCAGATCGCTCGCTCTTGCGCAAAGGCAGAAATGCTGACCATTCCGAGCAAGAGCCACGCTTTGCGCACAGCAAGAAGTCTCATCGAATTTCGCCAATTCCAATGCTTACCACTTCGGTTGGTAGGTGATGGATCCGGGGCGATGTGGATCCTCGATCCAGGATCCCATGGCGCGCTTTTTGGAAAGTTCGTGATACTTGGAAAGTTTGTCGCGATCGAGTTTGACACCGAGTCCCGGCCCTTTCGGCACCTGCATCTTCCCCCCGGCGAATTTGAGCTTCCCTCCCGCAATCACGTCGTCGGTGAGGTGGTGGTAATGCGAATCGGGCGCGGCGATGAGATTCGGAAGTGACGCGGCCAGGTGCAACATGGCGGCCTGCGAGATACCGAATTCCGCGCCACTGTGCATGCCGACGTCGACTCCCATGGCTTCGCAAAGCTGACCGGCTAACCGGGCTCGGGTGATCCCTCCATACCAATGGGGATCCAGCAGCACCACGTCGAGAATGTTCATCACCGCGTTAGGTACGAGATCCTCGAAAGCAAACACCGACATATTCGACGCCAGCGTGATCCATGGAGCCTTCGCATTGACCCGCGCCATCGCTCTCATGCCCCACACCGGGTCTTCCAGATACTCGACATCGTGGTCGTGCAACCGTCGAGCGACGCGCACCGCCGTTGTTACCGACCACGCTGCATTCGGGTCAAGCCGGATTCGCAGACGAGGAAACGCCCCGCGCAAGGCAATAAACGCTTCGATTTCTTCGTCGGGGGGCATTACGCCATTTTTGTATTTCAGGGTCTCGAATCCGTATTTCTTGACGACCTCTTGCGCAAAGGCGACCAGTTGATCCTGGTTGGAAATCTCGCCCTTCCCATCATCATTGGCGTAGCGGTAAAAGAGATAAGCGGAGAATGCGATTTCGTCGCGGAATTTGCCGCCGATGATTTCGCAAACCGGTTTGCCCAGTATCTGGCCTTGCAGATCAAGGCACGCGAATTCCAGGCCGGCAAAACCGAGAACGTGGCCGAACAATTTGAGCGAGCTTGGCGCAGCGAGCTTCCATCGGATTCGTTCCAGTTGCATTGGGTCTTCGCCGATGAGTAGCGGGCGCATTTCCGCCAGTTGACCTTCACGGCTGGCGCCGCCGTAACATTCACCGAGGCCTACCAGCCCTTCGTCCGTTTCGACTTCGATGATGATGCGTGAGAAACCGGGATGAGCGCCGAAAGCATAGCGCAGCGGGCTTTCGATGGGAATAAATGCCGGAGTCCAGCGTACATCGGTAATTTTCATAGGAACTCAACGCCAACGTTATCGTCTATCGTTGGTTGGCCAGTAGTTGCCCCTTGACGCCGGCCGGAGCCTGACACACATGCCACCGGCCAAGGTTGGCGAAAAACATCTCATCAAAATTCTGCCCGCCAAACGCGACATTCGTCGGTCGCGCAATCAGAGTGCCGGCGGGATCGTAAGCCAGTAATTGCACCTTCCTCCGGGGAGAAATCTTGTACACGTTGTCGGAAGCATAACAAGTTACGTACAGATTGCCCGCAGAATCGAAAGCCATCCCGTCAGGAACGCGTGCCAGTCCTGAAGCATAGACCTTGGGCTTGCCGGCGCTGCCATCCGCGCGAATTTCGATCTCCATCACATTGTCTCGAGTGCTCTGCACTACGTATAGAAACTGCTCATCCGCGCTCAGCGCCAAACCGTTGGCAAATGCGAAAGGCCCGGCAAACATCTCTACGCGACCGTTCTTCCGGAGGCGATATACGCAGCCGTTGGCGTCCCCCCAGTCTCCCGAATCAGAAAAATAAAGACTGCCATCCGCGTCGAAGACCGAGAAATTCGGTGTCTTGAACTTGCGACTGCCGAAGCGATCCCAAGAATCGAGGATGCGTCCTTTGCGATTCACCCGGACTAGTGCGTGCAATTTGAAATTGCAGACATAAAGTTCCTGCGCGCGAGAAAAAGTCAGGCCCAGGCAGAAGCCGCCCATGCGGCTGATCTCCCGCACCCGGCCTTTCGGTCCGATGCGGTAAATCTGTCCCAATTCGCCGCCGGCCCAAAGTGTCCCGTCAGCATCAAACGCCAGTCCCTCAGGATGGTCGAGTCCTTCAGCGAATGTCCGAAACCGCTTCAGGGGGATCAGGGGGCGCATGGATTCTCCGGCCTTCCGTTTGTCCGACAAGCGAACATAGTACTTGGCTGTAATCGGTGTCAATTGAAAAAAGGACCGGTGCCGGTTGACTGCGTACTTCGTCCGATGAACAATGGATAATAGACACCATTGTCTAACAATCTGTGATTCGTGATTTTTCGGTCGCAATGTTTTTGTTCTTGACAAGAACCAAGTTTGTCGGACAAACTTCTGCCGTACGAAATTATCCCAAGTGGCGACCGCCCATCCTGTACCCAGCGAAACCGTAAAGCGCGAGACCGTCATGGAGACGATTTCACGCCGTATTGAAGGGCTTATTCGCAGTGGCGAACTTCGGGTCGGCAGCCGCCTTCCCTCGGAACCCAAACTGGCCCTGATGCTGGGCGTCAGCCGCAGTTCGCTTCGCGAAGCTCTCAAGGGATTGATGTTCCTCGGGCTGATCAAAGCTCGTCCGGGTTACGGAACCTACATCCAGTCATCGCTAGGGCGCGCCGTTGGCAAACATTTCCAGTGGATGCTGCTGCTCCAGGAGGTCAAGTATCTGGAGCTCTACGAGCTGCGCAAAATCCTGGAGCCCAACGTGGCCGCGCTGGCCGCGCGCAGGGCGACAAAGGAAGACATTGCGCGCATGGAAGCCGCGATCCGCGGCATGAAGGCCAGCTTTGATCGTCCCGAGCAGTACATGGCCTTCGAGATGTCTCTGCACGAGGAACTTGCGCAGGCGTCCAAGAATGTGGCGGTGGAAGCCATGCTGCGCATGATGTATGGCGCGCTGGCCGAAGGCCGCCGCCGCACCTTATATCTCATCGAAAACTTTGAAAGCAATTTTCGGCGTCACGAACGCATCTTCCGCCTCGTTGCGCGGCGCGATGCGAAGGGCGCGCGCAAAGCAGTTCTTGAAGATCTGGAGTACGCCGAGTCTCTGCTGCGCCAGGACCTGGAGATCCGAGACAACCTGCGCACGAAACTTCACAAGCCGGAGCTTCCTTCTCCTGTCGAGAAAAAAAGACCGGCTCGCGCCGCCAAGCCTTGAAGCTGGGCCGTGCAAAATCCACGTCGAGGGGGGAACGTCATGTTGAATTGGAATAAGTGGCAAGTCGGAGTGGTAGCACTTCTGCTCTGCGCGGCAGCACTCCCGGCAATCGCCCAGTTGGATACCGGAAGCATAGTCGGCGTTGTCCGAGACAAGTCCGGAGCCCTGCTCCCCGACTCTAAAGTCACGGTTACGAATCTGAAAACCGGCCGTGTCTATGAAGCGCAGACCAATGGCGCCGGTCAATATGAAGTTCCCGGGCTGCCGGCCGGTTTATACAAAGTGGTCGCCGAGCATGCGGGATTTAAGACCCGTGTCGTCGACAAGATCGTTCTTTACGCCACCGATCGCCGAGCCGTCGACACTACCTTGGACGTCGGCCAGATCAACGAAAATGTCACGGTTACCGCCGCGACCATTGCTGTGAACACGCAAACCAGCGACCTGGGCGCAACCGTTGACGCGAATGAAGTTGCCAATCTGCCCTTAAACGGTCGGGACTTCACCGCCCTGATGACCCTGGTTCCAGGCTCCGTGACATCGGGCGGCATCGGACAGACGAGCCTCGGCGGGTATGAGACTTTTCTTGCCGGTGTCAATATATTGCTCGATGGAGCGGACGCGACCCGAATTGACTCCCAGGCGAGCAGTACCCAACTAGGCCGCCAGGAGTCGCGCCTCAGCCGTTCCAGCGTTGATAGCATTGAGGAATTCAAAATCATGTCGGGCACGTACTCCGCGGAGTACGGCCGCTCTTACGGTGACATCGTCAATGTCATCACCAAGTCCGGTGGTAACACTTTTCACGGCGAACTGTTTGAATTTTTCCGCAACGATGTCTTCGACGCTCTGAACTACTTCGATACACAAAGAACGCCATTACGGTTGAACCAATTCGGCGGCAACCTGGGCGGCCCGATCATTAAGGACAAGTTGTTCTTCTTCGTGAACTATGAAGGCGTCCGCCAGACGGTTCACCCTCCGACGGGCCCGGTTGCCGTCATGACGGCGGCGACTCGCGCCGGGGCTTCGTCACTCATGGTTCCAGTCGTAAACTCACTGCCTCTTCCAGATCCCGCGCTTGGACCGGTGATCTTCCCGGACGGTACCGTCCGGACTGACTTGGGATATTTCGAGGGCAACCTCCTTCGCACCCTGCGCGAGGATACGGGGTCCATCAAGGTGGATTACCATGTTGGCGCAAAAGACTCGCTGGCTTTCCGGTACAACATTGCCGACTCGTTTACGAGCACGCAGTATGGGATTGCGACTGACCAGGTGTCTCCCTCTCCCAGTCGTAACCACCTACTGAAAGGGACGTGGGATCACACCTTTCGCCCGAACCTACTCAATGAGTTCGGTGTCGCCTTCAACCGCCCATATACGTCGTCGCTCGGCGGTGGTGGGCCTTTCCCATTCTTCCAGTGCTCTGCGTTCTGGGGATGCGGGAGTTCCAACACGTTCGGAGATGCGCCGGGTCCCGCACTTTTCTCGGAAAACCAGCCCGAGCATTCTCTCCAATTCCTGGACACGTTGACCTGGATCAAAGGTCGCCATTCTGTCCGCGCGGGGCTCGACATTCGCCAAGCAGTCACCCATAACGCCCTGTATCCACAAAACTTCATCGCCTACGATGGCATTACGGATTTCTTGGCCAATCAGGGCGAACAATTCAGCACTCTTGGCCACAACATGGTCACTGTTCAGAACACGAACTACGGCTTCTTTGTGCAGGATGACATTCGTCTTACCCCTCGTTTCACAGTGAATCTCGGAGTGCGTTACGAATATAACTCCGTGCTGCACGGCGACCTGATCCAGAACTTCAGCATTGCCACTGCGATTGCCGAACCAAACAATACTACTGCACCCTTTGGGGCACTGGGTGCTCCGCTGTATAAACCCGACCGTAACAACTTCGCACCTCGCATCGGCTTCGCGTGGGATCCCAACGGCAAAGGGAAGACAGTGGTTCGCGGCGGCTTCGGGATTTTCTACAACCCGCAGCTCACTGGCGCGGCGCTGTCACTGGCAGGGAACCATCAACAGGGCTATAACGTCAACTTTATCAACCTGGCGTTTGGCCTAACCACGTGCACGCCGGGCTTCAACCAGCCTCCAGCTCCCTATTACTACATCAGCTATCCGTTGCCGAATCCGCTTCCCGTGTGCACTCCCCCCTTGCCGCCTAATGTGAATGCTCTTGATCCCAACATCAGGGATAGCTACTCCATGCATTGGAGCTTTGGAGTCCAGCAGGAGATTGTTAAGAACACCGTTCTTGACCTTTCATACGTCGCGAACCGGGGCGTAAAACTTCCTGCCGGTGCCGCCTATGCCGGGGAAGAACTCAACTATTCACCCTTCCCCGGTTTTCCGAATCAAATCAGCAACAGCTTCGGAAACATTCGTCGTTTGGGTGACTTCGTCCAATCGAACTACCACTCCCTGCAAGCCAGCCTGCGGCGGCATATCGGCAGGGGATTGACCGTCGATGCCAACTACACCTGGTCGCATGAACTCGACGATGGCGTCAACATTCTGTTCGCTGCGTACCAGAATTCTCATAATCCCATGGGAGACTATGCCAACGGCGACATTGATGTGCGCAACAATTTCACGCTCGGCGCGGTTTACGATGTTCCCACTGCGCAATTTCTCCCGAAACTACTGGGGAAAGGCTGGCAGATGACCAGTCTGGTCCAGGCGCGCAGCGGCTTGCCTTTTGCGATTGAGGTAGCATCACCATTTCTCGGTATTGACCAGATCCGCCCGAACTACGTTCCCGGTCAATCGATTCGCCCTGCGAATTACAGCGTACCCGGCAACCAATTGAACTTCGCCGCTTTCTCCGCGCCGCCAACCGGGCAATACGGCAACGTGGGCCGTAACGCCGGTCGGGGCCCGGGGTTCGCACAGATTGATTTTGGACTTTCGAAAACTAGTCAGATCACTGAGCGTTACGGTCTCCAACTCGGCGCTCAGGTTTTCAACCTGGCGAATCATCCAAACTTTGCGAATCCCTCGGGCGTGCTGACGGGTGACCCGAACTTTGGGAAGAGTACCTCGACGATCGGCACCACAATCGGTAACGGAACCTCGCGCCAGATGCAACTGTTTCTGAAAATGATTTTCTAGAATGCCACGGACCAACTGAGGGCTTCCTTTACGGGAGCCCCGTTTTATGCCGTCGCTGATCAGAGGCCGATGATGCCCGAACTTCCGCGGTTCTCCCGATCGCTGCTCGCCTTCTGCTTCCTTTTCCTTCCGCTCGCCTCAAGATTGGCCATCGCTCAAGCCCCGCCGCCCGCAACCCACCACACCATCCAGACCATCTACGTCATGCCCAGCAGCCATTGGGACCTCGGCTTCATCGCGCCACCAGAAGAAGTCCTGCCGAAACTAAAGCCGCACATTGATGAGGTGATTGCGAACGCCAAGCGCGACCCGGAATTCCGATGGACCATCGAAAGTGTCTGGCAGATTCGCGAATGGGTGGCGCGCACCGACGACCAGCAGCAGATCAAAGACTTCGTCGACCTAGTCAACAAAGGACAGATTCAGGTCTCCGCCGTGTTTGGCAGCATGCACACTGAGTTCATGGGCGCCGAACAGCTCAACCGCATTACGTACGACATGAAGGATCTGGAGAAGCGGCTGGGCATCAAGACCGACTTCGCCATGATGGACGACGTCCCCGGCTTCACTCTCCGTCTGCCGCAGATTCTGGCCCGCAGTGGCGTGCACTATTTTGTTAACGGGTCCAACCTGTTTCTCGCGGGAGGAACTTCGCTAAGCCCCGGGCACGTTCCTTTTTACTGGCAATCGCCCGACGGGAGCCGTGTTTTGACCTGGCAGACCCAAAGCCGCTTCGGTGGCTACACCGAGGCCTTTGCCGACTACTACATCGATCCCGTCGCGCGCGAGCCCTACACCAAGGAACATTTTTATCCCAAGGAATGGGAAGGGCTCCCGAGGCTCGAGATCATGCAGCGTGGAGTTGACAAGCTGCTCGATAAGTATGCCAAGGCTGGCTACCCCTACGATGCGGTTCTGTTGTTGTATCTGCACGATTTTGTTTCCAGCAATCTGGAGGCGACGCAACTGCTGCCCGCGATTCGCGAATGGAACGCCGCCGGCAAACAGCCGCGCATAATCGTCTGCACTCCCGCCGAGTTCTTTCGCCACATGGAGGCGCAATACGGAAACGACAAGTATCCATCCTACGCGGGCGACTGGAGTGGCCTCTGGTCGGAAGTGAAACTGAATTCGCCCGTGATCAGTGCGCAGGCTCGCTGGCTGCAGGATCACTTGCCGGTCGCGGAATTGCTCTGGAGCTTGCTGACGTTCCGCAACTTTACCAGCTTGCCGGCCGGCAACCTGGAGGACACGCGCATCAAACTATTCAAGTACGACGAGCACTCCGGCTCAGCGCAGGTCGGCTGGCCGAAACTCATGTCCCGGGATGAGATCGACCAGCAGAATCGCGAGTACGTGAGCTACACGAACAGCGGCCAGAAGGACATGAGCAACCTGATCGATACCGGGTTGCAGATGCTGTTCTCTCAAGTGTCTGCTGGAAAGAGAACCGTGGTCGTATTTAATCCAGTAAGTTGGGGGCGCACAGATGTGGCGCGCCTCAAGTCAAAGGAAGATGTTGAGCTGCGCGACGCTGTCACTGGCCAGTCAGTTGCGACTCAGCGCTTGTCGGCTGACGAAATCGAGTTTGTCGCTACCGACATTCCCGCGCTCGGCAACAAGAGCTACACCCTCGAACCGGCAGAAGCCAGTACGCCGACGAAGAAATTGCCCAGCGCATCAACCGACATCGAAAATTCGTTTTATCGCATTCGCGTCCGGCCTTTCGACGGCGCCGTCACCAGCATCTATGACAAGCAACTGCAGCGGGAACTCGTAGACTCTGGAGGCGACAAAGCCGCAAACCAGCTACTGCGCTGGACCGCCTGGTCGAGCCTGCCCGTCGGCTTGGCGCAAGTCGCCATCCACGCTGAAACCGGTCCCGTCTTCGATCGCATCACCATTCAGCGCCCGGAAACTCTGTGGCCAGAAACCCAAATCACTCTCTACCGCACCGTGAAGCGAATTGAATTTGCCAACCTTCTCGATCGCGACCGAATGCCTTTTGTCGCCAGCAATCTGCCCGGCGAATACTATTCTTTTAACCTGCCATTTCGGTTTCAGGGATCGGCCGAAGTGTTGGTTGAAGATGGCATCGGCTATCATCGCATACCGGAAGACTACCTCCCCGGGGCACGGACGGATGCCGCCGTCCCTCAGCATTCGCTTGTGCTTGCCGGCCAATCCGAGGGACGGACAATCAGCGTGACCCTCTCGGAACGCGAGCCCTTCTATAACCATCTGCCTGGATTGCCCAGTGTCAAAGGGCCGAATACGTTCTTGAATGCAGTCCGCATAACGGCAATCCGAAAACAAGATCAGGGCGATACTCGCGATTTGGGCATGGTCAACTTCTCCACGGTCGAGCCCGGTCTGCCCGCGCAGTCCTGGCACCGTTTCGCTCTCAGATCAGATGGCGAGGTGAAAACAATTGAGTCCTACCGGGAAGGCGCCTCGTTTGATTTGCCGTTGATCGCGACAGAGTTGGCGGCAGGCATGGCTCCGGCGCAACCGCAAGGTTCTTACTTCTCGTTGACCTCAGAAAATGTAGCGCTGCTGGCCTTCAAACCGAGCGCCGACGGCAATCCCGAGCACTACACGGTTCGCCTGCAGGAAATCGCCGGCAACAAAGCCGTAACCGAATTGAAAACGCCATTAAAGATTGCAGCCGTGGAAGAAACGAACCTCACCGAGAACGAGGTTCTCAGGACGGTGCCGGTGGGCCCGCTGCGCGTCACGCTTTCGCCGCATGAAACAATGACACTGCGTTTAACCATTCCGCATCCTCATAAAGAGCGCTCCGAACGCTGGTGGGAATGGAACTGAGCATCATCTAGGGGAAGGGAACTCGCACAACTTTCGGAAAGTAGATGTCCAGGTCGCTCGCGAGCTTCTGCACATTCATCGTGTTACACGCGTATGTAATAAGGAACGAGCCAGGTTTCCGAAACTCTGGGTGCTCCTTGGCGGCATAGCAAAAGGTGTCTTTGTCATATCCCGGCGAACCCTGCTGCATCTCGGGAATTCGATAGATCACCTTGCCTTCGCTCCAAGGCCCCTCGAGTCGAGACGCCGTGCGAGCAATGATCTGGTCGGAAAAGAGTTTCGGATAGTTCAGAATCGCAATCCATTTCTTTAATCCCGGGTGATACCGCACCGTCATTTCAGTATTTCCCTGCTTCATAACGTGCATGGCGTCGGCAGGCGTTAGGCCAGGTTTCCAGTGACCGCTCTTGGACAGGTATTGTAAGTGCCGGGCGGGGGAGTCGAGGCCGGACAGAGGAATGCGGGTCAGCAGCATCGGGCGTGGAGCTGCTTCATGCAGCGCAAAAATGTAAACGTACTCTCCATCTAGAACGGCGGTGGCCGATGGATAGGCGTGAACGCCGTCGGAAACCAGCGGAAAGTATGCGACACTCCACTGCTGCGGATCATTTTCGAGTCCGGAGACGCGTGCGAGATCGGTTCCGCAGGTTTCAAAGCCCAGAGCTGCGGATGTTGTCTTCGGTGCGTTCCGAATGCACAGCAGAGTCACCCACAAATCATTCTTATAGAAGAATCCGTCTAGCGCCCAGTACCAGGTCTTCGCGTGCTGCGCCTGGAAGAAGTCCTGGGGCTGACCTTTGTCAGCGTGGCGAATTATGTAGTCGACGTTCCACTTGCTGCTGTTGTCGCACGTCGAAACCCCGATGCTATTGCGCACCATCCGCGGGTCATTGCCTTCCACTACCCTCCGGTCGCCATAGAGAGTGTCCCCGAAAATCCACACAGAACGCCCGTCCGGCAACGGAATGGAGTACGCAGCGTCAGCACCCCACCATGACTGTTTGAAGGGGAAGCTGGGCGTGCAATCGGCCTTGACCTTCTCTTGCCCGTGTAGGTCGGTGACGCCGAGAAACAGAAACGACGCAATTAAAATTACGATTGGGTTCGTCCATCGAGCCCACGAGCGCTGCACCGACATCTACGACACCTCCCTATCCATATTATTCGCAGACCCAAATCAGTGTAGCGCGGAGAAGGCATCTTTCTGCTTACGGAACAAACGGTGCGCGCCCATGTCTTTTGGTCTACAGACGTCGGCCAAGGGCGCTAGAAGGCGGAGCTGTCCTGGCTTTTGCGGCATAAATCAAATGACGGGTCCGAGGCGGTTCTAGAGCGTAACTCAGCACTCGATTTTCGGCTGCTCGATCACCAACCGTAAAACGATCGTGCTGCCGCTGGTGTTCGGCCCATGAATCGACGAGGAAGATCTCGACGTAGACCCCCGGAAGTTCGGAATCATAATAAACTCCCCAACGTGTCGCGCCGTCTCGACGGCGAATCCGCTGATACTTGTGGATCGCTTCGAGAAACTCACGGGCTTTGTCCGGATCGATCTTGTATTCGATGGTGACCAGAACCGGGCCCTCATCGGGTTCGGGCTCCGCAAACATCATTGGTTTTGGCCAGTGATTCCAGGTATCCAGAGTCGCGCTGGGCTCCGGCAGCGGAAAGGGCAATCGCAGGAGCAAGCAAGCGGCGATGCCAAGCCCGGAAGCGAGAAAAGCCTTTTCCAGACCGCCTCGCTCTGCTGAAGCACCCCAGAAGGCGCTGCCGATCGTCAAGCTGCCCTGGAACACGAAGAGA
>Ga0210400_10002658_pt1 | contig 16339 bp, 17 predicted proteins | sample IncBWH26MmetaG_FD_155456 | JGI IMG/M metagenome (GOLD analysis project Ga0210400, IMG submission 155456) | Forest soil microbial communities from Barre Woods Harvard Forest LTER site, Petersham, Massachusetts, United States - Inc-BW-H-26-M | ecosystem: Environmental > Terrestrial > Soil >... | reverse complement strand
TTTAACTTACTGCCGACACTCGGAACTCTGGCAGTGGAGCCGCGGGGGAGAAATTTGAGGGAGTGCTTGTGATTCTATCACAGACCTATAAAGAGACCACTGGCCTCTCTGGCTTTTAGTTTCAACCACATACGGCGCCAACCACACCAAAGTTAGCGGGGAAGTGACACTTTCCCTGAGCTCATGCAAATTTCCCTATTTTCGGCCAAAGTCAAGACACCGCCGTTCGCAGGACCCGGACGAATTGACGGTTCGAAGAACCGTTTCAACTTCAGGATTGGTTTTTCCAGCAGATTCCAAGACAGGATCGCCAGAGCGTACGTGGCCGCGGCCGTCATCGGCAGGGCCAGTAGGGGGTGCTTGTCCAGATGGAACGCTTTCGCAGCATCCAGCGGAATCTTTTCGAGCAAGTAGATTCCATAGCTGATCGTCCCGGTGTAAACCAAAAATCGGTTCGTCATCACGTATTGGAACCATCTCTGCGACGAGAACAGAGCGACGTATATGAAAGAAACCGAGGCCAAGGCGGTGAACGAGAAAACAATCCATTTCGCGTGAAACGCCACTTCGATCATAAGCGCGAGCGGTGCCGAGACACAGAGTGCGATCCACGCACGCGACAGCAACTTCGACGGAACAAAGTTGGCCGAACGAGTCACCAGCGCCAAGAGCGCTCCGGCCATGAGACCGTCCAACCGGCAGAACGTGTTCGAGTAAACGATGATTTGACGTTGCGCCAGATAAAAACGCAGTGCCGGAGAAATACAAATTACTGCAATGGCAATCCTGCGAAGCTGGGCCTCGGTACAGAATCGCACCACGAGTGGCCAGACCAGGTAGAACTGCTCCTCGACGGCCAGCGACCAGGTAACGCCAAGCGCCCCCGTGGCCATAGTTGGAACCGGAATCAAGAAATTCTGCAGAAAAAATGGGAACGCCCACCATGGCGACGAGCGGGCTTCATACACAGTATGTTGTTCCGACGGAAGCATCAACGGCACAAGCACAAACATGAAGAGCAACAGCGAATAATAGAGAGGCCAGATCCGCAGACAGCGGCGCGCATAGAAGTTTTTGAAATAACCTTCTGCACGTTTTGTATCAAGCAAAATTCCCGTAATCAGAAATCCGGACAATACGAAGAAAAGATCCACGCCCATCCACCCATTGTCTGAGATGAGATGCAAGTAGAGCGAGGAATACTGGTTGGTGTTGTGCAACAACACCAGTAACACGGCGATGCCGCGTACAGCATCCAGTTGAGGGATTTTCTTCATGTCAACGGTTGACTAGCGTTTGTTGAGAAGGCATACGCCGGTCCATGGATAGTTTCTGAAATTCCCTTTTGGTTCGGGCAGCAGGGACAGCAGTTCGGCAGGCGCCCGATTGAATTGAGCCGCAGTTTTCAGCATTCCCTGCACGTCTTTCGGGTCCCAACCGTGCGGTGTAAAAAAAATGGCGCCCTCCGGCGGGCCAAATTTGAACGCCGCCCCTGCCTCGCTAAGCTGCTTGCCGGTCGTCCGCTGCATCAATCGGAGTTGACCTGGAGAAGCCAAATCGACAATCCAGCTTTGAAAGTGCTTTCCAACCGCAAGGTCTTTGGCCAGCGACGCAACCTCTTCGGCCGCGAAATAGATAAGGAGGCCCTCACTCGCGACCGCAATCTTCTTCGCGCGGGCATCAAGTTCCGCGAAGAGCTTGCGCCGGGCCGGCACGTCCGACAAATCCAACGCCACTCGCTCAAGTCGGCAATGAGGTGTTTCATTCCCGAGGATTTCCTTCTTGTAGGAAACAATGTCCGGCAGATCGACCTCCACCCACTGCAACGTCGCGGGCAAGTTCATCCGGTAAGGCCGAGCATCGAGCCCCGCGGCGAGGTTCACAACGAGATCCGCTCCGTCTTGAATTGCCTGGGAAAGGAACTGATCGAAAAGATACGTGCGCGCCACCCAAGCCCACTCATGCTTGTTGCCATCAGGCAGAGTGTTTGCGATGTGGAACCCGTGCGCGCCGGCCAGACGTTCGGCGTAGGGGTCGCGAAACAGCGCGTCGGGCCTTTCGGTTTCCCGCGCACGAAAATACGCCACCCAGCGAGCGGTGTCGGAAATGCCGCGAACGGTGGAACTCGAGTCGGTCATTAGTGTGGAGTGCGTTTGAAAAGCTGGAGACAGGATAGCTTAATCAGCTCCATTCAAGCCTGCGAGAGTATCTCTGCAATACGATCCCCGGCACGGCCATCCCACAGCGGTGGAATCGCACTGCAAGCAGAAAAGCTCAAGATAGCGCTAGAAACACGAGCAAGGCCGTCCCATCAATCGGGCAACTTCAAGCCGGACCATGCTCTCCTCTGCGCCGGCGGTCGTTCGGTTGGCGCTCCGAGGCATCGGATAGAAAGCTCTCGAGGATGAACTCAATCTGCTTATTCAGCGACCTATGCTCACGCTTGGCCAGATCGGTAAGCCGATCTTTCAGCCCCTGCCGAATTCTGAGCAGCAACGCAGCACTACGCTCTGGCATTCTCAGACCGCTCCTGGCGTCGATGGCGATCCTTGCAGACACGATATCGTTATGATATCATTTTGATAGCACAAGAAGGTCTCTACTATGTCGGCTTTTGGTGTCAGACCCAAAGCAAAGCTAATACGTGACAACGTGCGCGCAGTCAAGGAACTTTATCCCCAGGTCACCAAATCGCAAATCCTAGCACTGCGAGAACTCAGCCGAACTCTGCGCCTCTCAGTCCGCCTTGGCGACCTGCTTATGCTAGACGGAAGATGGTATGTCACCCACTCTGGGTTGCTGCGAGTCGCTCAAAGGCGCAACTGTTCCAGTATAAACACGGAATTAGTTGAAACCGTTTGCAGTCCCAGCGAAGGCCGTTGGGTCTTCAAGGCAACTGTTCTCAAATCGGAATCCCAGACCTTCATCGGATACGGCGATGCCGACCCTTCTAATGTCTCCTTGCTTGTCCACGGCGCCGAAATGCGAATTGCGGAAACTCGCGCTGTCAACCGGGCTCTGCGCAAAGCCTACGGAATCGGCATCTGCTCCGTCGAAGAGATCGGCTCATGCAAACCTCAAGCCGAGTCGTCCAGAGAACCGAAAAGAACACCGCAGCCCGCCAACGGGAACGGTTACGGCGGCCGTACAGTCCGCGATCGTCTCTGTCAATTGATTCGCCAGCATCAACTCGACGCCACACTGGTCAAGTACTATGCCACTGACTTCTGCGGTGCGAAGACCCTTCGTGAGGCCACTCGCGAGGAGGTCGAAAGCTTCGTGGCGCACTTGTCGGATTGGGCCGAGAAAGACCGTGATGCCCTACTGTGCCAGCTCAACAGCTATCTTGGCACAAAACAAGGTGCCGCGTGAGACGGCGCATCCAAGGCTTACACGATGCCGACCAGTCTGCTGCTTCTCAAGTTCGCGACGGTCTGCTATTCGTTCGCGTCGAGCGAACTCAGCATCGATGGGACGCACGAAAACCGTTCTATCTTGTCCGCTTCTCAATTCTCGAGCCCAAAGAACTTACAGGACACTCGGTTGCTGGCCGCCTTTATTGCACGCCCAGAGCGCTGTGGAAACTGAACTGGTTTCTGCGTGACTTCGGTTACGATACCGACCTACTCGGACAAGACGAGATCGATGACAAGAGCCTCGTTGGCCTGCGTGGCGTGATCAAGGTCAGCCACGTTGTCGTGAACGGTACTTCCCTGCTCAACCTGGATGGTTTCGCACCTGCGAGCCAATGGGAACACCTTTCCAGTTCGTCAGCCGCGAGCCTCGTTGCCTCGGAGGTGTCCAAATGACCTACAGCTACACTCAAATCAGCCAGTACCTAACCTGCCCGCGCCGCTATCGCCACCGCTACCTCGATGGCTGGCAAGAAAAAGATACCCGAGCCGCCATGCTTTTCGGGCGCTCCTTCGAACAAGCTCTGTCCGCCTACTTTCTGCGCGAGGACGCTGCAACCGTCCTATTCCGCGAATGGTCGCGATGCCAGAACCAAGACTTGCACTACACGAAGGGCGACACCTGGGACCGGATGCTCCAACAAGGCATTCAACTGCTAGACCGGTTCTGCCAAGACGATCGCATTCGTATTCGTGAGCCGCGCCGCAAATTGCAGATCAAGTTCAGGAGACCAGTTTCTGGCAACAATGACTTCGTCGCCTACGTTGACGCAATCGGAAAGCTGGACGGAGAGCGCTGCCTGATCGAGTGGAAAACCACATCGAGCCGCTACTCAGAAGAACCGGATGGGCTGCTCGCTCTCGATCCCCAACTCGTTTGCTACTCTTGGATGACCGGCATCTCCCAAGTTGCCCAGGTCGTCTTCGTGCGCAAGCGGTTGGTTGAGGTTCAATACTTGCGTACGACAATCACCGATGAACAGCGCCGCGAGTTCGGCCAGTTGGCCGAAGACACCATTGGGCGAATTGAGTCCGCCCACTTTTTGCCTCACAGCGGGGTTCGCTTCCCGCAAAACCCCTGCAGCAGTTGCCCGTATGTCGGGCTTTGCCTGGGAACACCCCAGACGGCCGAAACGAGTCTGGTTCGACGTCCCGGAGCAGAAAACCTTGGTTGGCTTGACGAGCTTGCTTACTAGGAATCCGCCCGTGCTGCCGAAGCTGAATCATCGACGCGCGCTCTTCGTCCTTACGAAGATTGACGAAATTCTGTCGTGGGAAAAGAAGAACGAAGCAGAACGCGACACGCGGTTCGTGGAGCTTGGGCGCTATTTGTGCGAAGTTCGCGCTGGACAGTACTGGCGGGTGGAAAAGCTGGCCTCGTTCGACGATTTCCTCACGCGGCGATTTCCGGAATCGAGAAGGAAAGCCTACTACCTGATGTCGATCCACGAGCACCTTCCACCCCAGGCACGGCGGGAACTGAAGGAGGTTGGGTGGACCAAGGGTGTAGAGTTGGCGAAACTGGCACGAAGGGACGGACAGGACTTCGATTGTGCAACCTGGTTGCACAAAGCCCGCGAGATGCCGAAGGAGCAGTTCAAACACGAAGTGGAGAAGGAGCTCACTGGGCTAGACAGCGAACCCACTGAAATCATCTACTTCAAGTTCTACAAGAGCCAGGTCCCCGTGATCGAGCAGGCGATCGAGACGGCGGCACTAATGCTCGGAACAGACAAGTCGAGAGGATATTGTCTAGAAATGATCTGCGCTGATTTCCTGGCCGGAGCCAATCTAGACACTGGCAATTCCAAAGTGCTGTTGCAGTCGGTCCGGCGGTTGTTCACATTCCTTCCGGGCGAAGAACAAAAGGCGTTTCTTGATCACGCAACTGAGAATGCGTCGTGAACGGCCTTCGACCAAAGGACACACGCCTGCGCCTGAATTCCGACTCCTACGACGAGCTTCGCAACCAGGTGCTCCGCCGGGATGGCTGGAGATGCCAATCGTGCGGCACGATGTCCAATCTTGAGGTTCACCACAAACAGTTTCGCAGCCAATCCGGGCCCGATTCCGAGGAGAATCTAATCACCCTCTGCGCGAAATGCCATGCTCGAACTCACGCCCGCGGAGATCCGGAAACTCTGCCCATATGAGGTTCAACTGCTCTGCACCTGGTGCAGGGTACCCACGCCCACAGGGAAAACTAGCAACGCACGATATTTGGCGAATGGATTCCCTTGGTGGCGTTGCGCGTATCCACCACTAGCTCAGCCTCGCGCACGATGCGCTTGTAGTCATAATCCGAGTGGTCGGTTACGATCAGGACGCAATCGTACTTGCCTAGGTTGTCCAAGCTGACCGATTTCATCTGTAAGTCATACTTTCGGCCACGGCCAACGAATGGCAAGTAGGGATCGTTATAGCTAACCTCGGCGCCCCGCTTCTGCAACAACTCGATGATGGTAAGAGAAGGCGACTCGCGCAGGTCGTCGATGTCTTTCTTGTAGGCCACCCCCAAAATTAGAATCTTAGAGCCATTCAAGGATTTCCGTCGGTCATTCAAGGCATCAGCCGCGGCGGTCACCACTGATAGGGCATCAGCAGATTGATCTCGCCAGCCAGTTCGATGAAACGGGTATGAAAATCGAATTCCTTTGCCTTCCAGGAAAGATAAAAGGGATCTACCGGGATACAGTGCCCGCCCAGCCCCGGTCCCGGATAGAACGCCTGGAACCCAAAAGGCTTGGTGGAGGCCGCGCCGATTACCTCCCAAATGTCTACTCCCATGCGCAAACAAAGCAACTTGAGTTCGTTCACCAGAGCAATGTTGACGCAGCGATAGATATTTTCCAGCAGCTTAGTCATCTCGGCCGCTGCCGGAGTGGAGACAGGAACCACACGGTTGAAAATTGAGCCGTAAAGAGACGCAGCCGCCTCCGCTGCCTGCTGATCCAGCCCACCGATGACCTTGGGAATATCGCGGCGTGACACCGTCTGATTTCCCGGATCCTCGCGTTCGGGAGAAAAAGTGACGAAGAAGTCACCTGGGCGCTGATTCCGGCTCGCCCTCAATCCGTCGCGGTTGCCTTTCTCTAGAATTGGCACTAACAATTCTTCCGTTGTCCCCGGATAAGTCGTGCTCTCGAGTACGACTACGTGACCGGTGCGGAGGTGGGGAGCAATCGACTCCGCCGTTCCCGTAATGTAGCTCATGTCCGGCTCATGATATTCATTGAGCGGTGTGGGCACACAGATGATGATTGCGTCCATTTTGCGCAACCGCGCAAAATCAGCCGTGGCCGAGAAACCGTGCGTGCGTGCCGCCTGGATCTCCGTTGGTAGAATGCGCTGAATGTACGATCCGCCCTCACCGAGAGTGGTCACCTTGCGGGCGTCTATATCGAAACCGGTTACGGCAAATTTTTGATCACTGAACAATAAGGCCAGCGGCAATCCGACATATCCCAGGCCGATGATTCCTACTCGGGCCGTGCGGTTCTGAACTCTGCTGTTAAATTGTTCCGAGAAGGTTGCAGCAACTGCATTCGATTGGATTGGCATATGGATTCTGATCGTTTCACCTCGTTGGATTTTAGCCTTCAAGCCAAAGATCCGAGAAGGACGGCTCGAGATGCCCATTCCGGGGAACTCTCCCTGCTTAATAGCCGGGGCGCATAAAATAGTTCCCACGGCTGTTACAAATGTGTTTGTGATGAGATCGGTCGTCCCTGAATCTCGCGTCGGCAGAACGCCTGCAACATTTCGGTGGCAAGACTAACAATGAATCCAGCCGCGATGGTGATTGCTGCCGATTGTTCGGTCCTCCGTACCAAAGAGAGATAACCGGCCCGACTATTCGAGGAGCCAGTACTCGGCGAGGACGCAGCGCGCGGTGGAGCTTTCCCTCAGAAGTCATAGAGCTTCGAAACCAAGCGTTCTTTTGACCATCATACTCGGCTGATCAGGGTTTTCTTAACCTGTATGTCCGTAGAGCAGCCCGCCGATGGTTTTCAGGACGAAATTTGGTGCGAGCGGAACAAGTAGCCGTAAGAACGCCTTGTGCCGCTTAGTTAGATCGGCGGCGGGTCGCAGCGGGTAGGTCCAGTAATTCAGCTCGGTGCCAACAGTACCCCAGTGTTCTTTGAACGATATGAGCCCACGATTGCCACTATCTGAACGGCCCAGTTCAAATTCTTCATACCCTTTGTCCTTAGCTTCCTGAATCGCTTTCCAAAACAACAGGGCCATTCCCCCGGAGCTGTGAAACCGAGCATCGCTACAACCATACTTGTAAACCATGGACTTTTTGTGAACCAGCGTAAGGATGCTAGCAATCGGCATATCATCTTTACTCGCCAGCCGAATCTTCAAATCCTCGCCGAATGCAGCCACCAGTCCACGAAACCAAGAAAGCGGTTGTGGGGGCAAGCACTGTCGCCGCCGGGTGATAACCAACAGATCATAAAACTTCTGTAGGAGAATCTCCGAATTCCCGCTCTCGTAGTGCAATTTCTCCCGTTCGGCTCGCCGAATTTTTCTTTGGACACAATCCTTATGAAAGTTGCGAAACAACTCCTGCGTGCTCTTGCGCAAATCCAGGCAATGAAAACAATACGTAATGCTCCTGCCGAGTCCAGCCTGACTTCCCGCCAGACACGAGGTTGGCCTGATCTCGATGTACTTCCACTTGTCCGCGTCCACATATCGTTTCATATGTAGTAGCAGATCATCCAATTCGTCTGAGTTGTTTACCAATGGTTCGCAATGATCGGAAAAAGGCAAGGACACGAATCGCCGTCCAGTCAACCAGCTTTTTATCCGACAAAAGACAAGGCCATTAGTGAGAGGGGTGTTTCCGGCGCAAGTCGTGACAACAACTGGATCGTAACCGTATGTGGTCTGTAACGCTCTCAGCCAGTTTGTGCTGTGGAACACGGAACCTTGAGGATGGCGATTGACGAAGGCGTCCCACCGCGAATCACATAAGGGATTGAATTCATGGACTCTCGCTGCGCAAGGCTCCGTCTTCGCCGAAAACGCAACCTTTGTAGTAGAGCTGATCGTCGTCGCCGCTGCTTCGATGCCAAAATTCATTCTTTTACGGATCCCAGCCCTGGTGCGTCCGCATGTTCATCCTATCGTCTATTAGACAGCCTAGAGACGGGAATTCGATGAGCGCAAATCTATGGTCATCAACAAGCTATTACTATTGGATCTTAATACACACGCGTGTACCCATAAACAGCGGCGACAACCTCGTATTTGACCCGGAACGATCGGACAAATTCTTCGAACGCGCGGAACTCATCGAGGGGGCAAGACAACTCATCGAAGAAAATAAGGTCTCCCAACTTCAGATACGGCGCCAGGGTCGTAAGGACAAAGAGCGTTGACGTGAACATATCGGCATCTAAATTAATCACCAAGCGACCTGACAGATCAGTACGAGCCACGAAAGCAGGCAGCGTGTCTTGAAACAATCCGACTTCGAAGGTGCAACGTGGATCTTTGATATCGGGAATTACGCCGTGTGCATTGAAGTGACCTGCCTGCTCGGTCGGTCGCCACCTTTCCGGAAGTCCCGTAAAAGTATCGAAACCGACGAATCGTGAGCGCGGGTGGGAGATCCCGTCTAGCCACAATCGCAAGGAATCACCCCGGTATACACCGAACTCGAGATAGTTCATCGGTGCTCGGTCTATGGCCTCCTGCTCAATGACCGACCGATAGAGCCAATCTCTACCTTTTCCATTCCTCCCGTTGCTGGCTCCCTGAGTGGGATGCGTGCTGCACCATCGAGAGAAGCGGGCCCAGTATGCGATGGCAGTAAGGCCCGCGGCCGGAGCTTCGAGATTCACGCGGCCAACGGTTTTGGCCAGGACCGAGGTCACTGTCGGTCGACAAACTTGTGGGATCTGCAGCTGAAAAAATCGTCGAATCGACGGAATCCTGGGGATTGACATTCAACTCTCCAATAGAGACGAGGCTGCCCGCGCCGACAGAACGCCTGCAGACCTCCATGCTAAATTAATCTAGAAAACAGCGACGCAAGGTTTTGGCAGCCGTCAACACATACTCATTCTTACTGAGGTAATTGTCTCTCACTTCGGAAAGCCTTCGCCGCAGAAAAGCTTTGGCATCCCACCGAAAGCCAAGGCTTCCATCGCTGGCATGATCATTCCGATAGACCACGGAAAATGTATGGGAAGTGCCGGGAGCCAATTCCGCCAAAAAACGAATTCCGGAATCATCAACTTCGACGTCAGGCAACCGAGTGCCGTCCCGAAGCACTTGTTCAAAGTAGGAGCATTCACCGGTCTGGCCGCTTACAATCGAAAACCGCTCGACGAAACGGGAATCGTTCGTAATGCGCATGTTGCTCGAATAATTCCGAACCTGCACAGTTCCATCTGAGCTCCGGCGCATGAGGATTGAGTTGTCCACGGCACTCTCGAGATTGGACCAAGAAATTCCAGGCGCGACTGAGTTGACCTTTTGGACCGCCTCCAACAGGGGTCTAGGGTGTTTAAAGGTTTGATGGTGTTCGACGATCAGAACGGGCCTTCCGAAGAACAGATTAAACGCGATGTCTTGACATTGGACATCCTTAACGTACATTCGTAGGAATAGGGGAAACCCCCCGTATCGAAGCACCGCAGGCTGGGCGAGATCAGCGATTCTCAGGGAGACCGGCCGACCGCGGGGATGAGGCCTCGAACTCACCGCAGCATGGAAGTTTCGGGATTTTAGAACATCCATGGCTTCTGCCGAAAAATGTTCTTGCGGGAACACCATTACTTTGTCGCAATGGAGTCCGGTTATCTGCTCGTGCCGCTTCATCCGCTCTTCGGCTATGCCAAGCATCGTGTTGAGAAAGACAGTGTCGGTCGAAGCAAGTTCCGCATTGGTATGATCATTTCCGTGAAAACAGATCGCTAGGCGATGAGCGTTCTCCCGAAACATCCGAATGATCGGCGCCGAATTCCTCCTGTAGTTATGAGGGATGAACGCAATAGTCGTATGAAAATTGTAGTCTTCCATAAGGCTGAGCAGGGAATCGAAATTCAAATAACCATAGTCCCGCCGCAGCAGGGGATCATCAATGACGACTGAAGCGTGAGGTTTGCAAGGATGCCAGCATTGCTCGCTGAACATGTGCCGCAGTGCCATTGCGTGGGGCAATAATCGAGAGAAATAGTCGCTCAAGGGCGCGCGACCAACTTCAGTGTTGACGTCCGCAGTGTCTTCACTGGCGACGAACAGCATTTCTGTCTTACCCTGTATCACGGCTGCCATGAGCGGACGCCCGCCGATACAGATCAGTTTTCGTACATTCAGGTCGTCCGTGCAGACGCCAAGTACACGGTCGTTAGCGGTGTTGACGGGACCGAACGAGAGTCCAGAAAAAGGTCCGCAGAAATCTTTCGAGTTCGAACTGATTTCGTAGGAATGCCCCGCGTCCTCGATCGGCTGGACTGATCGCAGTTTGCCACTCGACAGGGTGGCAATCATGCCTGCGACGAATGGATCCAGCGTCAGCGCGTGAACGAGCACGTATGGGAAACGTGACACGAGGTAGGAAACCAGCTCGGCCGGAAGAACGTTTCCCCCTACCCATTCACGCACGACTTGGGGGTTTATCACTAAGCAAGAGTCGGTGTCAGGAATTGCTCTTTCAATATACTGCACATGCTGTTGAACGTGTTTCCCTAAGCGAAGTGATTCACAACGTATACCCAAAAACTCAGCCAGACGGATTAGGCGAGCGTCTGCGCCCAGCAGTTCGTCGGTATATGGGACGACGAGCTTCATAGAGAGTGTGTGCGCCCGTGGCTCTCTTGTTGCATAAACCTCAGGCCTGCCGTTTCGGGGGGGACGGACGGGTGGCAAGTGGTTTCAGTTGCCTGGAAAACTCTTTCATCGTAACGTCGGCTCCTAGCGGAATCCCGCATCGGGCTACCGGGACTGCGGGATTCCCTTGGACGACCGTCATCGGAGGTACTGACCGTGTCACTACACTTCCCGCAGTCACAACCGCTCCCCGCCCGATGACTACATTAGGCAATATAATCACACCGGGTCCGACAAAGGCATCGCTCTCAATCTTGACACCTTGGCGCAATTCTCGGAAGTGGGCGATGATTGTAGTTCGCACGCCTACCGTTACCCGGTCTTCAATCGTGATTAAATCCGGGTGCGCCGTTTCCAGAATCACGTCCTGACTGATAAAAACATGCTTCCCGATATGTACTCCGCGCCCACGATGCAGCATCACTCGTATTGTTCTGGCGCCTGGGACGATCCTCGCCAGTAACTGGAAAGAACGGTTTGTGAGACCCCACCAAAAAGAATCTTTCATTCAGCTTCTCGTTCGTGCCGTGCACTTGAACGGTTGCGTTCTCGCAAGAATTGCGAAATCCCCTCAAAGGATCCCAGTCCCAACAAGTCTGGAATATCGCCACCAAATTCTTCATCGATGAGTGTCACGAGCGTGACCCCGGCTAACGAATCGATGTCGAACAAGGGGCCGACATTAGATGCTCGAATTTCGGCTTCGCTCAGGGTTGGAAACACAGATGCGAAACACCGCACCAACCGATCATCCGGGTCAAACACTCGCTGCCTCCACGATGCGATGGAACAAGGCGTGAGCCTTCTCGCTAAAACACGCCTTCTGAACTGATAGAGATGGTACAGGCGAGCGTCCTAGCAATTCTGCAAAGAAATCTTGGACAGGGCCGTTACGAGGAGTGGCTGCGTAGTCGAATACAATCTCATCAGCGTCAAGTTTCTCGAACAAATACTTCAAACATTGATGTTCAATTCGGCGGGAGAAAGCCCGGCAACTCATGACCCAAGCACTAACATACAACGTGCGGCCACCCATTTTCCCCACTACGACCGCGACCTTGCCCAGAGGGCCATATTTATCCTCATATGAGGCGGTAAGGAGAAAAGCCCCGGAGTCCTGAAGAAGGCTCAGCCATTCCACTTCGCTAAATCGCCTGCCATTTAGGTTAAATTGGTTCGTTTTATTGATCAGCTCGAAAGCCCTGGTGTCCCGCGCGTCACTTCCCAAGCAGAACGTAATAGCGCCCTCAGCATTGCGAAGAAAATCTTCCGCCCCGAGCCCACGCCCTTGTACGGAGGTTCTCAATGTTGACCCGGCTCGGATGCTGCGCATGCGGATCTCGTCCTCTCGAGATACGATGCCTTTCCCCAACCAATCCCGCAATCGCTTAAGAAGATCCCAGATGGCCTGAGCATTGCCTTTTGGAAACACACCGCATTCCATTTGGGGGAAAACCGCGTGGACCTCGGCCACTTCCATGGGGCTGTCATCGATGAAGATAACATCTGCCGGCGCTATGTTCCACGTTTCAAGGATGCGTCCTACAGATTCAGATTTTGGTCCCCAATGCACCTCCATCGGAAAGAGGCTGTCGCGTGGAAGCAAAATGTCTCTGCGACCCAGTGCCTCTTCCACCAGCGCAGGATCATTTTTGCTCGCGACTGCGAGGAGCACGCCGGCACTGGCTAACGAACCAAGGAATTGCTGATACAGGCCGTGCATCTGGGCGTGACCCGCCATATCCCAACTGATTCCTTCGACACCTATCTCGCCCAGAATTCCGGCCCACAGTGTATCGTCAAGGTCGGTGATGAGTCCCTTTTTCGGCGGTAAATCCTGAATTAGCGCTGCCAGCAATTCGGCTAGTCTGGAAGCATGTTCGAGACTATACGGGAATCCGCTGGTAACTTCTGCCTTCGCATCGAAGCGCCGGCTGAGGGGCGAGAGTTCGTCGAGGCGTTGGAGATTAACCAATCTCATACGGCTGCAGGCCGAAAGTGTTCTCGCAAGCGACGCAGCGATTTCCCGCAGTTGGCACTCATGTTGATGGGCTTGACCCACCCGCGTAGTGAACATGGGAGGTAAAGGAAGCGTGGGTGTGCTGACGCAAATCGGCACGGTGTCCGCTAACTCTTCCATGAGACGAGTCAGCCACTCGCTTTGCTTGCGCGCCGATTCCACAATGTCGGGGATGTCGGTCGAACGCCATCCGCCGAGACGGCGGATGCCCAGCCTAGGATCGAGATCCGCCCACTCGATAACAACGCAAACCATGGAGAGAACTGACGCTTGCAATCGTTCGAGATTGCCGGCTAGGTCACCATATAAGCCCGTTCTGATCTCGATGCGGTCCTGGGGAAAACACAAGCGCAGGTGAGCCGCTAGAAATGTCTTCAGGTGAAGGGGAGTAAATCCACACTCCAGCGAAACCGCCCGGGCGGATACCGGTTCAGGAATGGGTCGCTTCAAAAGCTCTAGGGCGTCTAATAGGGTCATCGAAGATCACTCGAGTTGCGCACGAATCCGCAGCTTTGCGACAAGGATATCACTAGAGATGAACTGGTGTGCATGGCCACTCTGCCGCCGTGATGGATCTACTTCCAAGCGACACGGCTCTTAACAAAATCATAACTGCATCAGATCACGATAAACAGTCATTTGTTCGCCATACGCCTACGCCCCTTCATCTTATTTCTCATATAGGGTGGTATAGCGGGTCGTTCCAGAACCTTCATCAACAATCGGTTCTTGGAACAAACCCTCTCTTTCCTGATACCACCGCAAGTATTGGAGAAGCAACGATCACTGAGCCACTGCATCGCGCGGTCGTCAGTGCTAACTTCACGTCATCGATTTGGTAAGCAGGCATGATTCATGACTGCTCCACAGCGAACTCGTGTCGCATCCATGCCACTGTCGATGTTGAAAGACGGGTTTCGACTTAGCGGAACTGGCGAGAAGATTTCACCCTTGAACTGGTGCAATCCCTACCTTGTCTCCAGGAAGTGTGGCCGAAAGTTTCGTGAACAGGTCAATGTGCGTAGTACAATTTATGCTGGAACACGAGGTTTCCGTGGGACTGTCGCAAGGACTGAAATGGCATTACGAAACGTGCGGGATTCTTGGAGTCTCCGCGGTTGCTTCTTTTCGTCTGTGCGGGAGACCGTGCGAACTAGGCGTCGCGCCTCTTCACTCGAATCATCGAGTCCACCTCCGGATCGATACGTCTGATTTTTGTGCTTACAGAGACGTCCTGATCTTCAAAAGCAAATCGTACGATCCAGGTATACCTGCCTTTCGCCCAAATACAATTGTAGATGCCGGAGCTCATATCGGCATGGCTAGTATTCTCTTCGCTCTGCAATACCCGATGGCGAGAATCATCGCGGTTGAGCCTGAGCCCTCGAACTTCGCGGCATTGGTCAGAAATACGGTCCCTTACAAGAATATCACTGCGATTCAAGCCGCCCTCTGGCGCGAGAATGGTGAGGTTACCCTTGGACCATCCAATGCCCATCCAAAAGGAGCGTTTCAAATAGTCAAGGACGGTCAACAACGAGTTCGCGGCGTCACCATGGACACGCTAATGCGTGAGACGGCTATTGACTCGATTGACCTTTTGAAGGTGGACATTGAAGGTGCCGAAGTAGAGGTGTTTGAATCCTGCCCCTGGATCGGGAACGTGCGCGTCATTGCCATCGAATTGCACGACCGCCTCCGGTCGCAATGTAGCTCTGTGGTCAAGAGCGCTGCCAAAGATCTGCATTGTGACCAACGAGGCGAAGTGACCTTATTTGTTCGGCAACAAGAAGATGCAAGTCGCTATTTTGCTGATCTGCCTGCGGACAAATCTGCGGCGGCCGAATCCACATCCGCCTGAATCTCAGGTTTCGGTTTCGACTTTACGAAATATTTCTTTGTCACTAGATAAGGAAGCATCAGCACCTCTGCGACAGAGGGTAGAGGGTCCCGCAGACAAAAAACCGATTCCGAGCGTGTACGTCTGAGGGACTCCCAGTAGGAGCGCAGATCTAATTCCCCGTCCCACAGGTCCAAGGCAGCGGTTGGCAGATCTGTGACCATTCTGAGCCAGCCTACACCTGCTCTCGCTCTGCACCGGCCGACCTGCTTACCCATCTGATCTGCGTATAACAGATAGGGAAAGTCCACGCCCGCTGGCCCGCTGATACTGTGGAAGCCCCAGGTTCGGGCATTTACATCCAGCAACTTGAATTGGCCATCCCGAGGATCCTGCTTGAACTCGACCTCTACAAGTCCATAGTAGTTGATGGCTCTGAGAAAGCGTTCAGACAGCTCTTCAATTCCAAGGTGCTCTATCGTTTCGACGTATGTAGCTGCCCGGCCAAATTCTCGCGGATGCTGGCGCAGGCGCTTGGCGACCAATGTGCTATGCGGTTCGCCATCACGAAAAAAAGCACAGTATGAGTATTGGCGCTGACCATCGCCCGGAATAATCTCCTGAATCAGAATCTCCTCGGGCATAATCTGCCGATTCGCTTTGCGAAATAAATCGTTGAGTTGATCAGGGGTCTCCGCGCGCCATGCCTTGGCACCTGTGGCATAGAAGAAATTCTCTTTAACGGCCGGTTTAAGCGCCAAGGGTAAGTGACTGTACAAGTCCAAAAGGTCTCGCTCAGTCCTGGGGTTAAAGGTCTGTGGAACTGGAATCCCCAGTTCTGCGGCGCGCTCGTAGGTATTTTTCTTGTCCCATGCCCACCGCACGGTGTCCCAACCTGGTGTGGTGACCCGAAAGAACTCCGCAAGTTGATCCCGGTGACGCGAGAATGCAGCAACGGTTTCATCTCTGGTTGGAAATAGAACCCAGCCTTTCAGGCCGTAGCGATGGCCCATTTCCAACACACTCTCGACGGTTTTGTACTCGTCTCGCAAATCCTTGACACGCACGACTCGGGTTACGTATTTGGAGAATTGTGAAACCGAGTGCTGGTCATCTATGACGCAGATTGGGATGCCTCGGCGTCCAAGACTCCGAGCAATGCCCAGTCCTGGGTGCTCACCACCGATGACAATTGCTCCAACTTGCTCCGAGTTC
>Ga0210400_10002657_pt1 | contig 16340 bp, 11 predicted proteins | sample IncBWH26MmetaG_FD_155456 | JGI IMG/M metagenome (GOLD analysis project Ga0210400, IMG submission 155456) | Forest soil microbial communities from Barre Woods Harvard Forest LTER site, Petersham, Massachusetts, United States - Inc-BW-H-26-M | ecosystem: Environmental > Terrestrial > Soil >... | reverse complement strand
AGATAGTCGGATTTGTCGACGACTTCTTTGGTGATTAGGAACGAGGCGCGTTCGGTTTGCGTGCCGTCTTCTTTACCGGGGTAAAAGCGATTCATGCTTTTGTTGTCGACCGGATTGACGTGCGGGACCTTTTGTTGGAAGGACGCGATGTTGACGAGCGGAAGAATAATGACTGTGCCGGAAATTTGTGTGGGGTCGAGACTGCCAATTAGGCCTTCGAGGGCGATGATGGAGGCATATTCGGTGCCGTGGGCGCCGGAGACAAGTGCCAGCGTGGGTCCCGGATTGTTTCCGCGTACGACAACGACGGGAATCTGCGTACCAGCGTCAGAACCGGCAGGTACGTCGATCGTGCCCGTGACTTTTTGGCCGGGCTGGGCGCTGGCGGTGCCGACGGTGAATGAGGCCGGCTCCTGCGCGAGTGCGGAGATTGGAAATATCGAGCAAAGTGTGGCGAAGATGCCAAGTAGGCGTTGCATGGAGCCTCCGGGCAAAGGAGAATAGCGCGCCTGCTGCTGCAGAGCAACGATTGCCGCAAGATCCGAAATGGCTGGCCCAGCCGATTGCTCGTTTGCGACGGACCCATAAGAGCACGTAGACTCAATTTCCCTTGATACCCGACGCGCTTAAAGCACTGAATCGCGACGCTTGGCTGCTGTTTTTGACGCGCTTTACGCGCCTCTTCGCGTATGGATTGATTTCGGTTGTTCTCGTCTTCTACCTGGTTGGAATTGGCCTCAGCGAATCGCAAACCGGCTTACTTCTTACCCTGACGCTGATCGGCGACACCGCAATTTCGCTGTTTTTAACCACGCGTGCGGATCGCGTTGGCAGGCGGCGCATGCTCATCATCGGCGCTTTGTTGATGGCTGCCGCCGGCCTGGTGTTCGCGATAACCAGAGATTTCTTTTGGCTGGTGGTTGCCGGAACTATCGGAGTCATAAGTCCGAGCGGCAACGAGGTGGGGCCATTTCTTTCGATTGAGCAGGCGGCCCTGTCTCATGTGGTCAGCGACCGAGCGAGGACGGAAGTTTTCGCCTGGTACACCCTCACGGGGTCGTTTGCCACGGCGCTTGGCGCCCTGGTTGGCGGCACGCTGTCTCAAGTTCTACAAAAAACGGCAGCGACGCCGGTTACCGGATATCGCGCCATCGTCGTGTTGTACGGCGTGCTGGGCATGGTGCTGGCATTGCTGTTCTCGCGTGTTTCGCGCAACGCCGAGGCAAGCCCTTCCGAACCAAGCTCGGCGTCTGGATTTGCGCGGCTATTTGGAATTCACAAATCGCGCGGCGTGGTGGCGAAGCTCTCCGCTCTATTTGCGGTCGACGCGTTCGCGGGTGGATTTGTCGTGCAGAGCTTCGCGGCGTACTGGTTTTATTTACGGTTCGGCGTGAACCCGGCAACGCTGGGCGTAATTTTCTTCTGGGCCAATATTTTGTCGGGTATTTCGGCGCTATTGGCGTCGCGATTGGCGGCGAGATTCGGATTGATACGCACAATGGTGCTCACGCATCTGCCGTCCAATATTCTGTTGCTCCTGGTGCCGCTGATGCCCAATCTACGGCTCGCGGTCCTGGTGTTGCTTGCGCGCTTCAGCATCAGCCAAATGGACGTTCCGACGCGGCAGTCCTACACAATGGCCGTGGTCAGCCCGGAGGAACGGTCGGCGGCGGCAGGGATTACAGGAGTTGCGCGAACGACTGGAGCGGCTATCAGCCCACTATTCGTAGGATTTTTGTTCGCGCATCCGGCACTCATCAACATTCCCTTCTATATTGCAGGCGCGCTCAAGATTATTTACGACATTGCGTTATACAAGGCATTTGTTTCCACAAAGCCGCCGGAGGAGCGGGCATAATTCATCGGCAGAATGTTTTGGAGCATTCAGGCTGTGGCTTTTGTATCGAGCGTCTTCATGAAATCCAGAATCATGTGAACGACGGCCTCATCGCCAATAGCGGTATTGATCATGGTGTGGTAAATGGGGCGGTCCGGCCAATCGACGCGAAAATATTTCTGGATGAAATCGGCACGCTCGCGGTCAACGGTATCCACGAGTTGTTGGGCTTCGGTCTCGTTCTTGCCGCGAGCCAAGAGGCGCCGCACTTTGTTTTCTCTCGGAGCGTAAAGAAAGATTCGCAGGGTGTCTGGACGATTCCTGAGAAAATGCTGCGCCCCTCTTCCAACAATGACCGAGTTTCCAGTTTTGGCGGCGTTCTGCACGACCCGTTCTGTAATCTTCAGAATGCTTTCGCTGTCGACCACGTTTAGCTTGTGCGCGTTGATGCTGCCTTCATAACTTCCGCGCAAAAAGGATTTGAACAACCGGTAATAAAGCGGATCGGTGCGTTCCTCTCGAACCTCGACGACAGCTTTGGGACAATTCGCAAGCCTGGCGATCTCTTCGGTCAGCAGTTGATCCCAAAGCTTCCAGCCCAAATGCGTAGCAAGCAGCTTGGCGATTTCGCCACCGCCGCTTCCATACTCCCGTTCCACTGTGATGATTTTAATCATGCAGGTCCCAGGCGAACCGTTCGCTGAACACCTTCCATTACATATCATTCCACTTCCCCTACTCCACCGCCACTCTTCCGCCGCCGCCGGGATCATTCCTCTTCAAAATAAAAGTGAGGAAGAACATGATCGCTGCGCCAACGGCGAGAACCATGAAGGTATCGACGTAGGCCAAGCTCCCCGCCTGCGCCTGAACGTTTTGGTAGATCTGGGCATAAGCTCGGCCCTGCGCCTCGACCGCGCCCAATCCGGAGTGAGCAAACCGCTCGGTAAGTCCATTAACCGTATTCTGGAAATTAGGATTGTCTGGCCTGGCGTGTTCGACCAATCTTGCCTGATGGAATTGCGAGCGACGCGCAATCAACGTAGTGACCATGGAGGTTCCCACGCTGCTTCCCATATTGCGCATAAAATTGACGATTCCGGCGACCGCGTTGTTCTTCTCTGGCGCAATTCCGATATAAGCTACGAGCGAAATAGGCACGAACAGGAACCCCAGACCAATCACCTGGGCGATACGCAGCGTCGCCGCGGCCTTAAAGCTAATCTGCAAGTCAATCCGCTTCGTGGAATAGTACATAGCGATCGATAAAGCTAACCAGCCAAAGGCGATAAGGCGGCGTGCCTGGATCTTCGTTGTCAATTTGCCCATGATGGGCATCTCAAAGAGCAGAACAAGGCCTCCCGCAGAGAGCGCGAGCCCCGCCAGTTCGGAGGTGTAGCCCAGAAGCGTCTGCAAGAACTGCGGCATCAGCACGAGGCTGCTGAACAACAAAATTCCCAGCGTGAACATCATCAAATTTGAAACGGCGAAGTTATAACTTTTGAACATGCGGACGTCAATGATCGGAGACTTTTGAAACCACTCCCAGATAACCAGCGAAATCAGACACACGGTCGCCACAACAACCAGCGTCGTGATAAAACGCGACCCGAACCAATCATCTTCCTGACCTTTGTCGAGCAGCACTTGCAGCGCTCCGATACCCAGAGTTAGCAAAGCGATGCCAATGTAGTCCAACTTAACCCCCGCCGCCTTAAGCCGGCTCAAATAGGGCGGATCTTCGACAAAGCGCCGCACAAGAAACCACGTTGCTATGCCGACCGGGAGATTGATGAAAAAAATCCATCGCCAGGAATAGTTGAACGTGATCCACCCGCCCAGGGTTGGTCCGATCGTTGGCGCCATGATGGCGGTGATGCCGTACAACGCAAATGCCAAGCCTCGCTGTTGTGGAGGAAAAGTGTCTGCAAGAATGGCCTGAGCCATCGGCTGCAGTCCACCGCCACCCGCGCCTTGCAGCACGCGGAAGAAAAGAAGAAGGCCGAGACTCGGCGCCAACCCACAAAGCAACGAACTGACAGTAAAAATACCCAAACAGGACATGAAAAAGCGCTTCCGCCCGAAGGCGCCTGCGAGCCAGCCGCTGATTGGCAGGATGATGGCATTTGAGACCAGATACGAGGTCAGGACCCAGGTGCTCTGGTCGTTGCTCGCGCCCAGGTTCCCCGCCATGTATGGCAAAGCGACGTTGGCAATGCTGGTGTCGAGCACTTCCATGAAGGCCGCCAGCGCCACAACCACGGCAATCAGCCAAGGATTGTATTTAGGCCGCCAAACGTCCTGATCGATGGTGAGAGCAGCGGAACTCATTTAAGGTAGACGTCGGGTACAACGTTCATGCCGGGCCGCAGCTGACGGTCCTGATTCTCGCCGGGGTCCAGAACGATCTTTACCGGAAGCCTCTGCACAATTTTCACGTAATTGCCGGTGGCATTCTCCGGCGGAAGCAAACTAAACAGTGGGCCGGTTGCGCCCGCGATGCTGTCCACTCGGCCCCTTAAAACTTTGCCGTTCGAATCCACGTGGATTTTGGCTTTCTGTCCCACTCGCATGTACTTCAGCTGCGTCTCTTTGAAATTGGCGGTGACCCACACTTGATCGAGAGGCACCACGGTGAGGAGCTGCTGTCCTGGTTGGACGTTTAATCCGACGACCACCGTTTTGTTCACTTCCCCGGTGACCGGAGCCACCACTTTGGTGTATTGCAGATTCAGCAAAGCTTGATCGAGCAGCGCGCGCTTCTCCTGTACATCCGCGATAGCCGCACGCACGCGAGCCTTAGTGGAGGACACCTGCTGCGGCCCGGTTTCCGCCGACGTGTGGTTCGCCACCGCTTGCACCAAGCGGCTCTGCGCCTGCTGCACGAATTGCTGTGCGGCGGACTCATTCGCGCTGGCCGCCGCGACCGCCGCGGTACTGGACCTGGCCGTCGCAAGTGCTTGATCGTAAATTTGCTCGGCCACTTCCCGCTTGTCCACCAGCAGCTTGTAGCGGCGGAGGTCGTCTTGCGCCCTCACATCGTTTGCCTCAGCCTGTTCCAGTTGCGCATGGGCGGCCGTGAGTTGTTTTTCAGCCGCAGCTATGCCCGCGGTGGCGTTTTGGATGTCCGACGAAGTGGACGTCAGCTGGCTCACGGTACTCACGGAAGTAATCGGCACCGTGATATTCAACGATTGTGCTGTCGCTTCCGCGCTGGCCAGGTTGGCTTGCGCCTGCGCGACCGCAACTTCATAGTCTTTCGGGTCAATCTCCACCAGGACGGTGCCTTGCTGCACCCACTGGTTGTCGTCCACATTAACCTTGATTACATGCCCGGTAATACGGGCGCTCACAGGGTAGAGGTGAACATCCGCCTGAGCGTCGTCGGTTGATTCGTAGCTGCTTAAATAGCGCCACAAGAACACGCCGCCAACAAGCACGAGCAGCACGACAACCACAATGAGGATGTTTCTGCGGCGCTTGGACCTGCGGTACGCAGGCGGCGGCGCATACCCTGTGTCGGTCAGGGGTGACGAGTCAATAGGCGAATCTTTGCCAACATCCGAACCGGCTGGGTTCTCGTCCGCCATGGTTATTTTCCTTTGAAATACTCTTTAACAGCTTCCTCAGCGACACCTAAAGCGCGAGCCAGGGAAATTTTTGCAAAGTTGTAGCTATAGAGACTCGAGATGTACTGTTCGTGGGCGCTGGCTAGCAATTCTTGCGATTGCACCACTTCCACGGTATCGGCAACACCGGCGCTGAAACGATCGCGCGATTGGACCAGCGTCTCTTCCGCCAAAGCGATGTTGCTGCGCGCCACGTCTACCAGTTCCGCCGACGACTGCAGGTTCAGCAGCGCGGTGCGAACATCGGAGTCGATCTGCGCGCGCAGGTTTTCCAGGCGCTCGCGGCTCTGTTGAAGTCTCGCATCGGCCTGCAAGACCTCGCCGTGAACACTGCCACCCTGAAAGATCGGAATGGTCAGCGTACCGCGCACGTCGAATACCTGGCTCGCTGTGGAGGGATGCTGTCCGCCCGCCCCGTAGTCGGCGTTAAAGGAAAGGGACGGAAAATAGCCGGCCACCGCAGCCTTGCGGGAAAACTCCGCCGCGCGCGTCTCCGACAGGGCCGCCTTGTAATCCGAACGCGACGCGTACGCTCGCTTCAGAGCGTCGTCAACTGTAATGCCCTCAAACGGTTGGTACGGCGATTTGTCGGTCAAATCGAACTCCTGCCCCGGAGCCAGCCCGATCACGCGCGCCACGGTCAGCTTTTGGATTGCAAAGGCGTTCCTGGCCTGAATCAACTGCTGCTGCCGCGTCTGCAGTTCTACTTTGGCGCGCAGCCCATCGATTGCAGGCGAAGTGCCCGCGGTCACTTGGTCCGATGCTTGGTTGTAAAGTGCCTGCGCCGTCGCAACTTGCGCTTCCGCAGTCTGGATCCGTGCCTCGTCGGCGATAGCCTGCAAATAGGTGTAGCCAACCGCGAGAACAACGAGATCGCGCGCGTCCTTGTATGTATATTCCGTGGACTTCAACCTCTGGCTGGCCGCGTGGCTGGCGTTGATTGACTTCCAGTCAAACACGGACTGGGCGACATTTACGCGCGCATCAAAATAGGAAAAAGGGCCTACGACGGATGGGAGGTTGAGTCCTGGAAAATTGATCGTAATGCCCAGCTCCTTGAGATTTATTTGCGATACGTCGGCGTAGGGGGCCACTGTTATGTGCGGCAAAAGCGCACTCAATTGCTCCCAACGCTGCCCGCGAGCTCCGCGAATGTCGGCGTTAGAAAGGAGGAGTCCGAGATTTTGCTTTAATCCGCGGTCGATGGCGTCCCGCAGCGAAATCGGCATAACACCAGGAAGCGCCTTCCCCGGCACGCTACCCGCAAACGAACTCACTCCCTGCGTGCCAGGTATCGCTTGCCCCGGAGTACTCGGACTTTGTGTTGTCCCGGTTTGCGCGAGGGATGTGGCTGCTCCGAACAGCAAGACTCCCATAAGCAGGAACGTACGGCTGGGTCCGTAACAGAGCCTCAAAGAAGCCTCCTTGACTGCAGATTCTTACGGCGGCGCCGAGGGGGCATTATCCTAGTCTTGCAGCGTTTTCCGGGCAACCGGTATCTGCCTGGCGCAAGTTGGATGCCCCAGTGACCGAAAGGGACCAAGTTTTTCTTCAACGATTTATGCGACTTGCTTCTCACTGCCCATAGCGTCCACCGCGCCACGAACCTCTCTTCGGCCGGATTAATCATGATGAAGCAATCTTGACGCTCGTTTGCCCCGAGTGAATCCACCGGGCAGGTGGATTTTGTAGACCTGAGCCCAAGGATGATTGAGCTTCCGGACCGCCGCCTCGCGGGCATGGGCCAAGCAGCTCGAGCACGCGCCAGGTTTCATGTCATCGACATGCGGGAGTTTGAACCGCGGCCGAAAAGGTATGACTTGATCGTCAGCCACTTTTTTCTCGATTGCTTCTCGGATGCAGACCTTGCAAGTGTCGTCGCTTGTCTCGCCAGTTGGGCGGCGCCGGATGTCGCGTGGGTTGTCTCGGACTTTCGTGAAACAAGAGGGTCATTAGGTCGCATTTGGACCTCGGGAGTGACCCATGCATTGTATGCCGCCTTCCGATTGACGACAGGCCTCCGCGTAAGTCGCTTACCCGATTATGTGTCAGCAATACTCAGAGCGGGATTTCAGCTGCGGTATGAACAAAAGCGCTTTGAGCGGTCTTCTCTATTCCTCGGTTTGGCGTTGTTCACTTTGCGCGCCACAAAAGTGAGCATGCTCGAATCTTGAAGCAATGTCTCAGAAAATTGAATTCGTCCTCGCGATATTTCTATCAACCCTAGTCAATTAACGACTTTTGTTATATCCTCCCCCGGCACTTTTACTCCAAATCGACAAACCCACGAGGCCCCGATGGTTCGGCATGCGCGCCCGATCAAGTCCCGGAAATACTCGGGAGTCTTTTTACTGTCGTTAGTCGCCGCGGCCTTTTTGTGCGCGTGTGGCGGAGGGAGTGCCTCGACGGCTCCGCCGCCGACCACGAATCCTATGCCTGCTATAGCAGCCGTGTCACCCGCTACGCTCACGGCAGGTGCAACCGCGGCAGCGATTACTATCACGGGCAGCGGTTTTATCCAGAGTTCCGCGGCAGAGTGGAACCAGAGTAGCCGGGCCACAACATTTGTAAGTCCCACTCAGTTGCAGGTCGCGCTTACCACCACAGACCTTGCCTCCGGCGGAACGGGGCAGATCACTGTAGTCAATCCTGCTCCCGGAGGTGGTGCCTCCGGTGCGACAATGCTGACGATAAACAATCCAACTCCCACGTTATCGAGCGTTTCTCCTAGCAGCCTAACGACCCTGAATGCGGGAACTGTTCTGGCGCTGACGGGGAGCGGATTTGTCACAAGTTCAGCCGTGACGTGGAACGGTGCGACGCACGCTTCTACTTTCGTAAGTGCCACCCAACTTCAAATAACGTTGACGGCGGCGGATATCGCGAGCGTGGGCTCGGCGCAAATAGCGGTCGTGAATCCGACGCCGGGAGGAGGTTCGGCCACTCCGAGTCCCGTGCTCATCGTGTATCCGGCCCCCGTCATCAGCTCTATAAATCCTTCCAATATAACGACAGGCGGTCAGCCAACCACTCTGACAGTTAACGGTACAGGGTTTGCCTCGCCTTCGATGGTGCAGCTAAACGGAGCGGCTCGTCCGACTATATTTGTAAGTGGGAATGTCCTGACGACGGTGCTCAGCGCCGCTGACACTGCAAATCCGGGAACAGTACAGGTAACTGTTTCTACAGGGACCCCAGGCGGAGGCGTCTCGGCACCTGTGGTGCTGACCATCAGCAAGTACGCTACACCCTCAATTGCGAGTCTGATGCCAAGCTCGATACCTGTCGGATCGCTAGACACCTTGATCGATGTCTTGGGCGGCGGATTTTCGTCGGCCTCTACGGTTCAGGTCAATGGAAGTACGCCCATAAGCACTAACAGTTCGAATCCAGGAGAATTGTTTTTCACTCTACCCGCCGCCGATCTCACGGCTCTTGGGACGCTCTCCATTACTGTTAGCAACCCTGGTCCACTCACCTCGAACGCCTTAACGATCAGCGTGGTCCCGCATCCAATTCCCGTATTGACGAGTATCTCGCCAGCTGCTGCAGCGATGGGGGGTCCCAGCTTCCTCCTTACTCTGACGGGGTCCGCGGCCCACAATATTCAATAGCTCCAGTCAGCTTACGGCCACGATTCCAGCCAGCGACACCCAGTCGCTGGGCAATAATGCCGTGACCGTATTTAGTCCCGCCCCAGGGGGAGGCACTTCCGCCCCGTCCACATTCACAACTTTCCTTTCCCTTGCAAACAACGATTTAATTTACGACGCATCCCGAAAACTATTTTGGACTTCGCTACCCAGCAGTGCAGGCCCATTGTTGGGCAACAGTGTGGTTTCCATAGATCCTTATACGGGCTTGCTCGGAACGCCTATTTGGGTTGGCAGTGAGCCTAACAAGCTGGCCATTTCCAGTGATGGTAGTACTCTGTGGGTGAGCTTCAGCGGGTCGCCCTCCGCTCGGAAGATTGATCTCACTAGCGGCGTCCCCACCGCGATCGATTTATATTTTCCAGGCGGCTGGGGGGGCAACATTTACGCAACGAGTCTCGCATCGTTGCCCGGAGCACCTTCCAGTTTGGCAGTAGCTTCGGGGACCGTTCAGATATACGACAACGACGTCGAGCGTCCAAAGACCACTACTGGCGGCGCGACCTATCTTGCTTTCGGACCAACTTCGAGCACGTTGTTTGGATATACGATTGGTTTCAATAGTCTGTCTATTTTCTCGGTCGATAGCACCGGAATTGCCTCGACAAATACACCTCTGTCTTCCGGATCCTATTCCAATGATCTTCGGTACGATAACGGCCGTTTGTACCTGACTTCGGGCGCAGTACTTGATTCCGTTTCCGGTAGCCTTCTAGGAACCTTTGCAGCGGCAGGGCCCGTCACGTCAGACTCGGCCCTGGGGCGCGCGTTTATCCTGAACCAGTCTGGCGTTTTCGGTATATTTGACCAAATCACTGCATTCAATGAGAGTACGTTTGTTCCGGTCGGATCCTTTTCCGTTGCTGGTATAACACAACAAGGATTCAATACTCCGTCATCACTGGTGCGCTGGGCCGAAAATGGTCTGGTGTTCCGCACCAACACTCAGATTTACATACTGCGTAATCCACTTGTGCAAGACCTGAGCTCCACTCCTGCCGACCTGGTGGTTTCGCTAAATGCTCCAAGCTCATCTGTTTCCGGCGGCAACTCAACATATACGATCACGGTAAAAAACCTCGGGCCGAGCAACGCCTCGGGCGTCACATTGACCGACGCGTTTTCGGCAGGCGCTTTTTCTCAGTCCATGACCCCAAGCCAAGGAACTTGTGGCGGAACTCCTGTCGCGCAGTGCGACCTCGGAAGTTTGGCGAATGGCAGTAGTGCTACCGTCACGCTAGTTGTGCAACCTTCCTCGCCAGGTTCGCTGACCAACACCGCAACCGTTAGCGCCACTCAGCCAGATCCAAACCTGAGCAATAATTCGGCAAATGCGATCACCGCAGTGACAGGTTTGTCTTACAGCACCCTTCCAAGCCTTTCTTCTCTTTCGCCCCAGTCCGTATTGGCCGGAGCACCAACTCTGACGCTAACCGTGAACGGATCAAATTTTTCGAGCACCTCGATGGTGAACTGGAACAATACGACTCTGCCAACCGCGTTCGTAAACCCGAATCAGCTGACTGCGACCGTTGCTTCGAGCCTCTTAGGGAGTCCCGCCTCCGCCGATGTTACCGTTACCAATCCTAGCCCAGGCGGAGGCACATCCGCTTCATTACCATTTAGCATTACGCAATCGATAGCATTGGACGCCAACGACATAGTCTTCGATCCGTTTACCCGCAAGATCTATGCAAGTGTCCCGAGCACCGCTTCGCAGGTTGTAGGCAACAGCATCGTCTCAATTGATCCTTTGACAGGCACCCTGGGGACGCCGGTCCCAATCGGAAGCGAGCCGACGCGCCTCTCCTTGTCCGATGATGGCAGATATTTATACGCGGTGTTGAGCGGAACCAAGGGCGTGCGGCGCATGGACCTCACGACACTTAGCCCGAGCACTCAGTTCCCAACGCTCAGTACGTCATTTGGGCCTTACACTGCTAGCGATTTGGCGGTCATGCCTGGAAATCCCAATGTTCTTGCGACGGTAGGCTATGCAAACGGCATTCAGGTTTGGGACGTCATGAACACCGGAGCTACAGCCCGTCCTCTTACAAAGAGTTTGGTTAACGACGTCTACGAAGGAAGCGTCCTGGCGTGGGGAGATTCAACGAACCTGTATTCTAATGATGAAGGTATAAGTCCCTCGAGTTTCCATCGTTTCGTCGTTGGGAGCACCAGCTTCGCAGAAACAGATTCAACTTACCTCGATGCAGTGGATGGGACGATTACCTACGCTGGAGGGTTGATCTTTACGGATGGTGGCGCTGTGGTGGACCCTTCTCTGGTGCCGCCGGTTACACCAAAGCTCGTCGGCAGGTTTTTCGGTCCAGGTGGCGGTTACCACGCTGTGGACACAGCAACGAATCGGATATTCTTCCTAAGTACGAACTCGTATGGCGTGTCTTCCCGCATAATTTCGGCCTTTGACACCTCGCGCTATACGCTGGAGCAAACAACACAATTGGACGGCCTCGCAGGTGATGCATTCGATTTGATCCGATGGGGTGTTGACGGTCTCGCGTTCAGAACAGCTAAGGACTTCTGGGGAAACGGTACCGGACAGCTTGTCTTGCTACATGGATCGGCTGTGTTGCCCCGTTCCTCAACTCCAAATCCAGTGCCTTCCATCGCTATCACATCACCGGGCACTGTAGCGGCACCCGCGGGAAATACTTGGCTAACCATTACAGGATCAAACTTCGTCCCGGGATCGGTCGCACAATGGAACGGCTCCCCGCGCAGTACGGTTTTCGTCAATTCCGGACAGCTACGAGTCGCCGTTCCCGCTTCCGATTTGACGACACCTCAAACGGTCAACATTCAGGTGGTCAACCCTGCTCCCGGAGGAGGAACTTCCTCACAGCTCAGCTTCAAGGTTAATTGAAGCTGGTACAAGTCTGCATTCATGTTAACGCTGTGCCCGTCGCGGTAGCGTCAGCATGTTTGTGTCAATTCGGGGCGGGTTTTTGTCCCAGGAGTTGGATGCCGCAGTGACCGAAAGGGACCAAGTTTTTCTTTAAGCACTTATGGCGAATTGCTTCTCGCCGCTTATAGAGTCCTTCATCGTGCCCAGCCCCTCTCTTGGCCACGGATTAATCATCATGAAGCAATCTTGACGGACTTCACGGGGATTCGCAGCCGATAGACAGAGTTGACCGTCAGCCACTTCTTTCTCGTCATGTGGATGGTCTCTGACTTTCGCGAAACAAAAGGGGCGATAGGTCGAATTTGGACCTCAGTAGTCAAACGCGCCCTGTGCGCCGCATTCCGCGTGGCGACAGGGCTCCGCGTCCCACACTTCCCCGATTATGTGTCAGCAATCGTCAGAGCAGGATTTCAACTGCGGAACAACGCAGCACTGCACACGACGGAGATTGCGGTCGCAAGCGCCAGCGCCGCTGAGATCGAGTAGCGTATGACGACTGCACCGAACGCTGCGCCGAAGAAGATTGCCAAGACTGAGCCAACTCTTCTCGCGAATCTCGGGTTGTTGCCTTTCGCGAGTGAGGAGTCCGCAGCGATGCCCGTGACGGTTAACGTTAGGACGGTCGTCGTCAGATCCGGGATTGCGAGCTTCCGAGGAGCCATTCATCATATCTGCCGTAGGATTCTTTCCGGCGTCGATCTTGTTTTCATTTCGGGGTCAGCACCTCAACGAGGGCTCCCACTGCCATAGACTCGGTGCAACTGGCTACCGTTCCCCATAGACTCCCGCGTCTTCCATTCGGTACACGACGAAGACGAACTGGTAAGTACGATTCATGTTGTTTGCCACCTAAAACTTGTATCCCGTCCATAGAGCCCAGTAATTCAGATTGCGACCTGGTTGCGTTTGTTTGAGGAACGTGCCCGCATAAAAAATTCCGTAGTCGGCCTGAAACCACAGGTGACGATTTGCTTGCCAGCGAATCTCTGTGCCGGGCCTGTGTCCGACGTATCTTGCTCGACTCCCATCGGCAGCTCTGATCAAGAATCCGGGCACGGCGTACACCCCATCCTGGAGACTCTCCCGCCACTGAAAAATCCAGTCGACCGATACGAACACGTCATGCGGAAGTGCCGTTTCCACATGCGGATGAACGTCAATGAAGTTAATCGGACCGGGGCCCGTTGTGGCCAAAACTCCAAAGTAGTTCCCTTTCGGAAAAAGGGGATTGAAGGTCCCTAGAGTTTCCGAACCTGGATGATCTCCGCTCGATATGTCCGCTTTTACGCTGAACCGCGGTTTCAGCCGAACGGTCGGAAATCGATAGCCCGTTTCGGACGCAACGGTCCACGCCTGGATGTTCCCTGAACCGAACGTGCCAAACTGCCAGAGGGCTTCATAGTCGAAATCCAATCCACGCCGTTCCGTTGCGATGGGACGCGAAATCCTGGCACCCAAGGTGTGGCGCACCTCCTGAGCCGTGCCTCGTTGGAAAGTCGCCTGCCTGCGGTCGAGACCCAAGTAGTAGACATCTAAGAAAACTTTGCGGGGCAAGGGCCGAGTGGCGTACACGCCCCAGAAGCCAACGGCGTGATTCGGTTCGTTGTTAAAGAACCCGAAATTGTCCGTGTCCGGACGGACAGCTAATCCGTCGATTTGCCAAGAGTTGATTTTGCTTTTGACCATGAAGCCGTCGAAGCTCAGCCGGACATTCGGACCCTCGCGCACATCAATCAAACGCCCGGAGCCGTACTCGAGTTCCAGCCTGCCAGCACGGAGTGCGACGGAGTTCGCACCCGTGGAAGTGCCAACTTCGAGAAATGCGGCTTGAAAGTCGAGCTTCTTTTCGTCGATCGGGCGCGGGCCACCAAACCGATAGGAGTTCAACCCGCTCTTGAACTCAACAAAGGTACGAACGTGCCTGCCATAATGCACGTCGAAATAGAGCATGTATCTCTCATTGAGATACCCGTTCATGAGCGGCTGTTGTCCCCAGTTGTCGTTTCCGATCTGCTCCCAGACCTCTCGGGCTTCTCCTCCGATCGTCATGAACCAGTCATCGTAGCCGCCGCGAAGCCGGATGTATTTGATCGGATCCCAGAAGTCCTGCCGGAGGGCGCGGTCGCGTAGAAAACTCCAGTCCTCGTTTTCCCTCAGGATCTGGTAACTGCGATCCGGAGGCGCGGGGCCTCCACCCTCGTCCGACTGGGCATGCGTGGTCAACCCGCCGAGGAAGAACGCGAGTGCCAAAATTGGAAAGATTCGCATGGATTTGATTTTTTCGACCGTGTACGGTCCCCGAGTCTCGCTGGTGATTTTTCGATGCCTCACGAGCGCCGCTCGTTCTGCCTGTGGTAGCCCGAAGTGCGACCCCGACACGTACACTATCTGCTTGTGGGTGAATGGATCTCAGCGATATAGCCGCCAGGGAATTGCACGAGGGCTGCATCCCGCTGATCGGCCGTGTAGGGAGCGACCAGAATCTCTGCGCTGGCTGCTTTAGCCTTGGCGAGGGTATCCGCGAGGTTCGCGACCTCATAGCCGGTTATCTCCCGACCGTAGGGATACGGAAGATGACCATCCGTAACTAGCGCGGTCAACTTGCCGAAGTTCGATTGGATCCGGATTCGCCGATAGGTGTCATTCGGCCGCCCGATCTCGACGCCGGGCGCATGCGCGTCATCGGAGACGACTTTGCCACGAGAGAAGGCAAGAAAGCTGCGCAAGAACGCATCAACTCGGTCCGGTGATACGTAGACCCGATTCTCGGGAATAGTTTGGAGCGGAGCATAGGATGGCGCGGTGGTGTGCCAGTACAGTTGCGTGTTCACACCACCCGGCCATTGGATGATTGAGTCTCGACCGATGGGATCGTTGAAGGCAGCGACTAAGACGTCTGCGCCCGTTGCCTTGGCGGCGCCGATCGCCCCGTCCATATCAGTGACCAGATAGCCTGTGCGCTCCAACCCGAAAGGATACGGGACCGGCGTCTTGAAACCAAAGACTGATATGGTGCCGACAGGAGTCAGCACCAATTGGGACATGGTGCTGCTTGGCGTCGGGGTTACTGTGAAGACGCCCTGCTTGGTCGTTGTGCCACCGAATGTGGCAATCAGGCTCGCAACAAAACGGTCAAAGTCCTGTGGAGCGACGTAGACATGCGTCGTGTCGTACTGCGGGCCGACAGCTACGCCCGCCGTTTGGGCTGTATGTAGACTTTGGGCGAATGTGCTGAAGTATCGCGATTGGCACGCGAAGCCAATCGTCAGGAAGATAGCAACAGACGTTCCAACGAGGATTTTTTTCAGGCGCATTCCATTTCTCCTAAATGCCACTTACCTCATCGGTATGAAACTTGTTCCTTGTCTCTCAGCTCTCAAAAAAGGGTTACTCGCTATGGACATCTCTCGTGTTTGCTTCGTCGGTCATGGGGGTGTGTTCTGCAAATATGGAACTTGATTCGTAACGCGTCTTGCGTGATGGAGGATTGTAAAGCTGACGGTCGTAGCGTTCACCGACAAGGCATACGGATGCAGCGCGTGAAACGTCGAGCTTTTTCGTTTGAATCCAAATCCCGAACTGCTCGCCAAGCACCATTCCCAAGAGGCCGAGTAAGGCGACGATCGGCGGTGCCGGGCTCTTCACTCGGATAAGTCCGTAGAGGACACCGACTCCAAGACCAACGATGAAAGATAAAAACAGTATCTTCATTTCGATCCCTCTAGCGACGCGTGAATCAGAACGCAAAGCAGTCGCAACCCAGCCCCCATAGGCCAAACTCACCCAGCACTTGAAGGTGCGATCGCGTGCCGCCATCTGGCGGCGCCTCGACATGCGAACAAGCAGCGGGGTGAGATACACCAAGAGTGTGGTCCAGGGCCTTCGCGTAACCTCCGTATTGTTTGATGGGAGACCAGCTTGGGCTCACTCGCAGCGCAGGCGGCGCGAGTTTTGAGAATTCATCGCTGGCATAGACGACCCTCCCACCCACGATTGTAAGTACCGATTCGAGATGCTTGATCTCCTCTTCGGGAATGGAAAAATAGTCGCCAGAGAGAACCGCCAAGTCAGCCAGTTGGCCAGGAGCAAGCGCTCCTTTTTTGCCGTCTTCCGTTGAAAACCAGCTGCTCCCCATGGTGTAGAGCTTGAGCGCTTCCTCACGATCCAATCGGTTCTCTTGCGGATAAAGACTGAGGCCGCCAATGGTCTTGCCGGTGATAAGCCAGTACAGAGAAAGGTAAGGGTTGTAGCTCGAAACGCGGGTTGCGTCGGTGCCCGCTCCCACTGGAACA
>Ga0210400_10002656_pt1 | contig 16341 bp, 13 predicted proteins | sample IncBWH26MmetaG_FD_155456 | JGI IMG/M metagenome (GOLD analysis project Ga0210400, IMG submission 155456) | Forest soil microbial communities from Barre Woods Harvard Forest LTER site, Petersham, Massachusetts, United States - Inc-BW-H-26-M | ecosystem: Environmental > Terrestrial > Soil >... | reverse complement strand
TGATCGCGCCAAACAGCGCGCTTGGATACGTCAAGCTAGGCCAACTGCGTGTGGCACAGAAGCGCCTGGACGAGGCAGAAAAAATGTACCGCCAAGGACTTGCTCGAGATCCCGATTCTCTACAGGCTGTCGGGGGATTGGTCGACCTGGATCTCCTCAACAACAAGCCTGCCCAGGCGTTGCGGCTCATTCAAGGGCAACTCGATTCCAATCCCCAAAATGCGGCTCTCTATTTATTGCAGGGAAATGCTCTGCTTGAAAACAAGCAGCCGGAAGAGGCCGCACGTTCCATGGAACGTGCCGTGGAACTGGATGGACAAAACGTCAGTGCACTCGTCCTGCTCGCAGAAATAGAGTCATCGCTTGGAAAGTTTGATCAGTCGGTTCGGAACTATCAACGAGCCATTGGAATTGCGCCCAATAATGTCCGGCTCTATGTTGCTTTGGGCGGCGTCTATGAGCGCCAGGGCAATTGGCAGCAAGCCCAGACCCTCTACCAGAAGGCGTTGGCGATGCAACCGGAAGACGCGCTCGCGGCGAACAACCTGGCCTACATCATGATCGAGCACAAGGAAAGTGTGAATGTAGCTCTTACGCTTGCTCAGACTGCTCGACGCGGACTGCCGAACTTGCCGAATTCCGCAGATACGCTTGGCTGGGCCTATTACCACAACGGAGCATACTCGGTTGCCGCGCCCTTCTTCGAAGATGCCGTCAAGAAAGCCCCAGGGAACTTGACTTATCACTATCACCTCGGTTTGACTTATCAAAAACTCGACGATTTGGCGAGGGCTCGCACAGAGTTTGAGAAAACTATCAGTCTCGACCCGAAATCGCTGCTTGCCAACGAAGCGCGCCGGGCGCTGAGCCAATCCACGGGCACGTAGGCGTATTTCTCAGTGCGTTCCAGAACAATCTCTGATTTAATCGATTAGGGGCGTGAAAATGATTGCAGAACTGTCCGCAACGCAGAGAAGCGAGGAAGGAATTGTCTCCCTCGGTACACGTAACGGCATAGAGTTGGCAATTCTCAAACGAACCGAGAAATCATTGGGCAAAATTATTGCCAAGCCGGACTCGACGGACCTCATTGAAGGTGTCCGAATCGAGCCGCTCCAGATCTATCCCGATGACCGCGGTTTTTTCACCGAAATTGCGCGGCTTGGCCGAGGGCTCGCCACCGATATGGTGGCGGACAACGCACGAAAGATTCAGATTTCCCTCACGGTCACTTACCCCAATACCATTAAGGCGATCCACTACCATTCGGAGCAAACGGATCTGTGGGTCCCCGTGACCGGTATGGTCCAGGTTTTTCTCTACGACTTGCGGCGTCATTCGAAGACGTTTGGATTGATCAACACAATCTATGCCGGACGATTCCGCCCCTGGGAGATTCTAATTCCGCCCGGCGTCGGCCATGGATACAAAGCCTTAGGAGTTGAACCGATTCAGCTTCTTTATCTGACCGACCGCCACTATAACCCAGCGGATGAACTTCGACTGTCTTATAACGACCCCAACATTGCCTACGACTGGGAAACGCAGCACAAATAAGCCCAATGCGTGTCTTGATCATCGGTGCGCGGGGCATGCTCGGTACCGACCTGCTGAAGGAATGGGAGACTGACGAACTCATCCCTGCCAGTTCGCGAGATGCCGACCTCCGCGTCGCAGAGCAAGTGAATAGCCTATTTGCTCGCACGCGGCCTGACTGGACCGTGTTGGCGGCGGCGTATACCGACGTCGATGGGAGCGAGGGCAATCCAGAAAACGCTTTCGCGGTGAATGCCAGTGGTACGGAGAATGTGGCTCGTGCAGCGAAAGAGGTTGGCTCCCGCTTATTTTTCGTGAGTACGGACTATCTTTTCGACGGAACTTCCAGGCGGCCCTACGAGCCCGACGACCTGATCGCACCGCTCAATGTATACGGGCAATCCAAGGCGGCAGGCGAAAAAGCGATCCGCGAACACCATCGAGACTGGTGCATCGCACGCACCTCCTGGCTTTTTGGTGCCGCTCGTGCTTGTTTTCCACAGAAAATTCTTCGTGCCTCCGAGGCACGGCCGGAACTCACAGTTGTCGCCGATCAGGTGGGATCTCCGACCTTCACACGCGACCTGGCGCGGATGATTCGCGATCTTGTCCGCATGGACGCGCGAGGAATCTTGAATGTAACGAATGAAGGCTCCTGCTCATGGTTTGAATTCGCGCAAGAAACCCTGCGCCAGGCAGGCCGCGATTCCGTTCGCGTATCGCCGATCACCACTGCCGAGGCGCGCCGTCCTGCTAGACGCCCATCCTACTCCGTCCTCTCACCTGCGAGCCTGAACGCCCTCGGCCTGAGGATGAGGCCCTGGCGTGACGCCTTGAGCGCCTACCTAAAAGAATTGCAGCAGTTGAGCAATCTCGGGTGAACTACGTCTGATCGTCCCATCGGAACGCCGCAATTAAGCTATTGGTTTCCAGCGGTTTTTGTCGCCATCCTGATTTCGGTCTTCTCAACACAATACTTTGCCACTGAGCGGACGGGCGGCGTCATCCTCCCAGTCTTACACTGGCTCTTCCCGTGGGCCACAGGCCGAATGCTGCATCTCCTCCACTCCGGGATTCGCAAGGCGGCACACGTCACCGAGTTTGGGATCTTTAGTATCACCGTGTTTCGCGGGATCCGTGCTGGAAGGTCCGGTTGGAAATTCAGCTGGGCTTTTACGACCCTGGTGATCGCGCTTCTGTATGCTGCGCTCGACGAGTGGCATCAGTCATTCGTTTTGCTAAGGCATGCGACACCGCGCGACGTGGCGATTGATGCCTTCGGCGCATTGCTGGCGCAATGTCTTGTTTGGGGGTATGCCACTCGAAGAGGGCCTTTCACGGACTTTCTTCGAGGGAATGCTGGTTCAGCAAAGAAGCAGGAGGAAATGACTCGCTAAGTCATTCCGCGCGCGGTTAAGGGATGTTGGCAGATACTTCGTTGGAATTAGCGCTTTCGTTGCCGCTGGCGTCCACCGCCGTCGTCACGTAGTAATAGATAGTACCGCCGAGCACGGTCGTATCCGTATAAGCCAGGCCCACCAACGAAGAATTCACCTTGGCGTATTGAGTGCCACTCACGGTGCTGCGATACACGTTGTATCCGGCCACTGTCGAAGTGCTGGCGATCCAAGACAGCGCTACGGAATGCGCTTGCTGCACCGTTGCAGCGAAATTCACACCGGGAACGTTGGCGGCGTTTATCGTCACATTCATGCTCGCAGGAGAATATGTATATCCGGTATCTCTGGGAGTTACGGTATATGTCCCATTTGCCAAACCAGAGAAGCTGTAACCGCCCGACGCGTTCGTAACCGTCGTCGCCCCGGCGGCCCCGCTCAGGGTCACGGTGGCGCCGCTGCCACCCGCAGCCGGACTGATCGTCCCGGAGATGGCGTACGTGGCCCTCTGCGGAGCGTCGGTGAAATTTATTCCGGTGACGTTGGCGCCGCTGACCGTTGCAGCTTGGCTGGTCGGACTGAACGTGTAACCGGTGTGGCTGGGAGTAACCGCGTAAGTCCCGTTTGCCAATCCAGTGAAGGTGTAGGAGCCGGAGCTGTTCGCCGTTGCCGTAGCGCTAGCCGCTCCACTTAGTGCGACCGTCGCAGCGTTTCCGCCCGCGGTCGGGCTGATTGTTCCGGAGATGTCGTACGTTTGCGGAGGCTGGGTGGATGAATTTCCGCTGGCAATACCGGAACAACCCCAAGACAAAGCCATGGAGGCGATTAACCCCGTCATCAAGAGCGTTGGCCGCACGCGAAAACTTTGCTTTCGAGGGCGAATAGGTTGGCTCAATCGCTGATCAGACGATCCACGTATCATGGTCCAGGCAGCTCCAGAGTCTCCCCACAATACAGAATACGCGTGCGTGGGATTTGGAAATACTGTCTGGAAGGCCAATCTAAGTACAGGTATTGACCCTGTACGGGGTCTGCTTCGAAGAATTAAAGGACGCGTTTTTGGGAGCGTCCCGTGATATCCAGTTGTGTAGCGGGCGGGGAGCTTCCTTTTACCCTAACGCGGTGAACAGGAACTGGCTTCTCAAGGCTCAGCAAGTGTCATCCGGGGTTAGGACTCTACGACATCCCCCACGGAAAAGTACGTGCAATCCGGATGGTGAAACACCAATGCACTCACGCTCGCTTCCGGATCCATCATGAAGCCCTCCGTAAGCTGCACGCCGATCTCGTCCGGCTTCAACAACGCCCAGAGTCCTGCCTGATCTTCGAGGTTCGGGCACGCCGGATAACCAAAGCTGTAGCGCTTCCCGCGGTAGCGGGAGGTAAATCGCTGCGGCATGGTCATCTCCGGCGCATCGGGAAAGCCCCAATCCTCTCGGATACGCCGGTGCAGCCATTCCGCGCACGCCTCAGCCGTCTCGATGGCCAGCGCCTGCAGGCCGTGGGACTTGAAGTAGTATCCTTCATTTTTTTCTTTTTCCGAGCGTCCGCGAATTCCTTCGCCGGCCGTCACCACGAACAATGCCAGGTGGTCGCGCTGTCCGTTTTGCGCCGGCAAAACATAATCGGCTAGACACAGAAAATCGCCCTGCCGCTGTCTCCCAAATCGAAACGTATGCAGCGGCTCCTTCGCCCCCGGCGCAAATAGGTGCAGGGAATCTCCTTCCGCTTCCGCTTCGTAGAACTGCCAGACGGCGCGGACCTTCATGAACTCGGCGGCTTCTTTCTTCACCTCTTCCATGTTCTCGAATAGCTCAACGGCCTTCGGATCGCGTTCCGCCAAACGCTTCTCAAAGTCGCCGCGGAAGCCCATGTGCCGCCCGAAGAGCATAAACGGGTTGATGTAGCCCCAGACTTCTCGCAAATCCGGCACCAGCCGGACTTTGCGGTCCAGATATTTCACCGCCGGAATCGGCAGGTCCGCGCGAACCCGCGGCGAGCGCGTCACCGCCGGGATTTCCTTCACCGTCACGATCGTGGACGCGCTCGCGCCATTTCCGCTTGACGTGTGATTCCGCAGCACGTTCTCGCGCGTCGCGGGATCCATCAATTCGTTCATCAGCCGCAGCCCGGTCATCGCGTCTTTTGCGTAGCACACCGCTTTCCCGTAACTTGGCGCGATCTTCGTCTGCGTAAACTTTGCCGAGAGCGCTGCGCCGCCCACCAGCATGGGAATCTCGATCCCCGCATCTTTTAAGTCATTCGCCGTAATCACCATCTGCTGCGCGCTCTTCACCAGCAGCCCCGACAATCCAATCGCATCCGGTTTATGTTCTTGATACGCCTTGATCAACTCCTCCGGTGGTACCTTGATCCCGAGGTTCACCACGTCATAGCCATTATTCTTCAAAATGATTTCTACCAGGTTCTTCCCAATGTCGTGGACGTCGCCCTTCACCGTTGCCAGTACTACTCTTCCGCGCTTGGCCGTGTCCGCCTTCTCCATGAATTGTTCGAGGTGGCTCACCGCCGCCTTCATGGCTTCCGCTGACTGCAACACCTCCGCGACGATCAATTCATTCGCATTGAAGAGCCGCCCGACTTCCGCCATCCCCGCCATCAGCGGTCCATTCACGATGTCCAGCGGCGCCGCACCCTCTCCGCGCTTTTTCTCCAGATCCGCGATCAGACCGTCCCTCGTGCCTTCGATGATGTAGTTCGCCAGCCGCTCATCCAGCGGCACGTCTGCCGCCCGAGCTTTTTCCTTTTTCTTGGTCGTCCGGAAGTGTTCGGCAATCGCTGCGATGTAGTGCTGATTGACCGCCGCGCGTTGTTCCTTGCTCTGCTTGCGCCAGTCGGCGGGAACATCCCGCAACAACCCGGCATTCGAATGCTCGGCCGGCACATCCTTTGGCGGATGTGAAAACAGAAGGTTTTCGGCGAGTTCTCGCTCTTGCGCAGGGATCGACGCAAACCGCTCCAGCTTCTCGGTATTGACGATGGCGAGGTCCAGCCCCGCTTTCGTGCAGTAATACAGGAAAACCGAATTCACGACTTCGCGGGCCCCCGACGGCAGCCCGAAGGAAACATTCGAAATACCCAGGATCGTTCGAACATCCGGCAGCGCCTGCTTGATCAGGCGGATCCCTTCCATCGTCTCGACCGCGCCGCCGATATAATTCTCATCGCCCGTCGCGCAGGGAAAAACCAGGGGATCGAAAATAATGTCCTCCGGCCCCAACCCGTATTTTTCCGTCAGCAATTTGTACGAACGCTGTGCGATCGCCAGCTTCCGCTCGCGCGTAAACGCTTGTGCCTGCAGCTTGTCCTCATCGATGCAGCCGACCACCACCGCCGCGCCAAACTCATGTGCAATCGGCACCACGCGTTCGAATTTTTCCTCGCCATCCTCGAGATTGATCGAATTGAGAATCGCCTTCCCCTGGCAATACGTCAGTGCCAGCTCGATCGCCGTCGGATCGGTGGTATCGATCATCACCGGCGCCTTCACTTTTCGAATCAGCTTTTCGTAAAACGGCGGAATATCTTTCTTCTCATCACGTTCCGTGCTCTGCAGGCACACGTCCACGATGTGCGCGCCGCCCCGTACTTGCCGCCGGGCAATCTCGCTCGCTTCTTCCCACTTTTCTTCCGCCACCAGGTTCTTGAACAATCGCGAACCGATCACGTTGGTTCGCTCCCCCACGAGCAGCGGCCGCGTGCTTTCCTCAGCCTCAATCGTTTCAATCCCCGAATAAACCGCCCGGTGCGTCTCCGCAATCCGTTGCCGTGGCTTTTTGCCTTCCACCATTTGCGCAATCGCGCGAATATGCTTTTCTGTTGTACCGCAGCACCCGCCAACGATGTTCAGCCATCCGTTACCTACGAATCTCTCAAGTTGCGTCGCGAGTGTTGTGGGCGTCTCGTGATAGCTGCCATCTTCAGGGTTTGGCAGCCCTGCGTTTGGATAGCAAGAAACGTACTCGCTACTCAGCTGGCTGAGCGTTCGAATGTGATCCGTCATGAACTCTGGACCTGTCGCACAGTTCATTCCGAACGCCAAGGGTTTCGCGTGTCTGAGCGACGCCCACATGGCTTCGACCGTCTGGCCGGCGAGCATCGTCCCATTTTGCTCGATGGTGACGGAAATGATGAATGGGATTTCGGCGCCGATTTCCTTTGATAGTTTACGGATGGCAAGAATCGCCGCCTTGATATTGCGAGTGTCTTGACTGGTTTCAATGATCAGAAGATCCGCGCCGCCTTCAGTCAGTGGCTTCGCCAGATCGTAGTAGTCCTGCCGCAGATGTTCGAAGCTGATGCCGCCCGTCACGGTTATTGTCTTGCGCGTCGGCCCCATGGATCCAGCAACGAATCTAGGTTTCGCGGGAGTCGAATATTCGTCCGCCGCCTGCCTCGCGAGTTGCGCGGCCTTGAACATAAGTTCGTAGGACTGTTCCGCAATCCCATAGTCGATGAGATCGCTTTTTGTCCCGTTAAACGAATTCGTTTCGACGATGTCCGATCCCGCCTCAAAGTATTTCCTGTGAATGTCCAAAACCACATCCGGGCGCGTTCGAACCAGGTTTTCATTGCATCCTTCAAGCGCAGCTCCGCCAAAATCGGCCGCATTCAGGTTCCGTTGTTGCAGCATGGTCCCCATCGCGCCGTCAAGCACGAGGATCCTTTCCGCAAGCAACTCACGTAGGGCTTTCGCCGATTCGTTCAGGTTACGCATCCGCTCGAAGGTGTCACTCCTTGCCCGTTCGCCGGACAAAATGGTCGAAATACCATAGAAATCCGACGTTTCCGGACCACTCTATTTTACCCAGGTTTCCCGGTGGATACCTATCCCCACGCATTGAACTAGCGCTTTTTTCGCCCGAATGGCGAATTGGCCGCACCGGACGCTCAATCCCCCGGATGCTATGCCGCATTCCTCCCCTCTGGGATGGCCGCACTGCAAAACGCATAATCGATATCCTATTGAAGGAAGTACCCCGGAGCCATACACCGTAGATGTCAGTAACAATTCGTGAACAGACACACCAAAGGACTTGCCCCTTTGGCCAGTTTTCAATAATCTGTCGAACAGTGACTACGAAACGTACTTCCACAAAACTGACCGTCTGCATCCTCTCGCCGCATCCCCTGGTGCTGAGCGAGTTCGAACGCATTCTAGCCAAGTCCCAATTCAAGGTTATTCTCAAGCAACTGGAGTCCACCCTTGCCCCCGACCTCCGTGCGCTTGAGCCGCCTCGCGCCCAGGTTTACGTTATCGACGCGCATGCCGCAAAACCTGCCACGGGAGCGCTCTTGGCCAATATTCTCGAACGCCATCCGGAGGCCCGCCTCATCGTTGTCGGCGAGCAGCACAACGACGCCAACAGTTTTTCCCTCCTGCGTCTGGGAGTGAAAGGCCTTCTCACCTACGTCGAAGCCCGGGACCAATTGATCCGCGCGCTCCCACTCGTTGCTAGCGGAGGATTCTGGGTTCCCCGGCAGCTTCTCTCCGGGTTCGTTGATTCCATCCTCACCGGCCAGGGCCGTCGTTTGAAGACCGATTCCGTCACGAATCTGAGCCGCCGCGAGCAGGAAGTTCTCGATTCGCTGCTCGAAAATCTTTCGAACAAAGAAATTGCCAGCAAGCTCAACATTGCGGAACGCACGGTGAAGTTTCACGTTTCGAACCTGCTCAGTAAGTTCGGCGTGCGCCGCCGTGCCGACCTTATTCTTCTTACCTTTCAGCGCCGCTTGTCGCAGGCTTAATCTTTGTCGCATTTTCGGGCCGCCGCACCCTGTTTTTCCGCGGCCCTTGCCGTTGGTTCAGGCAACGTTGAGCGCACGCATTTTGCGTTTCTACCTGATTCGAGGAGAGCTTACAGGTGAAGATTCTCGTTACCGGAGCGGCGGGCTACATCGGCAGCGTCTGCTCGGAGGTTCTGGTTTCACGTGGAATGTCCGTCATTGCGTTGGATAGCTTAGTGGAGGGCCATCGTGCCGCCGTGCCGCCGGGAGCCGTCTTTTGCCAAGTAGATCTCGCCAACCGCCTTCAGATTGAAAGCGTCTTCACGCAACACAAGATTGACGCTGTGATGCACTTCGCCGCCGAGGCCCTGGTCGCCAAATCCGTAAGCGAGCCCAGTATTTTTTACGCCACGAACGTGGCCGGTGGTGTGAACCTGCTTGATGCTGTCACGCGCCACGGCGTCAAGAAATTCATTTTTTCTTCCACTGCCGCCACCTACGGCGAACCCGAAATCGTTCCCATACCTGAAGACCATCGCAAGGCGCCCATCAATCCTTATGGCAAATCCAAGCTCGTGTTCGAGCAGATTCTGGCCGATTACAAGGTCTACACCGGGCTCAAATACGTGAGCCTCCGCTATTTCAACGCTGCCGGAGCATCCCAGGAACGCGGCGAGCATCATCGCGTGGAAACTCATCTCATTCCCCGGGTTCTCGATGCCGCCGGCGGTGGACTGCCCCATGTCGATGTCTTCGGAACGGACTATCCCACACCGGACGGCACCTGCGTCCGCGATTACATCCACGTGCTCGATATCGCCGATTCTCACGTCCGCGCTCTTGAGGAGATCGACCGCGTTTCCGGCGAAGCCTTCAACGTCGGCAACAGCCGTGGCTTCTCTATCTTGGAAGTCATCGCTGCGGCGGAGCGCATTACCGGCCGTAAAATTCCTCGCAAACTCGGACCGCGGCGACCCGGCGACCCTGCCGTTCTGGTCGCCAGCAAAGAAAAACTCAAGCGCATGCTCGGTTGGGAAGCAGCGCATTCTTCACTTGAAGAAATAATCGAGTCAGCTTGGGCCTGGCAGCAGAAACACCCGCACGGGTACGCGGACAGCGCGACAGCCTAGGCTTAGTCAGTGAACTTATACCGGATGATGCACCACAACGCCTGGATGCCGTCTTTCCAGGTAATCTTCTTGCCTTCTTCGTACGTCCGCCCCGCATAACTAATCGGGACTTCGTAGATGCGCCACTTGTGCTTTGCGATCTTGGCCGTAATCTCCGGTTCGAATCCAAATCGGTCCGACTTGACCTGAATCCCCGCCAGTACTTCTCTCCGGAATACCTTGTAACAGGTCTCCATATCCGTCAACTTCAGGTTCGTGAAGATATCCGATAGCAGCGTTAGCATCCGGTTCGCTACGTAGTGCCAGAAGTAATGCACCCGCTGCGGCCCGCCCAGAAATCTTGAGCCATACACCACATCCGCGCGGCCCTCGATCAGCGGCTCCAGCAGCTTCGGGTAATCGCGCGGATCGTATTCCAGGTCCGCGTCCTGCACTAGCACGATATCTCCCGTTACTTGCGCAAAACCGCGCCGCAACGCAGCTCCCTTGCCTTGGTTCGGCGTCTGGAAAAAAAATCTCAGATCTCGCAGCTCGACCTGGTCGCCCCCATCCTGCGCGGGTGCGGATGCTTCGCCATTCGCCTGCCTCGCTGCCATGTTTTCCAAAATCTGACGCGTTCCGTCGGTCGAGCAATCATCGACGATGATCACTTCCTTGCGTACCGGAGTGTCCAGCACCCGCCGCAGGATCTCATCGATCGTCGATTTCTCGTTGTAAACGGGAATAACAATGGAAACCTTCGGATTGTCCAGCGCGGAAGGGTTGTGTCGTTTGTGGGCCATGGATGTCGAAAGATTGTAGCGGCGCGGCCTCCGGCGAGTAAAGGCAAGTCCTGCCCAATTCTGGTCTTGATTGCTGTCGCTCTTTTCGCACCCCTCCAAACCCGCTATCCTTGTAAACCAGCCCGCCGTGGCGGGGGCGTCGTTGCATGGGTTCGTACTGAGCAAGCATCGAGTCTTTTCTTCTCTGTGGACTCTGTGCACTCCCTGAACTCTGTGCAAATTGTTTTTTTGCTTCAATGCCGTGGTTCCAGATGCCTAGCTTCTTCATCCAACAATTCGGTTGTCGCGCCACGCAAGCCGATGGCGCGGCCCTCGAGCGCCAGTTGCTCGACCGTGGCTGTACCTCTGCCTCCACGGCAGGCGCCGCCGACATCATTGTCGTCAACACCTGCACCGTCACGGCCTCCGCCGACGCTCAGGCTCGCGACGCCATTCGAAAGCTTCACGCCGCCAACCCCGCCGTTCGCATTATCGCCACCGGTTGTTACGCCCAGCGCGCTCCCGAAGAGCTGGCCGCCCTCCCCGGCGTGGCCTGGGTCGTCGGCAATTCCCACAAGCCCCAAATCCCCCAGCTAGTCGACGCGCTCTCAACCGCCCCATCCGCTGAATCTGCCAAAGAGTTTTTCCTGGCCACCGCATTACATTCTGTCTCGCCTGCTCCGTTTCCTTCCTTTGCAATGGCGCAGCATGCGCCCCACCCTGGCCAGATCCTCGTCGGCAACATCCTCGAGCGCACCGAATTTCTCTCCGCCCCCGTCCTCGGCGGGGAAGGGAATCACACCCGCCCCACGCTCAAGATCCAGGATGGTTGCAGCTCCCGCTGCTCCTACTGCGTGATTCCGTTCGTCCGCGGCAAAAGCCGCAGCCTGCCGCCGGAAGCAGTCATCCGGGAAATGCAGCGCCTCAGCGAAACGGGATACCGCGAAATCGTTCTCAGCGGCATCAATCTCGGCACCTACGGCCGCGATCTTACGCCCCGCGTCGAGTTCGAAGACCTCCTCCGCCGCATTCTCGGTGAAACCACGGTCGAGCGCCTCCGCATCAGCTCCATTGAGCCCCTCGACGTTACTCAAGATCTCGTCGATCTCTTTGCTTCCACCGATCGCATCGCCCAGCACTTTCACATGCCCCTGCAATCCGGTTCCGACCGTATCCTTGCCGCCATGCACCGCTGGTACCGCGCCGAGCACTATGCCCGCCGCGTCGAACTCATCCGTGAACGCCTCCCGCACGCCGCCATCGGCGTCGACGTCATCACGGGCTTCCCCGGCGAATCCGAAGACGACCACGCCGCCACGCTCGCCTTTATCGAACGCCTGCCTTTCACCTATCTTCATGTTTTCTCTTTTTCAAAGCGTCCCGGCACCAAAGCCGCCACACTTTCGAACGAAGTCCCCGGCGCCGTAATCAAGCGCCGCGCCCGCGAACTCCGCGCCCGCGGCGAAGCTAAAGCCGCCGCCTTCCGCCAATCCCAACTCGGCCGCACCCTCCGCGTCCTCGCCCTGATCCCTGGCGACAGAAATGCCGGTGCCTACACTCCCGCGCTTTCCACTAACTTCCTGCGAGTCCGCCTGCATGGAAATCATCCCGCCAATAGCTGGTTTGATGTGCTGATTTCAGGTGAAGCCGAAAATACTCTGGTGGGTGAAATTTTTCTTTCCTGCTCTGCGTTCTCTGCGTCTCTGCGTTAAGTTCCTCATCCCTCAAAGATCACTTGCGCCAGCGCCTGAGCCGCCGTATGCGTGATGCTCAGCGCGATATTTTTCACGCCAAGCTGCTGCGCTATTTTCCCCGCTTCACCACCAAGCTCCAGCGTCGGCCGTCCGCCCGCTTCCCGCACCACTTCCAAATCTACCCATCGCACCCCGCGCCGCCACCCCGTTCCTAGAGCTTTCATCGCCGCCTCTTTCGCCGCAAATCGCCCTGCGTACCGTTCGTACTTGTTCTTGAACTGCTCGCAGTATTCTCGTTCCTTCCGGGTATAAATCCGTCTCAGAAACACTTCCCCATAGCGCTCGATCGCCCCTTGGATACGCTCCACTTCCGCAATGTCCACGCCCATCCCGATTATCAATGTCCGCCTCCACTTGGAGTGCGACAGCTTGCTGCCGCTTTTCCGACCGCGCCGAACTAAAATTCATGCGGCACTGATCTTGCATCTCGCGCACCCTGGATACGCGTCTTCCGGTTAGGATTATACTTGTAAGATTGTGGCCACCACGAAAACACGACCGGCCAAGCGCAGTGTCCGCCAGCGCTCCAAGCTAGGACAGGCATTCCCTTCTGTCTCTTCCACCCGACCCGACGCGAACTGGACCGAGCGCAACGTGCGAAGCATGCGAATTCTGCAAGTCCCCGCACTCGCAAAACTCCCCTGGCTCGTCCACGGCTTCAGCACCCGCCCCGGCGGCATCAGCCTTCTGAACGGCGAAAAGGTTCTCAATCTCGGCTTCACCGAATGGGATAGCAGTGAAAACGTCCTGGAAAACCGCCGCCGTTTCCAATCCGCCCTCGGCGCATCGGACCTCAAACTCATTTCTCTGAAACAAATCCACTCCGATGTCATCCATCTTTTCGACGCCGCACCCGCCGAACCTTGCCGCGGAGATGCCTCCACCACCAACCGGCCGGGGCTCCTTCTGGGTGTCCAGACCGCCGACTGCGTCCCGATTCTCCTTGTCGACCCGAAAAAGCGGGTCGTAGCCGCCGTCCATGCCGGATGGCGCGGCACGCTCGCTCGAATCGTCGTCAAAGCCATCGGCCAGATGCAAATGCAATTCAAATCGAAACCCGCCGACCTTCTCGCCGCCATCGGCCCCTCCATCGGCGGCTGCTGCTACGAAGTTGGCACCGAGGTCGCCACTCAGTTCCTCTCACAATTCGCCGAAGCCCCCGACTGGTTCGACGAATTCCACACCGGCGACGAACCCAATCCCATCCAGTGGCTCAACAGGATGCCCCCCGGCCACCAGCCCCCGCCCAAAAACGTTCACCTCGATCTCCGCAAAGCCAATCGCGCCCAGCTTCTTGGTACTGGCCTCGGCGCCTCAAACATCTTCGTCAGCGACCTCTGCACCGCCTGCCGCCGCGATCTCCTCTTCAGCTACCGCAAGGAAGGCCCCCAAAGTGGCCGCTTAGTGTCCGTCATCGGCATCCGCTCGGAGGGGGATCTTTGATAGGCAGAGTGCTTGACCCATTGTGGCTTACACATCATTCGTAAGCCCTTTATTTTGATATTCACGCAAATTGGTGGGGGTAGGGTACCTTTCTTTCCGTATTTTCTTTTGTGTTTCGCCCTACTTCTAGAATAGAACCGAGATCGTCACCGAGGACTGACAGCTGACAGCGGAGCACCGTCGATTTGCAGCAGCGCCAGTTGCCCGCACGCCGCCATCACGTCTCGCCCGCGTGAGTAGCGCACAAACGCCGGCACGCCGCGATCCACCAGAATCCGCCGGAATTCTTCAATCTGCTCCGCCGACGATTCGCGGTAGGGTAGTTCTCCAGGATTCCACGGGATCAAATTCACTTTCACGCTTTTCAGCGGCGCCAGCAACCGCACCACGCGCCGCGCATCTTCCGCCGCGTCATTCACTCCGCCGAGCATCACGTATTCAAACGTCAGATGCTCCCACGTTCGCAGCGGATATTCCTTGCAGGCATTCATCAGCACGGAGAGCGGATATTTCTTGTTGATCGGCATCAGCGCATCGCGCTGCTCGTCATTCGATGCATTCAAAGAAATGGCCAGCTTCGGCCGCACCTTCTCCTGCGCCAGCCGCTCGATTCCCGGGACGATCCCGCTCGTCGAAAGCGTCACATGCTTCGGCGAAATCCGCAGCCCATCTGGATCGAGTATGGTTCGTACCGCAGCCATAACGGGGTCGAAATTCAGCAGCGGCTCGCCCTGGCCCATCAACACAACGTTCGTCTGTGGCGCTAGCTGTGCCTTGTGTTCTTCCAGCGGCAAGAGTACCTGCGCCAGGACCTCTCCCGCCGTCAGATTACGAATCAGCCCGAGTTGCGCCGTGAGGCAGAAATGGCAATCGACCGCACAGCCCGCTTGCGTGGAAACGCAGATGGTCTGCCGCCCCTCGCTCGGCATGAACACCGCTTCCACCGGAGCCGGCTTCTGCCAGCGGCCCGCTCTTACTTTTCCGTTCTTCTCGGAGTTCTCTGCGGCCTCTGAGTTTTCTGTGTTAAATTCTTTTTCTTCTTCCCTCGCTGCGATCAAACCGAACAGATACCGCACCGAACCATCCGTCGAGGCAAACCGCTCCTTCACCTCCGGCAAAGTAATCCGCGCCTCTTTCGACAGCCGCTCCCGCAGCGCCGCCGGAAGATTCGTAATTAGCGCCACATCGAATTTTCTTTCCGAGTACAGAGCGTGATAAATCTGCGCTCCGCGGAACGCCGGCTCGCCCAGCGCCACGCAGATTTCGCGTAATTCTTCTTTCGATTTGCCCAGGAGTTCCGTCATCATGCAAGTGTCGGCAGCAAAAAAAATTTCCTTCGTTCTCATCTTAACACGCAGAACCTGGCCCCTCTGCTGCACCCGCGCCGCAAATGGCGCTATAATTCTTTAGCAATCCCTGTGCAGCATCGCTCAGTGGACGGCTTTGCGGTCGCAAAAGAATCGGAGGCGCCTGATGGCACAACACGTCGCAACCGAACAACTCACCATCACCGATTGGGTCAAAGGTCTCGCCGCCATCCCCGGGCGCGATTTCACCCTCGAAAACGTTCAGGACTACATCATCCGCCATTCGGCGCGCCCGGAGACGCTCGACAAATATTGTTATTTTTCAAAGGGCAACTACACGCGCAACCTAATCTTCAAGAACGAAATCTTCGAGTGCATGACCATCTGTTGGGAGATTGGCCAGGCCAGCCGCATTCACAACCATCGCGATCAAAACTGCTGGATGTCCGCGCCCATCGGCCGGCTGAAGGTTCAGAATTTCCGCGTCGACGACCGGGACAGCGCGCGCGGCACCTGCCGCATTATTCCAACCGAGATCTACGAAATGGACGCCACCCATCCTGCTTACGTCAACCCGCTCGAGCCCGTCCACCAGGTTCTGAATCTCGCCGAATTCCGCCAGCGCGCTGTCAGCATCCACATTTATTCCAAGCCCTTCGACACTTGCGAGGTCTACCTTCGCGAAAAAGGCACCTACGGCGACGTCCCCCTTCATTACACCAGCGAATACGGCAAACTGAACCCCGCCGAAAAGCTTTTGTAAGACAGGCTTCAGCCTGTGGCCCCCTTCTAAGGTTCTTCCACTGCTGCGGGCTGAGTACTCTGATCGAAGCAGTTGTAAGCTTTTTGTAAACACAATTCTTGACTCTATAGGCTGCTTCTGTTTCTTCTTTCCGCCTCGCCTGTGTCACAATCTCTATATGGCCACCGAAACGCGCGACATTCAAAAGCACGTTTTGCCCAATGGCCTCGTGGTTATCACCGAGACCATGCCCCATGTGCGTTCCGTCTCGGTCGGAGTTTGGGTCCGCAACGGCTCCCGCCGTGAAGTCCTTGAAGAGAACGGCCTCGCCCACTTCATGGAGCACATGGTTTTTAAGGGCACGGAGCGCCGCTCCGCCGAAGCCATCGCGCGCGAAATGGATTCCGTCGGCGGCATGCTCGACGCTTTCACTTCCAAAGAACAGATCTGCTTTAACGCCAAAATTCTTGACGAGCACCTGCCCATCGCCTTTGACGTCATCGCCGACCTCGTCCTCCGCCCG
>Ga0210400_10002655_pt1 | contig 16345 bp, 10 predicted proteins | sample IncBWH26MmetaG_FD_155456 | JGI IMG/M metagenome (GOLD analysis project Ga0210400, IMG submission 155456) | Forest soil microbial communities from Barre Woods Harvard Forest LTER site, Petersham, Massachusetts, United States - Inc-BW-H-26-M | ecosystem: Environmental > Terrestrial > Soil >... | reverse complement strand
AGCGTCACCGTAACTCCGCCGTCGTTCGACGCAATCATGCGCCGCGTATTCTGCGGATCAATCCACAGCCCGTGATTGTCGCCGTGCGGCACTCGCACCTTATTAAACAAATGCCCGCCATCGGTCGACTTATAGGACTCCACATTCATGATGTAGAGCACGTTCTCGTCGCGCGGGTCCGCGATCACGTGCATGTAGTACCACGGACGCTGCCACAGACCGTGATCAGGATTTACCAGTTGCCACGACTCGCCGCCGTCATCGGAGCGATAGAGCCCGCCATCCGGATTGTGCGCCTCGATCAGCGCATACACGCGGTCGGAATTCGCGGCCACGGCTACGCCGATCTTTCCGTATGGCCCCTTGGGCAGCCCGTGTTCCTCAAGATGTTTCCAGGTCGTGCCTCCGTCGTTCGAGCGGTAAAGGCCGCTCCCCGGACCTCCGCTCTCCATGCTCCACGACGTCCGCCGCGCCTGCCACAGCGCGGCAAAAAGAATATTGGGATTGTGCGGATCAAACGCAACGTCGATCCCGCCCGTGTTTTCATCCTTGTACAGAACTTTCTCCCACGTCTTGCCGCCGTCGGTGGTACGGAAAATTCCGCGTTCGGTGTTCGACCCGTAAGGATGTCCCAGCGCCGCCACGAACGCAATGTCAGGATTCGTCGGATTAATAATGACCTTGCCAATCGCCCGCGAATCCTTCAGGCCAACATTCTTCCAGCTCTTGCCGCCATCGAGCGACCGGTAAACGCCGTCGCCATGCGAAATATTGCCGCGAATGCAGGCCTCGCCCGTCCCCACATAAATTACGTTGTGATTGGAATTGGCAACCGCGATGCTGCCGATCGTAGCGGTCCCTTCCTTGTCAAACACCGACGACCACGTCTCGGCGCCGTCCGTCGACTTCCACACTCCCCCGCCAGTCGCGCCAAAATAGTAAGTGGTCGGATCGCCCGGAATTCCCGCCGCGGTCAGCGACCTCCCGCCGCGAAACGGGCCGATCAGTCGATACTTCATCCCCTTGAACGCCTTCTCTTCAGGCTTGGAAGATTCAGTTGCGTCGGAATCACTCGCAGCCGCAGCTGCAGGCTGGGCAGTCGGGGTGGTTGCTGGCGCCTTCACGGCTTTCGATTGCCGCTCCGGCTTGGCTTGGCCAAACGCTGCGACAGTAAAACAAATTGAGATTGTGACTGCCAGAACCAACCGTGCGCAAAGCGAAACATCCCTGCGAAATCTATCTGAGCCCATGTTAGAAGTTTCTCCGGGGAGTATTGGACGATTGCCTATCTTAAATCCTGCGGACGCCCAATGAAAAGAGCCTCGGTAGTTTGATTGTCATCCCGAGCAAGCGTTCTTTGCGCAGCGAGAGCCTGCCCTGAGCGAAGTCGAAGGGGATCTGGGCGAGCCGCGCGGTGCAGCCTGCCCTGAGCCTGCCGAAGGGTCGCGTCCTTTGCGACGCAATAATCGCGCGTTTGGCTCGCTTCCCTGTCGACGTCACTTCTTCGACAAAAGAATTTTCTTCGCCGCTTCCAGTTCCTTCTTTTTCTCGTCATCCACCTTCGGATAAGCCAGCCCCAGCGACTCGAGCGTGTCGACGAGCACGGTTGACACCACCAGCCGCGTGAACCATTTGTTATCCGCCGGCACCACGTACCAGGGCGCTTCTTCGCTCGCCGTGTTGGCGATCATCTCTTCATACGCCGTCTGATAATCATCCCAGCAGGCGCGTTCGCGAATGTCCGCGGCCGAGAATTTCCAGTTTTTCTCTGGCTGATCCAGCCGCGCCAGAAAACGATTCTTCTGCTCCTTCTTCGAAACATTCAGGAAGAATTTTCGAATAACCGTACCGCTCCGCGCCATATGCCGCTCAAAGCACCGGATGTCCTCGAACCGCTCCTCCCAAACATGTTTGCCCACCAGCGAGGCCGGCGTCTTCTGGCTCTGCAGAATTTCAGGATGTACCCGCACCACCAGCACCTCTTCATAATAAGACCGGTTGAAGATGCCGATATGCCCGCGCTCGGGCAGCGAACAAGTCGTCCGCCACAGAAAATCGTGCTGCAGTTCCGTCTCCGTCGGAACTTTGAACGAATACACCTGGCACCCTTGCGGATTGATCCCGCTCATCACATGCTTGATGATCCCGTCTTTTCCGGCCGCATCCATGGCCTGAAAAATCAAGAGCAGAGACCAGCTATCCGACGCGTAGAGCTTGTCCTGCAGCTCCGCCGTGCGCACGATCCCCTGCTGTAAAGCCTCCGCAGCACTCTCTTTCGACCGCCAATGCCCGCTCTCCGCCGGATCGAAATCTTTGAGCCGAAAATGCTTGCCGCTCTCCACCCGGTACTTCCTGGCTAACTTGTCAGTCTTCATCTGGATCTCCATGCGCTTTATCACTTGCGGTACTAGCAGGTTATCTCATAAATGGACGCCCCGGATGCATCCACAATCAGAGGGCGGACGCCCAGATCGCCGGTGTGCTTAAACCTCCTCCGTGGATTTGATTTTGAAAGCGACGCCTCGGTTGATGATACGATCACTGTCGTGCGGGCGTGCATGTTCTGACTGTCGACTCGCAACCGGACTTTCTGAACGGAGTCTATTTATGAAGGCCCTTACCCTCGTCGGAGTGCTGCTGCTGGTATTGGGAATTCTGTCTTTTGTCGTCCCCGTCCCCCACAGTGAGAATCACGGCGTGAAGTTCGGCGACGCCAAAATCAGCGTTCAAACCGAGAGCAGCGAAAAACTTCCTCCCGCAGCCGGCATTGTTCTACTCGCCGGCGGCGTGCTCGCCCTGATTCTCGGCCTGCGCAAAACCTAGAAAACAACATTCGATTCTCTGGTAGCCGCAACCCGTGTCCATGGTTTCTCTTAGGACAATACTCCTGGCATTTTTGTACGTACATTAATGTCAACAATGTTCCTGCAGGAACACTTTTTCCACAGGCCATCGCATTGAAAATAAAGCGTGTTTGAAATAAAGAAGCCCTTCACACCCCAACCGGCTTCGCGCCGACCGTAGGCAGCTTCGCCTGATGCCACGCATCGAACCCGCCCACCACGTTGATCACCTGCTTGAAGCCCGCGCGCTGCAGCAAGCTGCTGGCAATCATGCTGCGGTATCCACCCTTGCAGTGAACCGCGATTGGCGCATCATGATCAATCTCTGGCGGAGACACTCTGAAGTTGTCCAGCGGCCACCAGTTCGCGCCTTCAATGTGCCCCGCATCCCACTCCGGTTCGCGGCGCACGTCAAGCACCTGCACCTGGTGCGACCTCAGCTGCGCCTCCAGCTCCCCAACATTCATCTGCGAAATTGTCGCCACTGGAAGCCCGGCCTGCGTCCAGGCTGCAACGCCGCCGTCAAGATATCCATCCAGAACTTCAATGCCCACCCGCGTCAGCCGCAGCCGCGCCTCCTCCAACTGCTCATGCGAAGCGGCAATCAGCACAGGGTGCGCCGACAATCCCAGCACCGTGCCCGCCCACGAGGCAAACTGCCCGCCCAGCGCGATGTTCACCGAGCCCGGCACATGCCCGGCCGCAAACTCTTCATTCGTGCGCACATCTAGCGCGATCTCGCCCGCGCTCAACATACTCTTCAACTCCAATGGCGGGATGGCCCGCAGCGCCGGCAGGTCGGACAGCGCCGTAGCGCCCGTGCGGTTGATTTCGGCGTCCTTGAGAAAATATTCCGGCCGCGCCGGAAGATTGCTGGTCAGCTGCGTAACAAACTCTTCCCTGCTCTTGATTTGCAGCGCGTAGTTGGTGAGGCGCTCGGTCCCAATCGTGGACGACCGTTCCGCCCGCATATTTTTCCCGCAGAGCGAACCCGCTCCATGCGCCGGATACACGAGAACGCTGTCTGCAAGCGTCAGCAACTTATTGTGCAAGCTGTCATAGAGCAGGCCCGCAAGTTGCGCAGGGGTGTGCTGCGGCGACAGGTCAGGACGTCCCACATCGCCGATGAACAGCGTGTCCCCGGTCAGAATCGCCCACGCCGCGTCAGACTTCTCCGCGTCGGTCACAACCAGGCAAATGCTCTCCGGCGTATGCCCCGGCGTTTCCAGCACGCGGATGGAAGCCTTGCCAAACTTCAGCGCGAATCCATCGCTGACTGCCACATGCGGAAACGTCGCCCCCGCCTGCGCGCCCATGTAGATCGTCGCTCCGGTGCGCGCCGCCAATTCCCTGTGTCCTGAGACGAAGTCGGCATGCAGGTGGCTCTCAAAAATATGCCGGATCGTGACCCCGTGCTCCGCCGCGGCTTTCAAATACAGCTCCACATCCCGCTGCGGATCGACGACGACCGCTTCGCCTTCCGATGCCAGAAGGTACGACGCGTGCGCCAGACATCCCAGATAGAACTGCTCGAAGTACATCGCCAGCCTCCGACATGCTGACTGATGCTAGAACAAATTGTTTCCTGGAACAAATCGTTGGACAGTTGGGTACTGGTGCCGTTTGGCGGAAACGATTCGTATCAGGGCATCGCTTCAACGATGCCGTCAGCGCGCCGGGGCGTGGACGGCTTTAGCCGCTGAGTCCCGCCAAAGCAGCCCCCAGCGGCTGAAGCCGACCGCGCTCGAGCCTTCGTGGCACGCCTAAAAGGCGTGCCCTGATACGAATCTTTTCTTACACTGCACCACTCCCGAGAATTGCTGCGGGTGGGAATCAGGAGAGTAGGGAGCGAGAGAAATCAAGCGGGCAAAGGGGTAATGAATTCCAGGCCAAAACAGAAGCCGTTGCGGGAGCGAACAATGGCGGGCAGCCGCGAAGGCACTGGAGTATCGAATTCGATCTCCAGCAAGTCGCCTGGGTTCAGCAGAATTCCGGCATACAGCACCATTCCGCCTTCGCTCATTTCCGTGCCCCGGCCCTCCACCACGGTCGTCGAGAACCCCTTGGAGGTCACGACGCGCACGGGCAGTTCCACGGGAAGGCGAGGCCACCGGCGAGTGTTGTCAGAATTCGACATGCCCTCCAATCATGACCCAAGCCGCGGTTTTGTTCAAATTACCAAAGTGAAAATGGGCTTATGGATCACAGCCGAATTAGCGCTGCACCCTCGATTCTGGGGACTGAATGACGGAATACTGGGAACGGGGCGGGTAGGGGGCTACCTGAAATGAAAGTAGCCCCTACCGGTTCGTACCAAGCTGACAGCTTTCTTTTTCGCCAGCTCAGGCCAGGTCGTAGCGATCAAGGTTCATCACCTTGTTCCATGCGGCCGCGAAGTCCCTCACAAACGCCGGCTTCGAGTCGTCACTCGCGTAGACTTCTGCGAGTGCCCGGAGCTGGGAGTTCGAACCGAAGACGAGATCGACGCGCGTGCCGGTCCACTTGGTTTTGCCGGTCGCCCTATCCCGCCCCTCAAACACGCCTTCGGTAGAGGAGGCTTGCCACTTCGTATTCATGTCGAGCAGGTTGACGAAGAAATCATTGGTCAGGGTCTCGGGACGGTTGGTGAAGACGCCGTGTTTGGCCTGGCCGAAGTTCGCATTCAGGGCGCGCATACCGCCGATGAGTACCGTCATCTCGGGTGCAGTCAAGGTCAGCAACTGCGCCCGATCCAAGAGCAATTCCTCAGCCGATAGTTTCTGACCGCTTCGTAGATAGTTGCGGAAGCCGTCCGCCACGTGCTCCATTACGGCGAAGGAGTGCACGTCCGTCTGCTTCTGCGAAGCATCCGTGCGTCCCGGCGAGAATGGAATCTTCACTTTGTGCCCCGCTTTTTTAGCGGCTTCCTCGACGGCTGCACAGCCGCCCAGCACGATCAGGTCGGCGAGCGAAACCTGCTTTCCTTTTTTCCCGGCTTTGCTTCCGTTGGACTTGTTCCCGTTGGAGGCCGAGCCGTTGAACTCTTTTTGGATCGTCTCCAGTTTCTTGAGAACCTTCGCCAGTGCGGCCGGCTGGTTCACTTCCCAATCCTTTTGCGGCGCGAGACGAATGCGTGCCCCGTTCGCCCCACCGCGCTTGTCGGAGCCGCGGAACGACGCCGCCGATGCCCAGGCCGTCGTGACCAGTTGAGAGATCGACAGTCCGGACGCGAGGATCTTCGTCTTGAGCGCGGCAATTTCCTTCTCCCCGATCAATTTATGATCCACGGCGGGAACCGGGTCTTGCCAGATCAGAGTCTCTTTCGGAACGAGCGGGCCGAGGTAGCGCGGGCGCGGTCCCATGTCGCGGTGCGTCAGCTTGAACCAGGCCCGGGCAAACGCATCTGCGAATTCATCCGGATGCTCGTAGAAGCGCCGCGAAATCTTTTCGTAAGCCGGGTCGAAGCGCAGTGAGAGGTCCGTAGTCAGCATGGTTGGTGCGTGATGCTTCGACGGATCGTGCGCATCCGGCACCGTCCCAGCGCCTGCGCCATTTTTCGGCCTCCACTGATTGGCACCGGCCGGACTCTTGGTCAGTTCCCATTCGTAGGTGAACAGGTTTTCGAAGAAGTCGTTGCTCCACTTCGTCGGCGTGGAGCTCCAAATCACTTCCAGGCCGCTGCCGATCGCGTCATCCCCTGAGCCTGTGCCAAATTTGTTCTTCCAGCCCAGACCCTGCTCTTCGATGCCGGCGCCTTCGGGTTCGGGGCCGACATACTTGATCGGATCGGCAGCTCCGTGAGTTTTGCCAAAGGAGTGCCCGCCGGCGATGAGCGCAACCGTCTCCTCGTCATCCATCGCCATGCGGGCGAAGGTCTCGCGGATATCGCGCGCCGCGGCGATGGGATCAGGCTTGCCATTGGGCCCTTCCGGATTCACATAGATCAGGCCCATTTGCACGGCCGCGAGCGGATTCTGAAGATCGCGGTCGCCACTATAGCGCTCGTCCGCCAGCCACTTGCCCTCAGGGCCCCAGAAAATATCCTCTTCAGGTTCCCAAACGTCCGGGCGCCCGCCGCCGAAGCCGAAGGTCTTGAAGCCCATCGACTCGAGGGCGACGTTGCCGGCGAGAATCATCAGGTCGGCCCAGGAAATTTTCCGTCCATATTTCTGTTTGATCGGCCACAGCAGCCGGCGCGCCTTGTCGAGGTTGACGTTGTCTGGCCAGCTATTGAGCGGAGCGAAACGCTGCTGACCGGCTCCGGCGCCGCCGCGGCCGTCGCCGATGCGGTACGTACCCGCGCTGTGCCACGCCATACGAATGAACAGCGGCCCATAGTGGCCAAAATCGGCCGGCCACCAATCCTGCGAGTCCGTCATCAAGGCGTTCAGATCCTTGATCACGGCGTTCAGGTCGAGGCTCTTGAACTCTTCCGCGTAATTGAATTTCTTGTCCATGGGATCGGACAGGGGCGAGTGCTGGTGAAGGATTTTCAGGTTCAGTTGCTTCGGCCACCAGTCGGCATTCGCCGTGGCCCCAGCTGAGGTATGGATGAACGGGCACTTTGCTTCGGTCGACATGATTGCTCCTTGAATTTAAGAAAGTTTTTTTGCTGAGGCTTTCGCACGGCACCGGCGACAGAGGCCAAAGACCTCGACCATCGGCTGCGTCAGATCGAAGCCGCGCGGCGCCTTCCGGGCCAGCTTTTTGTAGTTGATGAAGTCATCGTCAATATCCTGCACCGCCTTGCAGCGCGTGCAGACCAGATGATGATGTGGTTCAAGATTACCTTCCACCAGCAAGGTGGAGGCATGAGGACTGACTTCGCGCAGCAGTCCGTGCTCGACGAACAGGCGCAGGTTATTGTAGACGGTAGCCAACGAGATAGAGGGCGTCCTGCGCCGGACTTCGGCGAAGACGCTCTCCGGGGAGTAGTGGCCCGGTGCAGCCACAACGGCCTCATAAATCACCTGCCGCTGGTGCGTAGCCGCGAGCCCGCACTTCCAAGCTAATTCCCGAAATTGTTCGTGAGCGGTTTGCACTGGGATGCTAAAGCCCTGCTGCTTAAGTTTGTTAGATAGGAATCATTATAATCCAATAATCATTCATCAACAATAAGGCCCGGTGGGCTCAGTTGCAAACCACGCCCTCCCGCATCATCCAGCCGCCAGGTAATAGTTCCGCCACAACTAGAGCTACGGTACCAGTTTGCCGATGGCTAGGCATGACGATCCTGTTTTGCGCATGAAATACGTTCGTGGTTAGAACCGGTGCGGAGCCACATGGCGACAAAGGCAATACAGCAGACCGACAAAAATGAGGCTGGCCTCACGGTCAGCCAGGCTGCAATGAAGGAACTGGCCGATCTAAAGTTTGCCCTCGATCAACATGCGATCGTCGCCATGACCGACGTCCAGGGCACGATTACATACGTGAACGACAAGTTTTGCGCTATCAGTCAATACTCCAAGGACGAATTGATCGGCCAGAATCATAGAATTTTAAACTCGGGGCACCATTCCAAGGAATTTTTCCAGCAGATGTACCACACGATCGCCGGTGGGAAGGTTTGGCACGGCGAGATCAAGAACCAGGCCAAAGACGGATCGATCTACTGGGTCGACACGACCATCGTTCCGTTCATGAGTGCGGAGGGCAAACCATCGCAGTACGTTGCCATCCGCGCCGATATTACCGATCGCAAGCGCGGCGAAGAGGCACTGAAGGAAAGCCTGGCCACCAGTGACCGAGCGCTGAGGGAACTGGCTGACCAGAAATTCGCTTTGGATCAACACGCGATCGTTGCCGTGACCGACGTCCGGGGCACCATCACTTACGTCAACGACAAGTTCTGCGACATCAGCAAATATTCCAAGGCGGAACTGATTGGGCAGAATCACCGCATCCTCAACTCAGGGCACCATCCCAAGGAATTTTTCCAGCTCATGTATGGCACGATCGCCAGCGGAAAGGTTTGGCACGGTGAGATCAAGAACCGGGCCAAAGACGGATCGATCTATTGGGTCGACACGACCATCGTCCCGTTCATGAGTGCGGAGGGCAAACCACGCCAGTACGTCGCGATCCGCGCAGATATTACCGATCGCAAGCGGGCCGAGGAAGATGTAGCCGATCAGAAATTTGCCCTCGATCAACATGCAATCGTCGCCGTCACCGATGTCCAAGGCACGATAACGTACGTGAACGAGAAGTTTTGCGCCATCAGCCGGTACTCCAAGCAGGAATTGATTGGGCAGAATCACCGCATCCTCAACTCAAGCCACCACGCGAAAGAGTTTTTCCAGCAGATGTACCACACCATCGCCAATGGGAAGGTGTGGCACGGCGAGATCATGAACCGGGCCAAAGATGGGACGATCTACTGGGTCGACACGACCATCGTGCCGTTCGTCGATTCTGCAGGGAAACCGCGGCAATACGTGGCCATTCGAGCGGATATCACCGAGCGCAAAAAAGCGGAAGAGGTACGCGAACGACTGGCCGCAGTGGTCGAGTCGTCCGAAGACGCCATCATTACCAAATCTTTGGACGGGACCATCCTCGCCTGGAATCGTGGCGCGGAGAAAGTGTTTGGATATCCGTCATCCGAAGCTGTGGGCAGGTCGATTCTGTTCCTGTTGCCGCCAGAGCGCGTGAACGAGGAAGCCGAAATTCTTTCACAAATTGCGCTCGGCCATGGAGTTGAGCATTTCGAAACCATCCGGGTCCGGAAGGATGGCAGGCACATTAATATCTCGGCGACGATTTCGCCCATCCGAGATAAGGGCGGTGCGATCGTCGGGGCTTCAAAGATTGCGCGCGACATTACGGAACGCAAGCGGGCAGACCAGGAAATTCAGCGCCTGAACGGTGAAATGGAATGTCGGAACAAGGAGCTTGAGGCTAAAGCGGCCGAGTTGCAGAGGGCACGGGACGAGTTGGAAGTGCGGGTCAACGAACGCACGGATGAACTCGCCAGCACGAATCAAGTGCTGGAACGAAGCAACATCGAGTTGCAGCAATTCGCCTACATTGCCTCTCACGATCTGCAATCCCCTTTGCGCAGCATCAGCGGATTCGTGCAACTGCTTAAGTCGGAATACGAGGGTAAGCTGGACCAGCAAGCCGACGACTGGATTCGCCGGACGGTCCAGGCGATCGGGCAAATGCAAACCATGATCCGCGACGTACTGGCTTATTCGCGGGTCGACTCGCGCTCCCGGCCCTTCGAGCCGACAGCCTTCCTCGACGTGTTCAACGATGCCGTGGCACTGCTTGAGTCCTCCATCCGTGATGCCGGAGGCCAGGTCGTCTGCGGCGAACTACCGGTTGTGATGGGTGACCGGTCGCAACTGGTCCAATTGATGCAAAACCTGATCGGCAATGGACTCAAGTACCACGGCGACAAATCACCAAGCGTCCACGTCTCGGCGAAACGCAACGGGAGCGAATGGACCGTTTCCGTCCGGGATAACGGCATTGGCATCGACCCCAAGTATCACGAGCGGATCTTTGAAATATTCAAGCGGTTGCACGATCAAACCGAGTATCCGGGCACCGGCATTGGATTGGCGGTATGCCGTCGTGTAGTAACCCGCCACGGCGGCAGGATTTGGCTGGAGTCCGAGGCGGGACAAGGAAGCGTATTTCATTTCACCCTTCCTGAAGGGGCGGAGAAAACACAATGACCAACAAACTTGTTAGTAGTCGACCGGCGGAGATCCTACTGGCAGAAGACAACGACAACGATGTGGAACTGACGCGTCAGGGTTTCAAGAAGTGCAAACTGCTGCTGAACCTGCATCACGTCAGGGACGGAGTAGAGTGTCTCGCGTTTTTGCGCAAGCAAGGCAAATACGCCACCGCTCCGACACCCGACCTGCTTCTGCTGGACATCAATATGCCCCGAATGGACGGCCGTGAAGTGTTGGCCGAGATGGTAGGCGACGAAACCCTGAACGCCATACCGGTGGTTGTCCTGACTACTTCGGCGCAGGATGAAGAGATTCTGAAAATGTACAAAATGCGGTGTAGTTCGTACATCATTAAGCCTGTCGATTTCGAACAATTCCTTTACGTGGTTCGGTCGATCGCTGACTATTGGTTTACGGTTGTGGTGTTGCCCGTCGCCACCTCAGCAGACAAGGCGGCACACGCCGGAGCCTGACCATCACTTTGCTCTAGCGAAGTAGCAGCTGAGGTTGCAGGCAACCCCGTATCGCAAATGTTGTAAATAGATTGTTACAGTTTTCAATCCGCTTCTTTTCCCGGACCGGTAGTGATAGTTTCTCCGTGACGGCAAAACCGGGCTGGGGTGGGTCGAGGCGTCTTCTGGACGCATTTCCGGTGCGTGGATCGCAACCCTGAAGTCCGTTGGACGTGCAAATTATGGATGTCAACGAATACGACTTAGTAGTAATCGGGAGCGGACCGGCCGGTCAAAAAGGCGCGATCTGCGCCGCCAAACTGCGCAAGAAAGTCGCCATCATCGACCGAAAGAGAACGATTGGTGGGGTTTGTGTCCACACCGGAACCATCCCCAGCAAAACCTTGCGTGAAGCAGTCCTCTACCTGAGCGGCTTTCGGCAGCGCAGTTTCTACGGACGCGGCTATGTGCTCAAAGACCGCATCGCAATGTCCGATCTGGTTTTTCGGGCGCAGGCGGTGATGGCGCGGGAGATCGAAGTCATCAAGGCGCAACTTCGCCGGAACCAGGTCACGACGTTTGAGGGCGACGCTCATTTCCTCGATCCCCACACGATCGAGGTTAAAACCGACGAAGGCTCCCAGCTTCTGCGGGGGCATTACATCCTTATTGCGTGTGGAACGCGTCCTGCGCACAGCGCTGATATTCCCATGGACGGGAAGCGCATCTTCGATTCCGATGAGGTCCACTGTCTGGAGGAGGTGCCGCGAGACCTGGTGGTGGTCGGAGCCGGCATTATCGGGCTCGAATTCGCCTCCATGTTCGCCGCTCTCGGTGTGAAAGTCACGCTGCTGGATCAGCGGCCAATTTTGCTCGACTTCGTGGATCGCGAGATTGTGGAGAGTCTGGGTTTTCAGCTGCGCCAGCTAGGGACCGTTTTGCGCCTGGGAGAGAAAGTGGTTTCGGTGGGATACGACGCGGAGCGCGATCGAGTTTTTGCGAAACTGGAAAGCGGAAAAAATGTCCATGGCCAAGGGCTTCTGTACACCGTCGGGCGGCAGGCGAACAGTGATCAGTTGAACATTGACGCCGCGGGACTGAAGTCAGATGGCCGTGGCAAGATGCTGGTCAATGAGAATTTTCAAACTGCGGTGGAGCACATCTATGCCGCCGGAGACATTATTGGGTTCCCGGCGCTCGCCAGTACGTCCATGGAACAGGGCCGGCTGGCCAGTTGCCACATGTTCGGAAAGCCGGGGAAAATGATTCCCACTCTCATTCCCTACGGCATCTATACGATCCCTGAAATCTCGATGGTGGGCTACACGGAAGAACAACTCACGAAGGAGAAGATTCCGTATGAAGTCGGCCTGGCGCGCTACGCCGAGTTGGCGAAAGGCCAAATGCTGGGCGATGAACAAGGTTTGCTGAAACTTGTCTTCGACCCGGAGAGTCTAAAGCTTTTAGGGGTGCATGTGATTGGCGACCGGGCGGCCGAGATTGTCCACATCGGTCAGGCGGTGCTCACCATGGGAGGCACGCTGGAATACTTCCGGGATACGGTATTCAACTATCCCACTCTCGCCGAAGCGTATAAGGTTGCGGCTTTGGACGGACTCAACAAGCTCTAGCCCGCCGTTATGACGCTGACGTTATGACAAAAGAGGAGATCAGGCTCACCGAGGACCGCGACCGTAAGCGGCATTGGAAGCGCTGGGGACCCTATCTGAGCGAGCGGGCTTGGGGCACCGTGCGCGAGGACTACAGTTCCGACGGCAATGTCTGGGACTACTTTCCGCACGATCATGCCCGGTCGCGAACCTACCGCTGGAATGAAGATGGCATTGCGGGCATCTCCGATCGCCGGCAGTTAATCTGCTTTGCCGTGGCGCTGTGGAACGAACGCGATCCCTTTCTCAAGGAACGGCTGTTTGGCCTGACCGGAAACCAGGGCAATCACGGCGAGGACGTGAAGGAATATTACTTTTACCTCGACAGCACTCCCACGCATTCTTACATGAAGTATCTGTACAAATATCCTCAGCCCGCGTTTCCCTATGAGCAATTGGTGGAAGAGAACCGTCGCCGCAGCAAGAAGGATGCCGAATACGAACTGCTGGACACGGGAGTATTCGCCGAAGACCGGTATTTCAATGTGTTTGTCGAGTACGCGAAAGGGGATGTTGAAGACATCTTCATTCGAATCACGGTCACGAATCGCGGTCCGGAAGCGGCGCGCCTGCGTCTGCTTCCGACTATTTGGTTCCGCAACACCTGGTCGTGGGGCAGCAGCGAAGTCCGGCCCGATCTGCGGGGAGTACGGGGCGGTATCGAACTGAACCATCGCGCATATGGGAAGCGTTGGCTGTACTGCGACGGATCTCCGGAGCTGCTGTTCACCGAAAACGAAACCAACCGTCGGCGGCTCTTCAACGCTGCTGAGAGCGGATTGTGCAAGAAGGACGGAATCAACGACTACGTCGTGCACGGCACACAAGATGCAGTCTCGACGGAGCCCATGGGCTCGAAGGCAGCGGCTCATTACGCGATGGAGATTGCCTCGGGTGATTCAGTAAGTGTCCGGCTGCGGCTAACGAATCTCAAGATTGAAAACCCGCCAACTGCGGCATTCAGCAGCTTCGACAGCGTTTTTGCTCTTCGCAAACAGGAAGCCGATGAATTCTACGCCACGATTATTCCAAGCTCGCTGTCGCCCGACGCGAAGAATGTGATGCGCCAGGGCTTCGCCGGACTGTTGTGGTCCAAACAGTTCTATCACTACGTCGTCAAGCAGTGGCTGGATGGAGATCCCGGCCAACCGCCGCCCCCGGCAGAACGAAGGCACGGGCGAAACCATGATTGGCCGCACCTCTACAACTCCGACGTCATCTCGATGCCGGACAAGTGGGAATATCCCTGGTACGCGGCGTGGGATTTGGCCTTCCACTGCGTCTCGCTGGCGTTGGTCGATCCGGATTTCGCGAAGGACCAGCTGGTGCTCCTGCTGCGTGAATGGTACATGCATCCCAACGGGCAGTTTCCGGCGTATGAATGGGCCCTGGGAGATGTGAACCCGCCGGTGCACGCCTGGGCGGCGTGGCGGGTGTACAAGATTGACAAGAAGCGGCATGGCAAGGGTGATCGGGCGTTTCTGGTGCGCGTGTTCCATAAACTGCTGTTGAATTTCACCTGGTGGGTCAACCGCAAAGATGCCGAGGGCATGAACATTTTTCAAGGCGGCTTCCTCGGGCTCGACAACATTGGAGTATTCAACCGCAGCGATCCACTGCCGACTGGCGGACACATCGAACAATCCGACGGAACCAGTTGGATGGCCATGTACACGCTCAACCTGCTGGCCATTGCCATGGAGTTGGCCATACAAGACCCGGCGTATGAAGACGTCGCCAGCAAGTTTTGGGAGCACTTCATCTACATTGCCTACGCCATGAACCATCTCGGCCACGATGGTATGGGGCTGTGGAACGAGGAGGACGGATTTTTCTACGACGTGCTCAAGTTCCCTGATGGCGGCCACTTTCCGGTCAAGGTTCGGTCCATGGTCGGGTTGATCCCGTTATTCGCGGTCGAAACCCTGGAGCCTGGACTCATGGAGCGGCTTCCCGGCTTCAAGCGCCGTATGGATTGGTTCATCGACAACCGTCCCGACCTAACCGAGAATGTCGCCAGCATGCGAAAGTCCGGCATGGCGGAAAGAAGACTGCTGTCGATCGTGGATGCCGAGCAGCTCCGGCGAATGCTGCAGATCATGCTGGATGAGCAGGAGTTTCTCTCACCTCACGGCATTCGCGCGCTTTCTCGCCGTCACCGCGATCATCCGTTCATCCTCGCCATCGACGGTCAGGAACACCGCGTAGATTACGAACCGGCCGAATCCACGACTGGCCTGTTTGGCGGCAATTCAAATTGGCGCGGGCCGGTGTGGTTTCCCATGAACTATTTGTTAATCGAGTCTCTGCAGAAGTTCCACCATTATTTTGGCGACGACTTCAAAGTGGAGTTCCCTTCACGCTCCGGCAAAATGCTCACACTTTCCGAAGTTGCCGCCGAAATCTCGCAGCGGCTGACGGGAATCTTCCTGCGGGACGAACAAGGCCAGCGCCCAGTCTACAATGGCATGCCAAAGTTCGGCTCCGATTCAAACTGGAGCAATCTCATACTCTTCTACGAACATTTCAATGGAGACACTGGGCAGGGACTTGGCGCGAGCCATCAGACCGGTTGGACAGCCTTGGTCACCAAGCTGCTTCAACAGCGTGGGCACTCCGCCGCGAGCCGAGAAAGTCACTAACAGCAAATTAGGACACTACCAGACAAGGCTCTCACTTTCCTCGACGGGCCGTTTTGTGTGACACTTGGTCCCCGAAGAAGTCGAATCGAAATGAGGCAAAATGACTCTCTCCAGGCTGACCTTGATCGTTGTCTGTTCCACAATTCTCTCCGGCACCGTGTCCTTGTCCCAGGAATCGAAGTCCCAGGAATTGAACGCAAACTTTGCCCGCGATCCCGGCCAGCCCATCGATCAGCAATACACCGACCAGATTCACAAATACACGACCGATCCTTCCTTCATCTCGCCGCTGGTGGATTACCTTCCGGCCTCGAAAACCGTGCCCACCCCCGCCAAGGTGCTCGGCGACGTCTCGGGCGCACCCGACATGCTTCCCTACGCCGAGGATGTGTACAAATATTTCCGCCTGCTGGAGGCCAGCAGTCCGCGGGTGAAGGTCTTCAGCATCGGCCATTCCGAGGAAGGACGGGAGATGATCGCCGTCGCTATCGCCGACGCGAAACTCCTGGCCACCGCGAAAGAGAATGACGCGCGCCTCGCCCAGCTTTCCGACCCTCGCACCATCGGCCGCGATGACGCCAAAGCCCGCCAGATCATCGACCAATCCTGGCCCGTCTATTACATCACCGGAACCATTCACTCGCCTGAGACCGGCGCTCCCACGGCGTTGATGGAGCTCGCCTATCGCCTGGCCGTCGACGATGCGCCCTACATCAAGTACATCCGCTCGCACATGATTGTGCTGATCACGCCAGTGGTCGAAGTCGACGGCCGCGACCGCATGGTCGATATCTACAAATGGCACAAAGCTCATCCCAACGAGGTTTGGCCGCACCTTCTTTACTGGGGCCACTACGTCGCGCACGACAATAACCGCGACGCCATGGCCATGACCCTTGATCTGACGCGCAACGTTCTCGACACTTATCTGGGCTGGCACGCGCAGGTGCTGCACGACTTGCACGAGTCGGTTCCATTTCTCTACGACAACACGGTGGGCGACGGCCCCTACAACGCATGGGTCGATCCCATGCTCGCCGACGAGTGGGCAGAACTGGGCTGGAA
>Ga0210400_10002654_pt1 | contig 16350 bp, 15 predicted proteins | sample IncBWH26MmetaG_FD_155456 | JGI IMG/M metagenome (GOLD analysis project Ga0210400, IMG submission 155456) | Forest soil microbial communities from Barre Woods Harvard Forest LTER site, Petersham, Massachusetts, United States - Inc-BW-H-26-M | ecosystem: Environmental > Terrestrial > Soil >... | reverse complement strand
GAGCGGATCGATGCTCCGCACGGCGCGGATCAAGTCGAGCCCGTTGCGGATCGTCTTGCCGGGATACCGATAATCCGTGATCACGAGGTCCGGACGATAGAATTTCCACGCACGCAGAGCATCGTCGCCGTCGTAGGCGCAGTGAATTTCGTGACCGTGCTCACTCAAGCTCCTCTCCAGCCAACTCGACTGGAGCACGTCGTCCTCGACCACTAGGATTCTCATCATCCTCTCCGTGGAAAAATTGGTTGAGTTCATCAGCCAGTTGCTTCCCGAAAATTAGCAAGGGGCACTTGTCTCGGGCAGCCATCACGCATTGACTATGAGCCCGGATAACGTCGCAGACCTGAGCGTCGTTGATCTGCGTCTTCTTCGGCAGGCTGGGGTCTTCATCGTTGCCGAGGCTCAGGATCGCTTGCGCCAATTTCTTCGTATTCTTTGCGTCGAGATCGGGGCGCAGCACGATTGCGCAGTGCAAAGCTGCAGCTTTCTTCCATCGTCGGCCAGTGACAGGCTGGCGGCTCAAAATGTGATCACGCCGCTACGGATGAGAATGACGATCCCCGTTGCGGAACACAGGAACACGAGGAACTGGACGAGGTAGCTCGATCTGCGATGAAAAATCAGATGGGATAGCAAGATGTACCACAGGACAGCGGTGAAGGGCGACAGCACGCAGCCTGCGATCTTCATCAAGATGCGCTCGTCCTCATTGCCCCACAGCCAAGCGGCGGCGCAGAAAAACGGCAGCATCAGTGTGAATCCGACCAGCACCGCGAAGTTCGTCAAGCCCCGAATCATCTTTTCTTTCCTTCAGCTTGCCATTTGGAAATTTCAGACGCCGATCAATGCCTCCCCGCAACCTTGAACTGTTCATGCGGCGACGGTCATCTGACGCTGAGTCGCCTCTTTCACCAACCGAACGACGGTGGCTCGGGAGACTTTGTGCCGCTTCGCCGTTTGAGTCAGACTCTTGCCAGCAAGGCGGTCACGCACGATTGCGTCTCGGTCAACGTTGAGTGGAGCACGCCCGAGCCGTTGTCCTTCCATCTTGGCACGGCGCATTCCCGCTTTGATGCGCTCTACGATGAGGCTCCGTTCCAACTCCGCGATGCTGCCAATCATCGTGATGAACATCCTCCCCATCGGCCCGCTTGTATCGATTGATTCCCTCGCCGAGACAAATTCAATGGTGAGGCTGTTCAGTTCATCCACGATTTCGAGGAAGTTCTTCGTGCTGCGGGCAATGCGGTCGAATGCAGCCACCAACACAACCGAGAATTCGCCTCGCCGTGCATCCGCCATCATGACGTCGAGACCGGGGCGCTTCGTCTTGCTGCCCGAGATTCCGCGGTCGCAATATTCACGAACAATCTCAAAGCCCCTCTGCGCTGCCATCTTTCGTAGGTCGTAAAGCTGCGTCTCCAAGTGCTGGTCGGGAGTCGAAACTCGGGCGTAGATCGCAGCTTTTTTCATATTTTCTCCTTATGAGTCCAAGTTTTCATCATTGCGAGATTTGTCGAGGCATGATTCTCTTGCTGGCAAAAAGGGCACCGCTTTGGATTACCGTGGCTGCGAATCGTTGCCAAGGGCTGGCTCTCGCAGCAGAAGTAAAAAGTGCCACGCTGTTCGTCAATGGCTAGAACAAAATGAAGGAACTGAGCGGAATTTGTCATTTCATTCGTCTCGACGCAGGCCTCGTTGGAGTCTGCGCTTAGCGTGCTCGCAGACCGCGAAGTCTGGGCTGAAAAGGCCAAGCTGGTCCTGCACCAATGACAGCAGATCACCGATCTCATGATCGGAGCACCGCGCCAGACGTTCTCCCAACAGTGCCCCAGTCCAGAGCGTGCTGAGCCGCTCAAGTAGATTGTGCGATCCAGCGAGCCTCCGCTGCTCCTTGAACAGGTCACGGACATCATCCGGTGGCAAGTGCTTCAAATTTCGCTCCTATCTGTAATATACAGGCGACTTTTCGCAATTGACTAGAAACGTCCGCTGCCGGACAAAAGAGGCTCCCACAGGTAGTCGATTCAGAAATCTCGTCTGTATATTAGAAGTAGGGAAGCAAAACAGAGCTCTGCTCAAGATCAGCGAAACCAGAGTCCGCTTTCGTCTGAACGACATTCCAGACTCTGCCCCGGTAGCGATCTGGTGCCTGTTCGGACTCATCGGGCAATTAAATCGAGGCTGAGCAATCTGAATGAGCGCGAAGATCAGAAGACTAGGTGGTTGATGTTGATAACGAAGTCTAAATTCATTGCCGGATCGCAATGCCTCAAGCGTCTGTATCTTCTGGTTCATGAACGCGAACTAGCGGCACAACCGGACGAATCGGACCAGTCGATCATTGAGCAAGGACGAGAGGTCGGTCTGCTGGCACGGCAGATGTTTCCGGGTGGCGTGGCTGTTGAGTCCAGAGATTGGGAACAGGCGGTCCGAGCGACTCGGGAGCTAATCGAAAATCCGGAAATTCCCGCGATCTTCGAGGGAGCGTTCGAACATAAAGACGTTTTCGTGCGAGCCGATATACTCCAACGCCGTCGAGGTCAACGCTGGCGGCTGATCGAAGTCAAATCGACAACCGACGTGAAGGATCATCATCTCGACGACGTTGCGATCCAGCACCGGGTGGTGACCCGCTCCGGAGTCGATTTGGCGGCGTCGTGTTTGGCGCACGTGAATCGAGAGTACGTTTATGAGGGCGGTCCCATCGACGTACACCGCTTCTTCAAGATCAAGAATCTGACCCGGCAAGTTGAGAAATTGCAACCCGAGCTTACGGTTCAACTTCGCTCAGAATTTCGTGTCCTCGCGATACCTGCGGCTCCGCAAATTCCTGCTGGGCGGCAGTGCAGCGACCCAATCACTTGCGAGTTTTTCGACCATTGCAATCCTCCGATTCCTGACGACCACATTTTGCGTCTTCCCAGAATTCACGCCAGCACCGTTGCAAAGCTCGTTGCCCTCGGCGTGCAATCCATTCACGACATCCCGCAGAACTATCCGCTTACGGAACGGCTCCGTCGTGCGTGTTCCACGGTGCAAATGGGAGTGCCGTGGTTCAGCCCGGACCTTGGAGATGAGTTGGGCAGGCTGAAGTATCCGCTCTACTTCGCGGACTTTGAAACGGTGAACCCGGCCGTACCTCGCTTTGCGGGGATGCGTCCCTACGATCAAATTCCATTCCAGTGGAGTGTCCATTTGCAGCGGGAGCCGGGTGCAAGGCCCGAGCATTTCGAATTCTTAGCGGACGACACGAGCGACCCTCGTCCGGCGTTCATCTCGTCTCTGTGCGATGCCCTCGGGGATAGCGGCAGCATCGTCGTATACCACCAGCAATTCGAATCTCAGCGGCTCTCAGACCTTGCCTCGTGGCTGTCGGAGTTCTCGGGGCGGATTAACAAGATTCAGCGCCGACTCTGGGATTTGCTGCCACTCGTCCGCGATCACGTCTACCATCCGGCATTTGGCGGCTCGTACTCGTTGAAAGCGGTACTGCCCGCGCTGGTGCCAGAGATGACGTACGAGGGCATGGAAGTGGCGGACGGGCAGGCTGCCGGACTCGCTTGGGACTCGCTCGTGCGCGACGGATTGGATCGGGACGAGCGAGACAGGATTAGGAAGGCGCTACTGGCCTATTGTGGGCAGGATACGTTGGCGATGATAGGACTCGTAGAAAAACTTCAGCATATCTCAGAGTGATTTTCGTATCAATGCGGAAGGTAACTGACCAAAATGAAGCTCAAACCCGGTGATACGGTGCGAGTCGTCGGCTCGCGTGGCCTAACAAGGGGTTGCTCGGTCCACGCGAATTCCTGCATCATCTGACAGAAGACGCGATGCCCGCGTTGATTGAAACGCCGTCGGAGAAGAAAAAGTTGCCTGATGGTCTAGGAGAGTCAGCGATAGCTGTGTGATGAGCTGCGAGATAAGGTCGGTATGGGGATATGCACGTACCGCCCGGCAGCGCGTCGCATGCAGCATCGAGCGAGCGGCTCTGCCATCCAAGTGCTATGTATGCCAAACACGATTCAGCCATCGGCCTGACTGCAAGGTTCCCCACGAGTGGCATCACAAGAACGGGAATCCATTCGATAATCGGAAGCGCAATTTGGTGGCGCTTTGCTCTCGCTGCCACAACGAACTCCACAGTTTTGCCTTGCAAAAATACCTGCATGTGTCTTGGACCAAGCTGGGGATGCACATCGGCGACGCCGGTATGACTTATGTCACTAAGAGTGGAAAATTCTTCATCAAATCTTCTCTTGAACAGCTTCACCGCAAGCGACCAAGAAGGTTCATTAGGCTGGCAGAATCCCTGAGAAAGTGGGCGCGTGAGCTTGCCCGGGCAGCGAGCCTCACGAAGACCAAGAGCGGCCAATACCAAGACCGTCTGTTGATGCGAAACCTTAGTGAAGCCATCCGTATCGCCGTGCCGAGCGAGAGAGTCGTAATGCGACGTCTTTTAATGAATCTTCGACGATGATTCTGACAATTACAGAATCAATGAAACCCAGAGGAACGGGAAACCAGATTCTAGCGGGTCTAGGCTCGCAGACCTGGGACGTGAGAGGATATCCGCCCGGAGGATTCATGGATATCTTGGCGGCATTGAGGCAGGAAGAAGCGAAGTTCGAGAAGCAGGTGAATGTATCGCAGCAACAGTTGGACAAGGTGCGAGCGGCAATGAAGCTCTTAGGCGGTATGGGGCAGCAGTGGTAAAACGACTGGCAGTAGCAGCGGTAAAACGACTAGCGGGAAGAAACGAGTGATGTCTGCCGCTGCGAGAGCGAAGATTTCGAAGGCATCAAAAGAGCGGTGGGCAAAGTTTAGAGCAGCGAAGGCGAAGGGGAAACAATAAAACCGCTAATTTTGCACAGCTGTCAGACCCATCAGCGGCCAAGACTCATCGGCCAGGAGAGGTGAGATCGTTCCTGGCTGTCCGGCCTGCATGAAGCGCGTCAACACGATGAGCCAGTTCCTACATCATCTACCGGGAGATGTGGCACCTGCTTCCGCTAATGACGTTTAGTTAACTCAAGGGTGAGGTTCTTCCGGTTAATTCCCTTTAAGTCTATATACTGCCTGTCGCGATGACCTCTTCAACCTCTCCGCCCAATCATGGGCGCGTCCTTCAGCAGACAAAGTTGGGGACCTACTACTGGGGCGACTCGATCAATCTTCTGCGCAATGCGCTCGGGAAGAAACTTCAAAGGAAAGTGCAGCTCATTCTCACTTCCCCTCCGTTTCCGTTGAACCATAAAAAGAGCTACGGCAATCTTTGCGGAGATGGATACCAAGAATGGTTCTCTGCCCTAGCTCCTACATTTGCGAACCTTCTAGCGCCCACTGGCTCGGTTGTGATCGAAATGGGCAACTCATGGATGCCACGCCGTCCGGTTCAGTCGCTACTGCATCTTGAATCCCTTCTGTCGTTCGTCAAGAACAAGGAAGCTGGGTTTCGCCTGTGCCAGCAATTTGTCTGCTACAACCCTTCCCGGCTTCCTTCGCCCGCACAATGGGTGACCATCGAACGCGTCCGGGCGACCGACAGCTTCACCCATATCTGGTGGATGTCCAAAACCGACTTCCCCAAGGCCGACAACCGGCGCGTCCTGCGGCCGTATAGCCCGAGCATGAAACAGCTGCTCCGGCGCGGGCACTACAACAATGGCAAACGCCCTTCGGAACACACTATTAGCGAAAACGGATTCCTCACTCGGCACAAGGGCAGCATCCCGCAAAATGTATTTGAGATCGACCCCATGCAGCCCGGCCGTACCGTGCGACTTCCCAACGCTTTCAGTTTGGCCAACACCGCCTCAAACGATTTCTTTCTGCGAACCTGCCGTGCACGTAAACTCACGCCGCACCCTGCGCGCATGCCCACCGGCCTTGCCAGTTTTTTCATCCAATTCCTCACCTCGCCGGGAGATTTGATCCTCGACCCATTCGCCGGTAGCAATACCACGGGCTTTAGTGCAGAACGCCTTGCCCGTCGCTGGATCGCAATGGAAGTTCGCAAGGAGTACGTTAGGCAATCGCGAATACGCTTTCAGGCCCTCAGGTGAAGACTTCCTGGAAAACAAAGGACGGATCCTGTCATGCCCGCCAGCTTTGAAACCGAAATTGCAAAAATAGCCGCCGTCGATCTCTTCAAGAAAAACAAGAGTGGCCAATTCGAGACGGGAACTTTCGTCGGCCGTCCATTCCATCTCGACTATGATTATGCGCAGCTGCTCATCGCTGACGCTTGGAAATCCAAGGTCCAGGGGATACCGCAGGGCAGTCTCTTACTGGCGTATTTCGAAAACGAGGCCGAGATGTCTGAAGCGCTTCTCCTCCGCGTCCTACGTCCGACGAAGCTTCCTTCTGACAGCGATGTCATCTCTTCGATGATCGAGTTCTACAAGGACAATCAAAAGACCAGTGGGAAAGAGAATCAGCTGGACACTTTCACTCGTTATGAGTTTAGTTTTTCCGGCCTTGAGTGCCGAATCCTTGGAACTTTCTATCGCGACGCTCAAGGGGACGTCCACTTCGGGGCCGATGTCGAAAACTTCTACAGTTCGCATAACTACGTCGTAATCAAGCCCAATCCGCAGGTCCTCGAAATGATGGTCAATTTCCGGCAAGGCGAAATCACCGGCAAACCAACTGACATTCGGATCGGATGCGTGCGCTACAGTTCGAGTCGTCGGTTTCAAAAGGAAGCCACCGCCGTGCCGGTTTTCGTTACTCCCTCGGACTTCCTAGGGAAAAGAACCGCGCTCTTCGGAATGACCCGCACCGGGAAATCGAACACCGTGAAGAAAATTATTGAGGCCAGCGTTTCAATGAGCAGTAAAGCGCCGTATACACTCGAAAATCCTCCGAAAGAAAGCGCTGAGGAAAACCTGGAGCCTTTCACCAAAGACGGGGTACCTAAGTTCCCAGCCGGGCAGATTATTTTCGACGTAAATGGAGAATACGCCAATCCCAACATGCAAGATGCCGGAACTGCCATTTTTGAACTCTATAAGGATCAAGTCACGCGTTACAGCGTGCTCGAAAAGCCGGGGTTCAAGGTCATGCGGGTCAACTTCTATAAGGATATTATCTCCGGCTTCCAACTGATTTGCAGTCACTTGGCCCTCGACGGCGCGGACTACGTCAATAGTGTGCTCTCCATCGATTTCACGGAACCTGAAGATAAGCAGGATTTCTCTGCAATGACACGCTACGGCAGGAAGATCGCCGCCTATCTTTGCTGCCTCTACAAGGCGGGGTTCAAGGTACCCAAGGATTTCAAGGTGAAGTTCTCTGGAGAGAAAGACATCAATGCCTTGGCGCGACCCGATGGGACTCTTGATCCCAGCAAAGGCATACCGCTCGACGAGGCTTCTGATTGGTTCGCCGCTGTCTGGGAGAATTACGATTCCGCAGACTATTTCATTAAGTACCGGCAAAAGAAGGGTCGGGAATGGGCTGACGAGGACCTCAAGGCGTTGATGATCTTTCTGACCCGCAAGTCCAAACCCGGTGGAAATCCGAACAACTCAGGCTTTATCAAGCTGCGAAGCGTGTCCAAATTGCATACCGACACAGTCGGAAAACCGTTCGAGGCTGAAATCCTAGAGGAATTGCGCAAAGGGAAGATCGTGATCGTCGACCTGTCACAGGGCGATCCGGCCATTCAGAACCTCTATTCCGACAGCATCTGCCGCAAAATCTTCAATGAGGCGATGGGCCGCTTCATCGAGAACAAACCCAACAACTTCGTTCAGTTTTATTTTGAGGAAGCGCACAATCTCTTTCCCAAGAAAGACGATAAGGACCTCAGTCTTATTTACAACCGCCTGGCTAAGGAAGGCGCCAAACTGAACTTGGGCCTGATCTACGCAACTCAGGAAGTCAGCTCTATCAGCTCAAACATCCTGAAGAACACGCAAAACTGGTTCATCGCCCACTTGAACAACGAAGAGGAAACCAAAGAGATCAAGAAGTACTACGACTTCGGAGACTTCACAGATGGACTAGTGCGCTTCAGCGCGAATAGCGATAAAGGCTTCGTCCGCATGAAGACCTACTCGAATCCATTCGTTGTACCAGTGCAGGTCGACCGGTTTCTGGCTGCGGGCGAGAAATAGCACCATGGGCTATGCAAGCAAACGCGGCAGGAGACCCGCCGAATACGCAAGCAAGTCGGCCCACAGTGGTGTCGTCAAGGACCCTGCAGTTCAGTCTTTCCTATCCAGCTGCAACCTGCCGAAACGCGCCAGTAACGTAGACTTGTCGAAACACAAAAGAGTCGACTATCAACCCGCTTTGGATAATCCCATTCATCACTTCATCGCCGTCGATGGCGGCTACACGGAAGTCGCAGTTCAGCCCGAGTTTCCTTCAGCAACCATCTGTTTCTTTCAATTTGGCGCACTAATCTTTAGTCTTGAAGATCTCGAAAGCGTGGAGGCCGTGCGCTTCATCGACCCCGAGGACATGGCCAAACTAAAACAGATTCAGCGGCTGAAGCTGACGCTGCCCATCCGCAACATCTCCCTCAAGAGCCAGAACAACCTGACCGACTCCGTGCGCTGGGCAATCTATGACTTCTTCTGCAAGAACCCGGACGATTCGAAATTGATGGAAACGTTGAAGTGGTTCCTCTTTGAGGAATACGCCCAGCCAAAATCGGAATACGTTTTGGCTAACTGCCCCTCCTGCTCGCAATCGCGGATACCACTGCGACTCGCCGAAATTACCGGTGAGTTCACCTTTCCGTGCGTCTCGTGCGGGGCGATGATCTATCTCACGGATGTGTTCCGGCTGCATGAGGCCATCGACAACGAGATCGGTGCTGGCGGAATCCTTGCATACGTGATGACTACTTTCGAGCAAATCGTTATTGTCCATCTCATCCATTTGATCCTGAAGACCAAGCCGGATCTCCTGAGTCGTGTTTTGTTCATAAAGGATGGACCGCTTGCATTTTTTGGGCAAACCGCCAACATGCACGCTCCTATGCGGCGGTTGGTACAATTCCTATTCCATTATCATAATTTGTTCTTGGCAGGTCTCGAGAAGAGCGGCGCTTTCGTGGAGCATGCCGACGAAATTGCAAGTCGGCTGGAACCGGGCAGCATTCTTATCCTCGACGACGAGTACATCTATCGTTACATTATCCCAGGCAGAGCCGATCCGACTAGCCCCTACGGTCGGACTACCTATTATGGCAATAAGGTAATCTTCAAAACGATGTCCGGTGCAATGTACGTCGTTTCCTTGCCGACGCCAACCGACGAAGTAATCGTCACTCCTTCGGAAGGCGACCTGCCGAATCTCCAAATCATCTTGAAGAATATTGAAAAGCTGCGTTGCGACATGTATGACAATTCTTTGCTTCCTATCGCACTGGCAAACAAGCTCGTGTCGCTCGCGAATCATCCAAGCTCTAAGATCCTTCAAAAATTTGCGATTGAAACGGTAGCTCGTTGACCCGGAAAGAAAGGCTTTACCTCTAGCCACACCCCATTCTGACCGTCCATCATGCGCCTCTATTCCGGCACGACCAAATCCCTCATCGAAGACTCTACTTTCAATCGCATTGGCACGAAGCTAAAAGATGCTTTCTTCCTCGAATTTCGATATCAGCCATCAGTCGGTGAAGTCAACTCGTGGAATAATTCTCTCCGCGCCGTCTGCCAAGTATTTCAGTCAGCCTCTCTGCTTGATCATGGGATTCTTTTAGAACTCCAACTTCCGCTTACCTCCAAGCGGCTCGACTGCCTTGTGACGGGATATGACGACAAGAAAGTACCTAATGCTGTCATCATCGAACTGAAGCAGTGGGGCGGCTGCAGAGGCGCATCCGGCAAGAACGAGGTGGCCACGTTCGTCGGTGGCAATGTCCGCGACGTGCTGCATCCGGCTGTCCAAGTGGGACAGTACATGATGTATCTTACCGATTGTAACACGGCTTTCCAGGGTGACAGCGGAATCAGCGCACACGCGTGTTCTTATCTGCACAACTACAACCCGATCAAGAATGATCCTTTGTTCTTGCCTCAATTTGCAGAGCAGATTGGTCGGTTCCCGGTCTTCACTGCCGGTGACGTGCCGAATCTCACCACATTTCTAAACGAGCGAATCCGCAGCGGCGACGGCGGATCAGTTGCGGCGGCGGTAGAGCGGAGCAGATACCGCCCTAGTAAGAAACTGCTCGACCATGTCGCAAAGCTTATTAAGGGCAAGCCGGAATACGTACTGCTCGATGAGCAGTTAGTCGTATATGACAAGGTCATGCAGGCCGCAACAGAAGGTATCAAAGCGAAGCGGAAGTCGGCCATCATCGTGCGCGGTGGCCCCGGCACCGGGAAATCGGTCATCGCCATGAACTTACTCGGTGATCTCTCGGGACTGGGCCTCAATGCGCATTACGTGACGGGTTCCCGCGCTTTCACCTCGACCGTGCGAGAGATCGTTGGCAGCCGTGGGGCAGCACAAGTCCGTTACTTCAATAGCTACATGGACGCGGACGTGAGTGTGATTGACGTGATGATCGCCGATGAGGCTCACCGAATTCGAGAGACCAGCAACAACCGCTTCACGCCAAAGGTAAAGCAAAGCAAACTCTCTCAGATCGAAGAGTTGTTGAAGGCAAGTCGCACGTCCGTATTCTTCATTGATGACAATCAGATCGTGAGACCAGGGGAGATCGGGTCGGCCCAATACATTAAGACGGAAGCTGAAAAACTCCACTGCGACGTTTTTGAGTTTGAGTTGGAAGCCCAGTTTCGCTGCGCTGGCTCCGAAGCGTTCGTCGGCTGGATAAACAATACCCTGGGCATTCAGCGTACAGCGCATGTGATGTGGAATCAGGCCGACGAGTTCGACTTTAAAATTATGCTCAGTCCGCAAGCTCTCGAAGAGGCAATTCGGAAAAAATTGGCGGAGAAATCAACTGCGCGGCTAACAGCGGGGTTCTGCTGGCCTTGGTCAAATCCCAAGCCCGACGGTACACTTGTGGATGATGTGGTCATAGGCGGGTACTCTAGCCCTTGGAACGCCAAGTCTGATTCAGGTAGCCTGGCAGCTGGCATCCCGAAAGAGAGCCTCTGGGCCTACGATGCGGGCGGCGTGGACCAAATCGGTTGCGTATATACGGCCCAGGGGTTTGAATTCGATTATGTGGGCGTCATCTTTGGACCTGATCTCGTCTACTTGCCTGAGGCGGCAGATTGGAAGGGGGACAAGACGCGGTCCTATGACACCGTCGTGAAAAGATCGGGCGAGCGGTTCACACAGATGGTGAAAAACACGTATCGCGTGCTGCTGACTCGCGGGATGAAGGGCTGCTATGTCCATTTTATGGATAAGAACACCGAGAATTTCTTTCGAAGTCGTATGGAGCACACTGGGAAAGCGTGATGAGTTTACTCGACTGCACCACCAAGATCCTGGGTATCGTGGAAAGCGTATCTAAACGGCCTGTCCGGGTTCAGGAAGACCCTACCCTTCAGTTGCTGGCGACGGTGACGATAGCGCGGGGCAGTGCTCCGTTCCACATGGTTAAGTATCGCCCGATGCTCCAGCAACCACCGGACTACAAGATTTGTTACGAGTGCGGCTTCATAGTCCGACTCTTCGAGAACCCGCCTGAGTCGCGATTTGTCTTCGGTCCCAGCCCAGAGGCATCCAGCAAAATGGATGATCTACTTGCAGATCGTTCTTTGCTTCCACAGGTCCGCCAGATGAAGGACATGCTGCTTCAAGGGATACTCACCCAACTTCGGTCTGTGCCAATCGGCCTCCGTGTAGACGAGTGGCTTTGGGAATTCTGTCCCTCTCTGCGGGATCAGCAAATCTCTGCGACCAAGATGCAGTTGCAGCAAAACGTCCAGACTTTAGACCCAGGCATCCGGCGATCCTTCCCCAAGAAGATCGTGGATGCAAACACCGCAATCAATGCTGCGTACGCGGTTTTCTGGGCGGACAGGCTCAAAGATCCGGCATACGCTCTTCCTTACCGCTCCATCGGTGCCAATATTGATGGTGAAACCCTGCTCGACATCAGCAAGAACATTGAGCCAAGGCCCGACAACGACTGGTCTCTGGTGGACCGCTGGGCGGAACAACTCGGTTTGCGGGACTGGTACAAGTGGATAGGGTATTCGCTGGAAAATTGATGCCTGAAGAAAACGACTTTCACGTATTTGAGATCGCCGTCGGAGACTTCGACTTAAACCTCATCCCGGCAGAAGCTAGATCGCCCGGAACGGAGAAGTTTGAAGCAGCGGTCAAGAACTTCTACGAAGATCAACTGCGGAAAATCGCTTTCAATTACACGATTGGCATTGAGAGAGGCAAGATTCGAGTCACTTGGCGGAAGTCTTCAATGTTGCCCGACGCCATGGAAGAGGCTGTGGCCGCCCTTAAGCAGGGAGATTATGCGTCTGGTGTCCAGATTCTTGAGTTCCTCGTCCCATCACGGGTGCAGGACGCCGTGATCCACTACAACCTTGGAATGGCATACAGCGATCTAGGCAAGCTGGATCAGTCCATCGACCACTTGCAACGGGCACTAAAGATTGAGAAAGGGATGGTGAACGCTAAGGTTGCCCTTGGTGTGGCCTATGCTCGGTTGAAACAGTATGACAAGTCGGCGGATATCCTCAAAGAAGCCGTGCTAGAAGATCCGGACAACGGCTATGCCCTCCGCAATCTCGGTGCGGTGATCATGCAGTCGGGTCGTGACAAGAGCGACGGTCTGCGTTATTTGAGACGTGCCGTAGAACTGTTGCCTCAGGATCAGCAGGCATGGTTCGGGCTGGCGCAGGCCCAGATGGACACAGGAGACTCCGACCGTGCTGATGCGTCCTTGATCCAGGTCATCGAGATTCAGCCATATAGTCCAATCGCGGAGACGGCGAAGCAAATGCGGTCCCGCCTTGCGCAAGAAATCTTCCGTACTAAAACGAACAGCGGTCTTCACATGGACGCGGTGATGTATTGTCTCGGCGCACTAAAGAAGTTCGCCGAGGTCACACCGGAGGAAGTGCGCAATGTGGGATTTGAAATAGCAACGTTGGGCATGAACGGTATCAATGTCAACGACCCAAAGACTGTGTATCATTTACGTACACTACCTGGTATTTTCAGTGGGCTTCAGTTGCTCTGCTACGAGTACGTAGCCTTTAAACAGTTCGCACCGGAAATTGATATCGGCTTCGATGTAACGAAGGAATACGAAGAAGCGAATAGAATGATGGCAATGGGATTGTAGGCACACCCCGAACGTGACGCCACGACAACCTACACGGTTCCTAAATCCATGCTTGATAGGTTTTCCGCAAATCCGACGAACAGTTGGGGGTCGTGATTTTGTTGTTGATGAAGTCTTTTTTCGTGTGGTTTGACTGACGGTCTTGGCCTGCGAGTCGCAATTCGGTCGATCCGAGCAAAAGAACCTCTCCTAGCCTTACACCGGAATGTATTTTCGCCGGGATTCGACCGGACGAAGGAAACTGCGGACTATATCCCAATGTAACCTGGTGGGGCTGGCGAGAGTCGAACTTCATTCATTCAGTGCCAGCAAAAGTCCACTGTTACCCTTTCCCCTAAGTTTGTAAGCATGGAGTCAGACGTTCCAGCCCCACGATGCCCCGCCCGGATTGGCCCAAAAGGTCGTAGCGACCCTCGCACCAGCCTGCCGCACCGGAACCATGTCGCGAGGGTCGCCCCTGCCTGTAATCGCCTCTTGAGCCACACAGCTTCGGTCGCTTGGGCATTGTTGATCCTAATCGACTGTGCGCTCTCCTCATTGCCGAGGCGCAGGATTTTCTTCGCCAGCTTCTCTAACTTTCTCGGGCTCGCGGTCGGTTTTAGGATTAAGGCGCAATGCAGGGCTGCCGCTCACTTCCATGTCTTCGACGTGAGTGTCTGGCGGCGGCTCAAAATTAGATCACGCGTAGCTTAAGCAGCCACACGATTCCCGCGTAGCCACCGAGGATCAGCAGGATTTGGACGAGATAGCTGAATCTGCGGCGGAAAATCAGCGCATACCACATCGCCAAGGTGAGCGGCGAAAAGACGCAGAAGCAGACCTTCGTCAACCATCGCTCGTCCGGCGATCCCCACCCCAGTGCCGCCATGTAGAAAAACGGCAGTAGCAGCACGAAGGCTGCGGTCGCCAAAAAACTTCCGGTGCCTCTGATCATGGAGCGAAGCTAACGCGGGGAGGCGGGATGGGCCAATAGGACGGGGGTTATGGAACAACTGGGGCAGCCGAAACTGCGGTGATGCTAAGCGCAATCCGAGCAACGGCTTGGATTTATCTCACTCCACCGTTCCCCTCTGACCCTAAAAGCCCGAGAAACTTCTGCACCAACCAACCTGCCGCACCGGAACCATGCCGCGAGGACTGCCTGTAATCCGTTCTGCCACAGAAGCGGGGCGATTTTTCTTTGAGACGCGAACTCGAAAACTGGGCAGAGTTCGGGAAGGCCAACTGAGTAAGGGGGCAAAACACGGACTTCCCCGCTGGTGCGGAGTGCATACAACTTATAGTGTGAACTTGGATTTGCGAAAGTTTTCCAGACTTGAGTGTCCCACCGCTTTCGCGTCGGTTGCGGATGAAATCTGGATTCTCTGTCTATGCGTGGTGGCAGCTGCGCACTGGCAGGACTTCCGTCAGCGATCCCGTAGATGATGTCTGCGCCAGCCCTGCCTACTTCAGTGACCTCTCTGGCGTATCTCCTGAGAAAGTCACGAAGATTGGTGCAGCCAAAATTCGCAAATTGCAAGTGGGGATCTGCGATCCTAAGGAGATGGGCTAATTGTGTGCCGGTGGCAAGCTTGCTCGAAGATTTCTTGAGAAATTCAGTCAGGGTTGTAGCTAGAGCTTCTGCAGACTGCATTTTTCACCTCGCGACGCAAGATAGAACAGAACTGCGGAGGCAGGTGACCCTGCCCCCGCGTTCATTCGATCTACCAAACGCGTTTGTAATTATTTGATCTATTAGTCGCAAGGTGTGGTGACGGGGTGGAAAAGGTAATGAGCCAATTCCCTGGGACTGGCAGCGACATTTGGTAGCCAGCTCCCCGACAACCTTCGGCTTTGTCCGTGACCGTCACTGAGATTACAGAGCGATGGTGGTTTTCCGATTCGGGGCGCACAATACAACCGCACGGACGCGTTTGTGATCGCCCCTCAGTTAGGAACTGTATACCCACCGCTGGGGAGGTGTCAAGACCGACTTCGAAGGGTAGTGCACACAGCGTGCCCCCGCGCCAGTTCTAAAAGGAGCGGGTGGCTGGTAGTGCGATTCTACTGCGATGCGGGAGCAGCGGGGTCGATTTCTTTGATCGTGATTCGTACTTCCGAAATGGCGTTTCCCCATCACATTTGGGCTGCCCAGCCTCGCGGAGGTCAAAGATACCAAAACGCGTACTGAGCATCGAATCGGTTTCGGAGGTGCCATTAGCCGGTGCTTGCGGATGTTCCTTGTCAAAAATTGACCGGTAAGCAGATCAGGTGGGAGGTTGGTACGAGGTCAATCGCTTGAGGACGGTTGGGTGACGATAGCGCGCGCGGCAGTGTCCGTAACCTTTCCATCCCGCTTTATGCTGGCTGCGGCGATGAACCCGTGCCCCTGCGGCTATTTTGGCGACCCTACGCGCGAGTGCCACTGCACTCCGCCCATGATTCAGCGGTATGTTTCCAAGATTTCCGGCCCCCTGCTGGATCGCATCGATATCCACATCGAAGTGCCGGCCGTAAAGTACAAGGAGCTGCGCGCACCCTCACTGTCCGAGGATTCCGCCGCAGTGCGCCAAAGAGTCATCGCCGCGCGCAATCGGCAGACCGAGCGCTACCGCGCCGACAAGAAAACGTACTCCAATGCCCAGATGATGCCCAAAATGATCCGCAAATACTGCGCGATTACGCCGGAAGGCGAAAAATTGCTGGAAAACGCCATCACGCGGTTAGGTCTTTCTGCGCGAGCGCACGACCGCATTCTGAAGGTGGCGCGTACGATCGCGGATCTTGACGCTGCGGAAAACATTGAGCCTCGCCATCTCAGCGAAGCGATTCAGTATCGTACATTGGACCGGTCGTACTGGGCATAGCTTGACGTCTGGGAAAAACGCAACACTACAGGAAAACCCGGGTTCTACAGGAACAATGGGTCTCAACTCCAGCCGCTGCTCCATTGACTCCGTTTCCGTCCGTGTGTTACCCATAATGCGCCCCGAAGCGGGCCGAAGTGGGCGCTGGTGACGCCCCCGCATGTCCCAAGACTCGAAGCACCTTGAAATCACTTTGGAGACGCAGGTCGAGAGCGTCAATCTCGCCGAGGAAATGTGTCTGCG
>Ga0210400_10002653_pt1 | contig 16358 bp, 20 predicted proteins | sample IncBWH26MmetaG_FD_155456 | JGI IMG/M metagenome (GOLD analysis project Ga0210400, IMG submission 155456) | Forest soil microbial communities from Barre Woods Harvard Forest LTER site, Petersham, Massachusetts, United States - Inc-BW-H-26-M | ecosystem: Environmental > Terrestrial > Soil >... | reverse complement strand
GAAGGCGCGAAGAACATCGGCCGTCTGACCAACCTGAAGAATCTGACCGTCGATACGAGTTACTACCAGCGTTACCGCCAGGCCGGAAACCCCGACTTCGGAGATGCCTTCGCCCAGATAGCCAACATCGTCAACCAGCCCACAGTTCCTACCTCCGATTCGATTGGCGGCGATGAGCTCCGTTCCATTGCACAGACCGCCGCCTTTCACTTTGCTGCAATCGAGCAAGGTGGAAGCAGCCTCTACAACTCGTTTATGACTAAAGTCACGAACCTCGACGTCGTGGCAATTCTCGCCTCCATCGGCCCCATGGAGGTCTACCACTTCGCCGTCTTCCAAACTGCCCTTGAACGAATCCGCAAACTCGAAGGCTACGACGGCCCGAGCTTTCCCGACATCCGGAAGAACCCGAACCGCGGCGACATCATGCCTGAACCCTGCACCTTTCTGGATAAAAGCCTGCCCGTCTGCTCCGTCATCAGGCCCCGCAACACCAATACTGCGGGAGCGGTTGCGGCCGCGACGGGCCTGGTAAATTCCGGCCTGTTCCTGGGCCAAAGCCAGGCCTTCTTCGACGCAGTCGTACCGCTCGCCAAAGCGGCGGACGCCGCACTCCGAAGCTAGCCACGAACCGATAGAAAGGAGAACCTATGACCGCAGTGAAATTAGAAGATGCCCGCCGCGTAATCAGCGCGGCGGAGAAGAAAGCCAGGGAGATTGGCCAGCCCATGAACATCGCAGTGGCTGACGAAGGCGGAAACCTCGTAGCGCACGTTCGTATGGACAACGCATGGATTGGCAGCATTGATATCTCTATGAAGAAGGCTTACACGTCGCGCGCATTTGACATTGAAACGAAGGAATTGGCAAAGCATTCTCAATCGGGAGGCGAGTTCTTCGGCATTCATGCGTCAAACAACGGCAAAATCATGATTTTTGCTGGCGGCATCCCGCTGAAGCGGGATGGCAAGGTAGTAGGGGCGATTGGCGTCAGCGGTGGCTCCGGCGATCAGGATCATGCCGTCGCCGCGGCCGGCGCTGCCGCGTTCTAATCCCGCCGGAATAGAGCAGACCTACAGGAGGAGGACTAATCCATGTCACATCATTATTCTGGCCCTGACTTCGGCTTTCCCCAAGGGGACGCCCGACTGGACTTCACTGATCTGTATGCCTTTCCCAAACCGGGAGACGCTGGGAAATCGATTCTGATTATGAACGTGCATCCGTCTGCCAGCGAAAACCCTCCTGGGCCTACTACGACCGAGCCTTTCGCGCCCGAAGCACTGTACGAGCTCAAGATTGACACGGATGGTGATGCGATTGCCGATATCGCCTACCGGGTGCGCTTCTCAGCTTTCGAGGGCGGCGCACAGACCGCGCTTCTCCACCGCGTTGATGGCCCGGAAGCCGCCGGTACCGGCGATGGCGGGCGGGTGATCGTTGATGGGTCGCCAGTTTCAACAGGGCGCGAGGCGAGGATTACAGAGGCAGGTGATACCCGCTTCTTTGCCGGCTGGCGCAGCGACCCTTTCTTCTGCGACGTGGAAGGCGCGAAGAACAACCTGCAGTTCACGGGCGACGATTTCTTCGCTGACAAAGATGTGTGCAGCATCGTTCTTGAAGTACCTAACTCTGCTCTGGGGGCAAAAGAGGTTCGCCTGTGGGCGCGCACGCTTACGCCAGGTGATGGCGGCGGCTGGATCCAAGTAGAGCGCGGAGCGCGGCCTGCCCAGGCTGTCTTGCTTGTCGAAGAAAGAGATGCCTACCTCGGAGGTCAACCGGCGGACGATGGGCGTTTCCTTCCTGCCTTCGCGCACGCTCTGGAGCACACGGGTGGATATACGCCGGCTGAGGCGAAGCGCGTGGCGGGGACGTTGCTCCCAGATGTTCTGCCTTATGACCCTACGCACCCGGCGTCTTTTCCCGATAACGGCCGGACACTCACCGACGATGGGTTCGATTTTTTCATGTGCGTTCTCACAAATGGAAAGGTGACAGGGGACAACGTAGGGCCCCACGGCGATCTGTTACTCGAGTTTCCCTATGTGGGACCACCTCACGAAAGCCGCGTGACGAAAGCGCCCCATAAGACGACCGCAACGCAAAATCAAACATGAAACCAAATGGTAAGGAGACAACAAATATGAAAGATCAGAATTACGCAGCAACAAAGACTACTGAGATACGTCTGGCCCGGCGCTCGCCCGAGTATTGGCGAGTCACGTTTGACCACCCGCCGCTCAACATCTTCGGTCCGGAGACGCTTCCGCAAGTGAACGAGATCATCACGGCACTCGAAACTGACGAGCAGGTTAAGGTGGTGGTTTTTGACAGTGCTGTTGAAGGTTTCTTTCTGATTCATTTAGATTTTCTTGCAAACCTTGACGATTTGACGCGTCTCCCTCCTGGACCCACAGGCTTGCATCCATGGCCCGAGATGCTGGTGCGCCTGAGTCGTGCACCTGTTGTATCGATAGCGTTGATTCGCGGGCGGGCGACTGGTATGGGAAGTGAGCTTGCCCTTGCCTGCGACATGCGCTTTGCCAGTCGCGAAAAAGCCATCTTGTCGCAGTTTGAAGTCGGGGCCGGTCTGGTGCCTGGCGGTGGCCCCATGGCGCGACTCTCGCGCCTCATGGGAAGAGCACGCGCCCTGGAAGTGGTTTTAAGCGCAAACGACATCCCAGGCGACCTGGCCGAGATCTACGGCTATGTGAATCGGTCGTTGCCGGATGCTGACCTTGACGGATTTGTCGATGCTCTTGCCACCCGGATCGCCTCCTTCGACAAACAGACAATCATGGATACCAAGCGCCTTGTCAACGTTGCTAGTTTGCCGCCTGATATCGAAATCGAATCCGGGTGGGATGCTTGCGTTGCTTCGATGGCACGACCGGCCACGCAGCAGAGAATCAAAACGCTGATAGAGCGAGGCTTTAGCAAACCCGGCGATGCAGAAAATCGCTTGGGAGATTTCGTGGGACAGCTTGGGCGCTGAGCATCTATAACGGCGCAGCTTCCAATGGGACACTGTGAAAAATCAGAATGTGGACGATCAAACCGAAGCCGCGGGAGCGAGATCAATGAATACGGGTTCGAAAGACACAATCTTAAGCGGGGATGGCTCTCGTCTTGCCACTGCCGAGCAGCGGTTAAGACAACTCGGCATCAAGCTTCCAGCGCCGCCTGAGCCGTTCGGCATCTACGCGGAAGCGGTGCAGACGGGCAACCTGCTCTTTCTCACCGGAATGCTTCCCACTGTAGGCCGCGAAGCGAAATTCATCGGGCGCATCGGCGCGGAACTCGACGTGCAAACGGGACGCAAGGCCACTTACCTGGCAGCGCTCAACGCCCTCGCTGTCGCGCGGCAGCATTTGGGATCGCTCGACGAAGTTACGCGGATCGTCCGGCTCGGCGTGTTGGTGGCCACTTCGGGAGATGTCCGGGAGCAGCCGAAAATCGCTGACGGCGCTTCAGAGTTGCTGCAGGACGTTTTCGGAAAAGACAAAAACCCTGGCCGACTGGTGTACGGCGTAGCCAGCCTTCCGCTCGGCGTCCCGGTCGAGCTGGAGTTGATTTTTGAGGTATCCGCGTAATGCCGCCCCGCTGGAATGAGAACCGGCTCACAGCGAAACTCGGGATCGACTATCCCGTCATTCAAGGTCCGCTCGGCGGATTGTCATCGCAAAGATTGACGGCCGCAGTGTCTAACTTTGGCGGACTCGGATCGTTTGGCGCACACAGCTTGCCGCCCGACGCCATCAAAGACGTAATCGCGGAGATTCGCTCTCTTACATCCAAACCGTTCGCGATGAACTTGTGGGTGTCAATGGAGGATGAAGGCGCGCGAACAGCAGATGAAAACGGATTCAACAGGAGCCTAGCTCCGTTAGTCGTTGATCTTGCTGCCTTGGGGGCGCCCCGTCCAACGTACAAGCCATATTCACCGAAGCGATTTGAAGATCAGGCCCGCGTGCTACTGGACGCGAATGTCCCGGTATTCAGCTTCATCTACGGAATTCCGGCAAGAGAAATCTTGGAGGAGTGCAGGGCGAAAGGCATCGTCACCATCGGCGCGGCGACAACGCCCGACGAGGCAGCAGCACTTCAGCAAGCCGGCGTGAATGCCATTGCCGCTTCCGGCTTCGAAGCCGGGGGGCATCGCGGTTCATTTCTCCGGCCGGCGGAGGATTCGCTCACCGGCACGCTGTCGCTGGTCCCACAGGTCGTCGACATCGTCGATGTGCCGGTGATTGCCGCAGGGGGAATAGGAGATGCACGAGGTGTAATCGCCGCCCTGGCTCTCGGCGCAGAGGCCGTCCAAATGGGAACGGTATTCCTGGCGTGCGAGGAATCCGGCGCCAGCCGCCTTCATCGCGAAACTTTGCGACGACGCAATGCCGGACATACTGCCTTGACAAAAGGGTTCACGGGAAGACTCGCACGGGCAATCCACAACCGCGTGATGGAGGACCTGAACCGAAACGGAACCGAGATCTTGCCATATCCGCTGCAACGAGAACTCGTCAGAAATCTTGCAATCGCAGCGGAGGCTGCGGGCCGGGCAGACCTTGTGCCTATGTGGGCCGGGCAAAGCGCCAATCTTTCGACTTGCACCGATGTATCGGTTTTTTTGACCTCATTGGTCGACGAGGTTTCTGAAATCGCGGGGCCCATCATTCAATGGAGCGCAGCCCGCCGTGAAAAGCAAATTCTTAAATAAGGAGAAAAAGAGAATGGAAATGTCAAATATCACCGGCAAAGTTGTAGTAATCACCGGAGCCAGCAGCGGCATTGGGGAAAGCACCGCGAAGCTTCTCGCAGAACAAGGAGCAAAAGTTGTACTAGGAGCGCGGCGTTCGAACCGGATCGACGCAGTGGTTCAAGAGATCTCGGCCACCGGCGGCAAGGCCATCGGTTTTGCCACCGATGTGACGAAGCGCGCAGAAGTGGAAGCGCTCATCCAAGGGGCCGTCGACGGTTTCGGCCGCGTCGATGTGCTCCTCAATAACGCCGGTATTATGCCCATCGCACCGATCGAAGCCCTCAAGGTAGATGAATGGGACCGGCAGATTGACGTCAATATCAAAGGACTTCTATATGGGGTTGCCGCTGCCCTGCCTCACATGCAGAAGCAGAAGAGCGGTCACATCATCAACATCGCTTCTGTTTTCGGGATCAAAATCTTCGCCCCCGGCGGGACGGTCTACTGCGCCACCAAGGCGGCTGTGCGCGCGTTGACTGAAGGGCTGCGGATGGAACTGCATTCCCAAAATATCCGCTGCACGATGATCTCACCTGGCGCGGTTGCCACAGAACTGCCAGAGAGCAGCTCGGACGAAGCGACCAGAAAGAATTTGCGCGAGTTCTTGAAAATGGCCATCCCGGCCAGCGCGATCGCGAGAGCGATCGCTTACGCAATCGAGCAGCCGGTCGAGGTGGAAGTCGATGAGATGGTCGTCCGCCCAACCGTACAGGATTTCTAGCGCGGAGGTAACCCATGCACCCTTTCTACTCGTCCCGTTGGCCCCAATTCTTGCAGATTTCCCGCATCGCATTGGTGGTTTTTATGATGCTCGCAATATTTCAACTGGCGGCCCACGCCCAGGGAAAGGAACGTCCCGTGAAACACCCGACTTTTTATCGCACGATACAGGTAGATGGACTCTCCATCTTTTACAGAGAGGCCGGGCCGAAAGACGCGCCAACGCTTTTGCTGTTGCACGGGCTTCCTTCCTCATCCCGGATGTTCGAGCCCCTGTTCTCTCGGCTTTCCGATCGCTATCACCTGGTAGCGCCCGATTATCCGGGCTTTGGCCACAGCGGCTGGCCGGACCCGAAAAAATTCGCGTACACGTTCGATCACATCGCCGAAACCATGAATCACTTCACCGAAGCTCTTGGGCTCTCGCGCTACACGCTTTACATGCAGGATTACGGCGGCCCCGTGGGTTTTCGCATGGCCTTGGCCCATCCGGACCGAATCGGGGGTCTCATCGTCCAGGATGCTGTGGCGCACAACGAGGGCCTGGGCGCGATCTGGAAGACGCGTCGGGCCTTTTGGGCCGACCGCGCCGCCAACGAAAGCGCGCTTCGTACCAACCTGCTGTCGCTGCAGACGACGCGGACGCGCCATGTCGGAAGCGATCCCAACGTGGAACGCTATGACCCCGATCTGTGGACGGATGAATTCGCTTTTCTCAATCAGCCCGGCCAGGTCGAGATTCAGAGCGACCTCTTCTACGACTACCGCACCAACGTCGAAAACTATCCCAGGTGGCAAGCTTGGATGCGTGAGAAGCAGCCGCGCCTGCTGGTGATTTGGGGCAAGTATGAGTCATCGTTTGACTCCTCGGAGCCGGAATCCTACCGGCGAGATGTGCCCAATGCTGAAGTCCACATTGTCGATGGTGGTCATTTCGCGCTGGATACGGCAGCGGATGAAATTGCGGCGCTTATAGGTCAGTTCATGAAGACGCAGAAATGAGTACTACCATTCGCGAAGCATTGGCCGGTTCGAGGTGGTCAAGGAGGCAAGATTTTATGGGCAAAAGATTCGCACTACTGGCAATTCGCCTGTTGGTGTCGGTGAACCTTCTGTATGCCGCCATCTTTCTCAAGTTTGCAGCGGTGCCAGATTCGGTGACCCTGTTCACGCAGATGTCGCAAGCGGTCCGCGGGTTGGTATCTCAGCCGGTATTCCGGCTAGGGTCAGGGGTGTTCGAGACGGTGGTGGCGGTTCTGCTCCTGATCCCGAAGACAACCAGATTGGGAGCGGGATTGATTGTTGTGTGGATGACTGCCGTAATTCTCAGTCACATTTTCGTGTTGGGATATGGCTGGTTCTTTGTCGATGCTCTCATGGTGATGCTGCTGGCTGTCATTTATCTCTTGCTGACGCGCAGGCAATCCCATTGGGGCGAACCCGAAAGTGTGGGGACGATGGCTGCTGTACAAACGCACAAAAAATAGTCGGGCGAACAGTTGGAAGCGGAGCCACAAGATCCTGATAACAGTGCCCTCAGCGCAGGTTCACATTGTCGATGGCGGCCATTTCTCCATCGACACCGCCCCAGACGAGATCGCCGCACGAGTACGTGAGTTTATGGATATGCCGAAAGAATCAGTCCAAGGAGAAGAAATCATGGCAACAGCAACGACGCGCGCCGCCTTCTCGCCGTTCACACGCGACAGTGCGATGCATGGCGTACGCGGTGAGGAACAGCTACCTTGTAATAATTTTCTGTACCTCCTTGGCGCTTGTCTCTGTTCCTATTCCATCGTTGAGGCCGGTTCAGGCAACCCGGCGCTGCGGATTCGTACTCGGGATCTGACTGGTGGACTGACTGAGCCAGGTTTCGAAACGCGTCTCGCCGAGTCGTGCGTCACTGCCCGGAACCAGTGTTCTCTCGCTGATTTTCGCCCCAGAGTAAAGCGCATTTGGGTCAGCGATGACTTCGCGGGGATCTTTGAGTGAGGCCAAGCGCTGCCGGACGAGTTCATCCAGGCGAAACTGTTCCGGCCCCCCTATTTCGACAGTGCCATTTACCGGCGGGCCTACCGCGATCCTGCCTACGGCACTCGCGACATCGTCGGCAGCCATCGGCTGGAAAAGCACAGGTGGCAAACGCACCTTGTCGCCGTCGGAGGAAATGTCGGCAAGGCCCTTGAGGAACTCGAAGAACTGCGTCGCGTGCACGATGGAGTAGGGGAATGAAGATTCTTTGATCAGTTTCTCCTGAGCGATCTTAGCGCGGAAGTAACCGCTTTCGGACAGCCGGTCGGTTCCCACTACCGATAACGCAACGTGATGTCCTACCCCTGCGGCCGCTTCATAGGTGAGGAGGTTACGGGTTGATGTTTCGAAGAACTTCAGCACTGCTGCGTCCTCCCAGGAGGGAGAGTTAGATACGTCAACCACTACCGAAGCGCCTTTCAGCGCTTCTACCAGTCCCTCGCCCGTGAGAGTGTTGACCCCCGAATTCGGTGATGCCGCTACCGCCCCGTGTCCGTGCTCACGAAGCTTGTTGACTAGCTTTGATCCAATGAGTCCAGTACCGCCGATCACTGCGATTTTCATAATTGTCTCCTTCGTTGTTTCGAAGCCATCGGTCTCTTGTACTCGCTAAGACAGAACCGCCTGCCGGTTTGTGACGCGATCTGTGGATTTGATCCGTGTCGCTGAATGGCTTTGAACAGGCATTCCACCGCACTCTGTTCGAGTACACGCGGACGAATAGTCTCATTTCTTTTCTTTGAGCGGTGATGAAGACGATCGGGATGTCTTGCCGACGAAGCTTTAATTGCCGCTGCAGCTCTGGTCCGCTCATTCCCGGCATGGCGATGTCGAGGATCAGGCACACCCGTTCCGCATTCACCGCCGAGCCAACGAGCGCCGAGCACGCAACTTCCGCGGCATGAGGCGAGATGCGAAGGAAAAGCACTCCCAGTACGGCGCTGGCCTGCTTGAGTTTGAGTGTGATTTTGCATTTCGATTAAGCATCTAAATTGTTACGAACGGCGCCATTCGGAACCGTGGACGAGAAATTCTTCGACGTTCACTTCGACGCAAATGTGAAGGGGCTGTTTTTCTCGGTGCAGAAGGGGCTTCCATTCATGAACGACGGAGGGTCAATCATCCTGAATGCATCGATTGCCACAACCAAGGGCTTTCCAGGCATGAGTGTTTACAGCGCCACCAAGGCTGCTGTCCGGTCGTTTGCGCGGACCTGGACTAACGAACTTCGTGAGCGCCATATTCGAGTGAACGCTATCAGTCCCGGCCATATCGACACTCCAATCCTTGAAAGCTTACAGCAAGGCGAGGCGCTCACTGCGATGAAAGAGCAGTTCAGAAACAACGTTCCTCTGGGCAGGCTGGGGGACTCCGACGAGATTGCCAAGGTCGTCTCATTCCTCGCTTCTGATGAAGCGAGCTATGTGTCCGGCGTAGAGCTTTTCGTGGATGGCGGCGTAGCGCAAATCTAATCTGCTAAATCAGAACTTGCATTCGCAAAACGAAGAAAGGAAGCAAACACGATGGCAGGTCTTCAGGAACGGCTGGACGAGTTTAAGAAAGAGATTGAGTCTGGAGCTCCACCGTACAACGCGCCGCACGAGGTAATCGAAAAGATGCATCGAGCGACAGCCGAGCTCAAAGCTTCAGGGCTCGAAGCGGGCACGTTGAAAGTCGGGGACCGTGCTCCGAGCTTCACCTTATTCAATCAGGATCATGTGCCGGTCGCCTCGACCGATCTCCTCCGCGAAGGGCCGCTGGTGGTCAGCTTCTTCCGAGGACACTGGTGACCATACTGCATGATGGAGCTGGAGGCTCTAAAGGAAATCAATTCCGAAGCCAGGCCGCTCGGAGCGCGCATTGTAGCGCTCTCTCCTGAAATCGAACGGTATACCCGCGGTGTTCACAAGAAGCTGAACCTGCCGTTCGATATATTGACGGATCTTCACCTGAAAACGGCAGAGCAGTTTCGGCTTGTCTTTGTGCTGCCGGATTACCTGCGCGACCTTTACAAGTCGTTCGGGAGCACTCTGGACAGATTCCACGATGAACCGGAGTACCGGTTGCCGATGCCTGCGCGATACGTGATCGACAGGCAAGGCATCATCCGTGCGGCCGATGTGAACGCGGACTATACGGTCCGTCCTGAACCTTCCGAAACTGTCAGGCAGTTGCGGACGCTAACTACTTGATTGGGCCGCGGCAGACTGGCCACAGGGCGTGCTCGCAACCATCGCAAGAAGTGAGACGCCGGAAAAGAAAGACAGATTGTGAGCGAACTCAGAGAGGGAGCTGTTGAAGGGCGTTCACTCTCGCGTAGTGGAATTGCTCGAACACGCGGCAAACTGATATTCCGCCGCCGCAGTGTTCTCGCATGGTGCCCACGAAACCTTCTCTGTGCGTGACGAAGAACCGACACTGCCTGACGAGGAACTGACACTGCGTGACGAAGAACTGACGCCGATGCTTGCGACAGTGCGGACACTCGTTGCTGCGCGCCCGACCAAGCGACTAACTGGCACAGAATAAATCATTTGCAACCCCGCAGCATTTGGCATCCGCCGTGCTGTTCAGGGGTGTGAAGAACTCTACGAGGTTTTCAACAAGGGCGATTCAATCCGAGCGGGTAAATCAGAGAGGAGAATGCTATGCAAACACTTCAAGCTGAGTACTTGGCTGCGTATCGCAGCCTGAAGCTGACCGAGATGCCCACGGTGTGCTGGCTGTCGAATTCCACAGCAACGACGGGCCGTTCATTTTCACGGCGCAAGATCATACGGAGTTTGTCGACGCCTTTTGAAGGTCCCGGAAGTGACGCGCCGCAACACGCGCGTACACTTCATTCAACCCCTGAAAGAGCGCATTGTGCGAGAAGTTGGCTACGGATTATCGCTCGAAGGAGCATCGGGGGCCGACCTCGTGAAATCAATGCAAGCCAAGAGCGAACCTGTCGCTCGGAAGGAAAAAGTTGCATGAAGAACACGAAGAGCACGAAGAACACTTCGTCCACCCAGGTACCTAAGAAGAGGCAGCTGGAAGAATTCGATCTGGTGATTCTCGGTGGCGGCACGGGGTCGACAATCGCTGCGTGGACGTTTGCTGGAGAAGGAAAGCGCGTGGCAGTCATCGAGCGCAAATACATTGGCGGATCGTGCCCGAACATCGCGTGCCTGCCAAGCAAAAACATCATCCACAGTGCGAAGGTCGCATCCTACTTTCGCCGAAGCAAGGAATTTGGCATCACTCGGGACGGCTTCACGATTGATATGCCTGGTGTCCGTGACCGCAAGCGCAAGATGGTATCCGGCATGAACAAGATATATCTGGAAAATTACAGGAACACGGGAGCGGAGTTCATTTTGGGAGCCGGAAGATTCATAGCTCCGAGAACGCTGGAGGTCGCTCTCCCCGACGGGACCAGCCGTCAACTGCGCGGCAAGGACGTGATCATCAGTACCGGCACGCGGGCCGCGTTCGGTGCAACTCCTGGTCTTGCCGAAGCGGAGCCGCTCACGCATATCGAGGCACTCGAACTCGACGAAGTTCCCGAACATCTACTTGTGATCGGCGGCGGTTACGTCGGAATAGAACTGTCCCAGGCGATGCGGCGATTCGGCAGCAAAGTGTCGGTGATCGGTCGCAACAAGCAGTTGATGTCCAGAGAAGACGAAGACGTTAGTGAGGCTCTGCGCGGCGTCCTTGAGGATGAGGGCATCAACATTCTTCTGGATGCAGGAATTAGGCGGGTATCGGGAAAATCGGGAAACTCGGTGAGCATCGTCGTCGAGCAAAACGGAGCTGAGAAGGTCTTGAAGGGCAGTCATGTGCTGGTCGCGGCAGGCCGCACTCCAAATACCGAGGAACTTGGGTTGGAGTTGGCCGGTGTTGAGCTGACCGACCGTGGATACATCAAGGTCAACGAGCGACTGCAGACGACCGCACCCGGCGTTTGGGGGATCGGTGAGGTTGCAGGCAGCCCACAGTTTACACACATCAGCGTTGACGATTTCCGTGTGGTGCATGACAACCTCAATGGTGCTAACCGCGCGACCACGGGGAGGCAAGTTCCGTACTGCCTGTTCACGGACCCGGAACTGGCCCGCATTGGACTAAGCGAGAACGAAGCCAAAGAGCGGGGCATTGCGTATCGCTTGTTCAAGGTTCCAATGGAAGCAGTGCTGCGTGCGCGCACGCTTTCGGAAACGCGCGGATTCCTGAAGGCACTGGTCGAGGTCGACGGCGATCGCATCCTCGGCTTCACGGCATTCGGTGTCGGCGCGGGGGAGATCATGTCGGCCGTCCAGATTGCGATGATCGCAGGACTGCCCTATACCGCGCTGCGCGACGCCGTCCTGACTCACCCCACATTAGTCGAGGGGCTGATACCACTGTTCTCATCCGTCGCGTCGGCTCACAACGTTGCAGGCGCGACATCAACCCCCGCCGCGTGAGGTGAAGCGCACCATCCGGCGAGTTGGTTCGATCGCGGAGCATCTGGTGGGGATAGATTCTCAAATTAAATAGAGGCTTTTGATGACCAAGTCCATCGTCATTACGGGCGCATCGAAGGGCATCGGCCGTGCCGCCGCAGACGCTTTAATCGAACAAGGTTGGTCGGTAATAGGCGTTGCTCGCAGTTCCCCGCCATTTTTTCCAGGAGTGTTTATCCAGACAGATCTTTGATGCTTTCTTCACAACAAAGCCTCAAGGGACTGGCGATCAGCCGTACGATTATTGACAGTACTTTTCGGGAATCTGTCGACGGACTGCGCGCAACGTCGGCCTTCATGATTGGAAAATTCTGGTAACCGCGTCATCCCGTGCGTCAGAAATTACGCACTTATATTCCAAAATCCTCAGTGTTGCCGTCTCCGCAGCAAAGTATCGAGAGAGAACCGGTCGTCGGCCCGGTTCATAAGCAGCAGATAGTAGGTGATCGCGTAGATCATCTGGATGCCTACCGTGGACCAATCGCTACGGAGAGCAGTGCCGAACACAAGGGCAGTCATCAACAGGCCACCCAGCGTTAATGCCCATCGTGTGAGCACGCCCAAGGTGATCAATACACCCAGAATGGCTTCCACAAACGGCAAGATCGCGAGGAAAACATGGACAAGTCCCTGGGGAAGAGGAGTCCCGGCGAATTCGCTCGCCGTCTTAACGGCAAATGTTCCGGTTCCAGGGCCCAGGAGCCGGCCCGCCCCGTGGACCAGTATGTTAATTCCCAAGGTAAGCCGGAATACGCAGTAGGCGAGTTGGCGATCTGTCAGTGAAGACTGGGCTGGCTTCTCGTTGTCCATTATGGATGGCTTTCTCCTAACAATACTTCGATACTCCGGCCCAAAATTAGTTGCATGGTCCCCCCAAACGCGAATCTTGTGTATTTTTGATATTCAGTTAAGGATACAGAGAAAGATGATGCCGCTTTGCCGGATGCCAACGGCTGCCGGGTAAACGCAGTTGGGCTGTCCTCATCCTGGCATTCATCGAAAAAGCAATCGTTGCTTAGCGAGGGCCGAGAGATTTGCGCTGGCCGAGGCCTATCTTAAATTATTCTCTATTCGCGAACATGGACGCGGACCTTAGCTGTTCCACCGTTACGCCAGTGCATACCATGCGCCGCGACCGCTGCCGTGCATTACGAGGTGCCCTTTTTCCACCAGGTGATGGAAGTGCTGCTTGAGCGTGTTCCGGCTCCTGCCAGTCAGTGCGACCATGTCACCGATAGTCACTCGTCCGTGCTCGCGCGCATACTCGACGATTTGCGCGGACAATTCCGGCATGGCCGACAGGACGATTTTCTCTCTCTCGACTTTCTTCGCCAGCCGTTTCATCTGTTGTTGAAGAGCGCGCAGGAAAAACAATATCCAGGGCTGCCAGTTCGGCGCATCGGTCCTGATCGTTCCCTGTGTCTGGCGCAGCGCAAAGTAATAACCTTCTTTGCTGTGTTCGATCACGCTTTCGAGTGAGCTGTAGGGTATATAGGCGTATCCGGCGCGCAGCAACAACAGCGTGGTCAGGATGCGACTCAGACGGCCGTTGCCATCCTGGAAGGGATGAATTTCCAGGAAGACAACAATGAAGATGGCCGTGACCAGCAGGGGATGTAGTTGCCGGTTGTTCATCCCCTCCCTCAACCAGACGACGGTCTCCGTCATCAGGCGCGGTGTGTCGAACGGCGTGGCCGTTTCAAACACGGTGCCGATCTCCTTCCCGGTCTCGTCAAAAGCTGCGATGCTGTTGGACTGCGTCTTGTACTTGCCGCGATGATGCGTGTCCTTTTCGCTGTATTTGAGCAGATCGCGGTGCAGCTGCTTTATGTGGTTTTCCGTCGGGGTGATTTCTTCCCATGACCGGAAGATCAACTCCATGGTTTCGGAGTAGCCGGCCACTTCCTGCTCGTCCCGTGTATCGAAGGATTTGATTTCAAGAGCGGAAAGCAGCGTTGCGACGTCCCGGTCGGAGAGTTTACTGCCTTCAATGCGTGTCGAGGATCCGATGCTTTCGATGGTGGCCACTCGCCGAAGGGCGGACAGGCGTTCGGGGGCCAGCCTGCCCAAAGCCCGCCATGCCCCTTTGAATTCATCGATTTCGGCGATGAGAGCAAGGATTTCCAGGGTAATCTGCAGGCTGTCCGTCTGAATCATGACACCCAAGAATACGCCCATTTACACCCAATTAGTCAACTCGAAGTGTCACCCATTTGCACCCATTACCACGGAGATCGCTCCCCAAGGGGTCTATCAACATGGAGCAGTGACCCGAGGAATGCCCACGTCCTATGCCGCCGAACCTCTTCGGCGATACATCAGAGCAGGGGACGAGCCCTTACCCGTATGGCCCGATCAGGATGGACCTGTTAGAGGCGCCACCTTTGAACCCCTATATCCCAGTGTGCCGGAAGCGGCCAAGCGGGATGCCCATCTATATGAATTGCTCGTCCTGGTAGATGCAATCCGTGACGGGCGCGCTCGGGAACGTAAGATTGCGGAGAGAGAACTCGTAACCCGGTTTCGTTCAAAGGACCATGGTTCAAGGCACAATGGCAAATCGTAATCTTGAATTGCTCATCAGCGTTGCGCGGCTGCTGCGTCCTTTGCTTGACGAACTGGTATTTGTCGGTGCCTGCACGACGGCTCTCTTAGAGCGGTTTCAGAAATAGTGTATCCATCATTTTTGATGGACTCGAATCAATCTTGATTGGAACAACAGTTTGCAGGGGCTGAAGCCCGATTGATTTTAAACGCTTTGCGGCACGAATAAACTTCCTTCGGCTCGCAGGCTCACCTCTAGGACAGGCTGCGCCCTCTCCAGAAACTCCTCGCTTTTCTTAGTGCGCTCCGCTTCGCGCGGGCCTACGGCGTAAGGAAAGAGAACCTGTTCGTTCTGCACCCCACACTTACGAGACAGAGTGCGCGCGAGGGTCGCGCGCACTCTGTCTCGATCCTTCGCTTCGCTCAAGGACAGGCTGTGACGGGGCTACTCTCATTCGTCCTCCTTCGGCTACACCTCAGGGCAGGCTCTGCCGGCATGTCAGGTCGGCACAAATCGGCTTTAATCGGCGCAAGTTACGATTCAATCGTCACAAAGGACACTCCAAGGAATGAGAGCACCCGAATCGGTTTATTCATGGGGTAGCCGGTTCGTTTCGACGGGCTTTTTCCAAGAGCTCGGTACATCGCAACTACGGAATCGCATCTAACGGAATGCGGGTCAAGTGCCGAAACACCTGGAGGTAAGAGCGGCCTTCGAGGTTGAGAACATGAAATTCTTTGCTATGCGCGGGCGATCAGCCAAGGATGCTCTTGTCATGGCTGCGATGGTGGCCGCATCTGTTCTCATCACTGCCGCACAGGCGAACCATGCTGAGATGAGGCCGGAGCACAAACTGGATGTGCTGCCGGCACAGCAGCCGGCTATATCTACGAACGAGTTGCTTGCGCCGCATAAAGCCCAGGCTGCGGCCCAGCAAGCGCGCGAAGATCTGGACCGCAGACGTTATCCTGAAGCAAAAAAACACATCGAGCAGGCGCTGGAGATTTACCCGAATTATGCTTTGGCGCTGCAACTCCGAGGACTGATAAAGCTGCGCGAGGACCATCTGGAAGAGGCCTGTGCGGATTTCCAGCAGGCCATTCAATCCGATCCGAACCTCGGGGCAGCTTATATCGCATTAGGCGCGGCTTACAATCGTCTCGGCCAGTTCCGGGAAGCGATTTTTCCGCTCAGTCGTGCAGTCACGGTCCTTCCTAAAGCCTGGACGGCACACTACGAATCCGCGCTGGCCTATCTGGGCACAGGGAAATATGAGGCTGCACTGCAGGCAATTTCCCGGGCCGTGGAAAATAATCCTGATGGACGAGAAAACCGGTCGTCGGTCTTTTATACAAAAGGGCGGGTGCTGCTGGCATTGAAAGACTATCCGGCAGCCAAGGCCGCCTTCGAACAATCGATCAACGAAGGTCCCAAAGGGCATTTTGCAAAGCTCTCAGAGAAGTCGTTGGAACACCTGAATGCCCACTCGGATGGCCAGGAATTGTCGGCAAGCCGGAAGTAGTCGGTTCCTCTCCAGAGACTCCCTTGTAAGTTGTAGAAAACGCAATGGCCGGTTCCGGCTAAAGCGAAAACCGATTTAGCCACGAATTAACGCGAATGAACACGAATCGGAATGCGGTACCGAGAGTCTCTGGTTCTCGCAACCATCCCACCCAGGGATGGTTGGGGCTGTTACACGTCTCGCCCGCACCACGGGGTACAAAAAAACTAAAAATGCCTTATCACATATCCCGATAAATCAGTTGATCTGGCTCTGTTTGCGAGACCGCCAATAGAGCCAGGCCATGGA
>Ga0210400_10002652_pt1 | contig 16359 bp, 13 predicted proteins | sample IncBWH26MmetaG_FD_155456 | JGI IMG/M metagenome (GOLD analysis project Ga0210400, IMG submission 155456) | Forest soil microbial communities from Barre Woods Harvard Forest LTER site, Petersham, Massachusetts, United States - Inc-BW-H-26-M | ecosystem: Environmental > Terrestrial > Soil >... | reverse complement strand
GCCACGTTTGATTCGAAGGAGTTTGTCGGCTCGCTGCCCCGGCGTCCGGGCGTGTACCGCATGTACGGTGCCAATCACGACCTGCTGTACATCGGCAAGGCCCGCAACCTGCGTGACCGGGTCGGGACCTACTTCAATCCCAGCAATGTGTCGCCGAAGGTGCACGCGCTGGTGCAGCAGATCACGGCCATCGAAGTCACGGTCACGCACTCGGAGGTCGAGGCGCTGCTGCTGGAATACAACCTCATCAAGGAGCACCGGCCGCGGTTCAATGTGGTGCTGCGGGATGACAAGAGTTTTCCCTATGTGCATCTGCGCACCGATCATGAGTTTCCGAAACTGACCTTCTATCGGGGCGCGCGCGGGCAGCCCGGACGCTACTTCGGTCCGTTTCCAAATGCCGGCGCGGTGCGCGAGACGCTGCAGGGACTGCAGAAGCTGTTTCGCATCCGCAATTGCCGCGATTCCTTTTTCGCCAACCGCAGCCGACCCTGCCTGCAGCATCAGATTGGCCGCTGTTCGGCGCCGTGCGTGGGCCTCATTGATCCACAGACCTACGGCCAAGATGTCGATGCCGCCGTCAAAGTGCTGGAAGGTCGCAGCCAGGAAGTGAACGCACTGCTGCGCGAGCGCATGGAGGAGGCCGCAACCCGCCTGCAGTTTGAGCGCGCCGCGCAGATCCGCGATCAGCTGGCGGCGCTGGCGAATGTCCAGTCGCAGCAGAATGTGACCGGCGATGAGACCGCCAATGCCGATGCCTTCGCCATCGTGGGCGAACCGGGCGAATACGCCGTCAGCGTCATGCTGGTGCGGGGGGGGCGGAACCTGGGCACGACCAGCTACTTTCCGCGGGCGGCGCTTGCCGAACCGGAGGAGGCCCTGGGCTCCTTCATCCTGCAGTACTACACCGCACAGGAGCCGCCCTCCGAGGTGCTGCTGGGGCTCGCGCTGCCCGACAGCGATGCCATGGGCGAGGTGCTGCGGGAACGCGCGCCGCATGCAGTCCAGGTCCGCAAGCCCGCGCGCGGCATTGCCGCCCGTTGGGTGGAGCTGGCCCAGGAAAATGCTGTCCAGGCACTGCGCATGCGCCAGGCGCAGCGGCGCAATGCCGCGGAAATGCTGGTCGCCCTCGCCGAGGCGCTCGACCTGCCCCAGGTGCCGCAGCGAATCGAGTGCTTCGACATCAGTCACACGGCGGGCGAGGGCACCGTGGCCTCCTGTGTCGTCTTTGGTCCAGAAGGGGCTTTGAAGAAGGAATATCGTCGCTTCAACATCGCCGGCATCACCCCGGGCGATGACTACGCGGCCTTGCACCAGGCCCTGCAGCGACGCTACACCCGCATCCGCGATGGTGAACAGGTCAAGCCGGATTTACTGCTGATCGACGGCGGAGCTGGCCAGATCGCTGCTGTTCACGTCGCTTTAGCGGAACTTGGAATTACGGATCTGGCGCTCGTCGGCGTGGCCAAGGGCCCCGACCGACGGCCGGGCCAGGAGCGGCTGTTTGTCTATGGCGAGGAGCTGCCGCGAACCCTGTCACCCGAGTCACCCGCCCTGCGGCTCGTGCAGCGGATTCGCGACGAGGCCCACCGCTTTGCGATCACCGGCCACCGCAAGCGCCGGGCGCGGCGCTTCAACGAATCCATTCTGGAAACCATTCCCGGGCTGGGGCCGGCCCGTCGTCGGGCGCTGCTGCGGCACTTTGGCGGACTGCAGGGCGTCCTGCGGGCCGCCAGCGCCGATTTTGAGCAGGTTGAAGGTATCGGCGCATCCCTGGCCCGCAGCATTTATGATCACCTGCATCCTGGCGCGTAGGTTACGACGTTCAAGGACGTAGCTTTAATACAACAGATGGAAGTGTCAGTGTCAGATCCGGTGGATACACAGGCTGAAGGGACGGTCCGGCAGACGCCCTGGACCGTGCCCAATATCCTGACGTGGATCCGCATCGCCGCCATTCCGCTGGTGATCCTGGCCTTCTATGCGCCGTACCACTGGCACAATCTTGCCGCCTGCGTGGTGTTCGCCGCGGCGGGCATCACCGACACGCTGGATGGCTATCTGGCCCGCAAGTTGGGGCAGATCACGCGGCTGGGCGCATTTCTGGATCCCGTGGCGGACAAACTCATTGTGGCCACGGCGTTGGTGCTGCTGGTCGCCCGTGATCCACGGCTGCTGGTGGTGCTGATGGCCATTGTCATCATCGGCCGCGAGATCGCCATCTCGGCCCTGCGTGAATGGATGGCGGAGCTGGGTCAGCGGCGCAAGGTCGCCGTATCGGTGCTGGGCAAGTACAAGACGATTTTCCAGGTGGTAGGCCTGGCGATGATGTTCTATCGGGCCCCGCTGTGGGGTCTGGATATCTATGTGATCGGCGTCGGACTGACGGTGCTGGCGGCCGTTCTGACCCTGGTTTCGATGGTCTCTTACATGCGGGCGGCGTGGCCGGATTTACGCAGTTAAGTGCCTCATTCGCCTTGACATCACGGCCCCACCCCCTACAATTCCGCCTCCGCACTTGAGACGCGGGAATAGCTCAGTTGGTAGAGCGCAACCTTGCCAAGGTTGAGGTCGCGAGTTCGAGCCTCGTTTCCCGCTCCAGTCTCTCTATCACCCGCATGATGACGTAAACTTGACCACTCGCCGAACCGGCGCGGCAACAGGTTTGCGGTGATCTATGCACATCCGCGCGCTTCTGATTGCGTCAGTTTTGTATCTGCTGGCCGGCCGGTCGGCCGCGGCCGCCGACCGAACCCTTGCGGTGACGATCTATGCCGATGATCTCGCCCTGGTGCAGGACAAACGCGACATCACGGTTCAGGGTGGTCGCCAGCGCATCGAGTTCGCGGATGTTTCGGCCAGAATCCGGCCCGAGACCGCATCCCTGACAGCCGCCGATATCAGCATTATCGAACAGAATTTCGACTTCGATCTGCTGACGCCGGCAAAGCTCATGGAAAAGGCCGTCGGGCAGGACGTCACGCTGGTGCGCGTGAATCCCGCGAACGGGGTGGAGACCCGCGAGCAGGCCCACGTGCTGGCCACGAATGGCGGGGTGGTCCTGAAGATCGGTGACCACATCGAAGTGCTGCGTGACGACGGCCTGCCGGCGCGCGTGATCTTCAGCAAGGTGCCGGACAATCTGCGGGCACAGCCCACCTTATCCGTCACAATCGCGAGCCAACAGGCCGGCACGCGGCAGGCCACCTTGAGCTATCTCACCCCCGGGCTGGGCTGGCGGGCCGATTACGTGGCGCTTTATGACGAGCGCGACGCCAAGATCGATGTGCAGGGCTGGGTGACGCTGACCAATTCAAGTGGCGTCACCTACGACAATGCGCAGACGCTGCTGGTGGCCGGTGCGCCCACGGTGCTCGACGGCAACGGGAATCCCATTGTCAATTACCGCGCGCGCCAGCCGCGCTCTTCGCTCGCGCAGCCCGGGACCGAAAGCGGCACTCGCGAGCGACTCGGGGATTACTACCTTTATCCACTGGCGGAACGCACCACCATCGCCAATATGCAAACCAAGCAGGTGGGCTTCCTGGATGTTCACGGCGTGCCTGCGGTGCACGGGTATGAGTACCGCAACGGCTGGCTCGGCACCGTGGACCGGGCGCAAAGCGCCCAGAGCATCTACAGCTTCTCGACCAGCGCCCATGCGGGACTGGGCGATCAACTGCCCGCCGGGGTATTGCGCTTCTACATGAAGGACCAGCAGGGAGATCCGCAGTTCATCGGCGAAAGCAAGATAGACCACACGCCGATGGGGTCGACGCTGTCGCTGGCGACGGGGGATGCCTTCGATGTGAAGGTCCAGCCGATTGTCGTCAAACGCACCCGCATCAACGCGTTCGAATGGCAGACCGACATGCGCTACGAGTTGAGCAACGCCTTGCCGCGGCAGGTGGTCGTCAAGCTGATCCAGCAAGGACTGTTTGGCGATTCCAGCATCACTGCCGAAAGCCTGAAGAGCAACCGGCGCGATGCGGATACCGCTGAATGGAGCGTAGCGATCCCGGCAAACGGCAAAGCCACGCTGACCGCCAGCTTCGAAACGCGCTTCTAGGCCACGGCGCCATGCGCACTCGCAGCTTACTGGCGTTGCTTGCGGCGGCTTGCTGCTGCATGGCAGATGCCCTGGCAGCGGGAGCCTCGTCCGATCCGCAGGAGATTCTGGCGGATGCACCCACTGATTTGTCGGTGACCGTGTACCGCTCCCCCTACCGCAACTCCGGATCGATGAACCTTCGGTATCTCGGAGGCTTTGCGCTGCTGCGCGAAACCCGTCTGGTGCGACTGCCGGCCGGTGTGAGCCGCGTCCGGTTCGAGGGTGTCGCCGATGGAATCGAGCCGGCCAGCGCTATTCTTGAGGGTCTTCCGGGCGCGGTTCTTGAAAAGAATCGCGACGCGCGGCTGCTCAGTCCCGAAACACTCATCGCCGCGGCCACCGGCCGCTCGCTGGTGCTGGTCAGGGCAAATCCCAAGACCGGAAAGACCGAGCGCCTGCCGGGAGTGATCCTCTCGGGCGCGGAGGCCGACGGCATCGTGTTCCAGACCCAGGGCGGCATCGAGGCGCTGCGCTGCTCGGGCCTTGCCGAAACCTTTGCGTTCACGGACCGAAACGGACTGTCCGAGACTCCAACCCTCTCCGTACTGGTCCGTGCCACTCAAGCAGTCACGCGCCGAATACAGCTCTCGTATCTCGCCTATCAATTTGACTGGTCCGCGGACTACACAGCGACATTGTCCGCAGATGAAAAAAGCATGGACCTTGGCGCATGGGTGACACTGGCAAATGGCAATGGTGTCGGGTTTCCGGCCGCGCACACCCAGGTGGTGGCGGGCCGCCTGAATCGTGAGAACGGCCAAGTGGAGCCGATCGATGCCGGGGGGCCGATGCTGGCGCGGTGCTGGCCGCGCGGCTCAACCAGCGACCTGGTGCAGGATCAGCAGCTCATACGCGCCGTCCCATTGGGCTTTGAAGAATTCAGTGACGGACCTGCCGGACTCAATCGTCGCTATGCCGCCGCAGCGGCAATGGCGCCACTGCAGGAAGTCATGGTGACGGGCGCACGCGTCAGTCAGGAGCAGTTGGGTGACCTCAAGCTGTACCGAGTACCGGAGCGCACCACCGTTGCCAGCCATCAATCCAAACAGGTACGGCTGCTGGATCGAGCGTCGATTCCGGTGCATCGGGTCTTTACCGCGGATGTTTACGAGCGGCGGGGCAGCGACAACGTCGATTCACATTGGACCGCAGCGTCGGCATCCCTTCGGACGCAGAACGATGTCGCCGATCGTCTCGGTCTGCCGCTGCCGTCGGGCCGGGTGCTCGTGTTTGGGCCGCATGACGGCGGTCCGTTGCTCCTCAATCAGGCAGGCATGCGCGATCTCGCCGTGAATGAGGCAGTGGAGATTGATATGGGTAGGAGCAGCGACGTACAGGTGCGAACAGTGCTCGATCAGGTCAGAATCGATCCGGCTCATTCGCGTACTATTCCGTACGTCCCCGGGAGGTCCGCATTGCGTTTCAGCGAAGTGGATTCGGCGCGTCGGGTGGAGATGAGCAATGCGCGCAACGCGCCCATCGATTTCGAACTCGTTCTGCAATTCGACGACGGCATCGAGGTGCTCCGCGCTGATCGTCCCATGGGCACGAAGAACGGCCGGCCGATGTTTCGGTTCGTGATTCCCGCTCACGGTACCGCGGCCGTGCGCTTTCAGTCTGGACGTTCCATGGTACGGGTTATCAGGCCGCCCTGAGCAGCCCCGCAAAGGCGTTTCCTTCTGCCGATGCTCGTGTATACTTACGCCCCGATCAGTGCGCAGAAATACTTGTTAATCAGTAGCTTAGGCGAGTTCCGGCTCGCCCGCGCCGCACCCCGAAACGTCACTGGCTAGGTGGCAGAGTGGTCATGCAGCGGCCTGCAAAGCCGTCTACGCCGGTTCGATTCCGACCCTAGCCTCCATCATCTTGTCGTCACGAGTGGCTATTCGCCAGGCTACGCGAATGGATTTACCGTCTTGATCCCAGTCGGCCCGTAGTGATCAGTATTACGAGTAACCACGGTCAGATCGTGGATCAGTGCGGTAGCTGCGATCTGCTTGTCGAGCGGGTTCTCCGGGTGAGGGGCACGCAGTCTTCCCCAGATCTGGGCCGTCGCTTGATCGAAGCGAAGGATGGCATCCGCATAATCACCAGTGAGGCGATCAAGCCAGCGCCCCAGACGTGCAGCCTGCGCCGAATCACCGCGGTGCCGGATGTTCTCGACACCCTGGCGCAGTTCGGCGATGGTAATCGCGGAAAGAAACAGCGCGAAGTTGTTTCGACGGGCGTTGCTAAAGAACTCGCACACGCCCGCATTGCCTTTGTCGCCCTTGCGCGCTTCGCTGATCACATCAGTATCCACCAGAAACACGATCAGCCTCGGAGATCGACTTGCTCTCTGGCGAAATCCTTGTCGCGGCCGACATTTGGCATAGAAGCTAGTACTTCAGCCAGGGCTCGTCGTAGCGGTGCTCACCGTGAAACCAGCGTCCCTGAGGACTTCCGCGGCGGCTTGCGCATTCTCGACTCGCAGATCAGCAAGGAGAACCTGTTTCCCAGCGCGCGCGGCCTATTGAGGCGGTCAGAGACCCGTCATTCCGAGCGCACTTTCAGGCAATCGAGCCCCTTGCACCTCGATCTTCGACGCCGCGGCGTTGATGTCACGAAGGTCCTGCGCGGTAAGTTCAACTGCGGCAGCCCCGAGATTCTCTTCCAGCCGATGAAGCTTGGTGGTCCCCGGAATCGGCACGATCCATGGCTTCTGAGCCAGCAACCACGCGAGCGCGATTTGGGCGGGCGTGGCGTGCTTTCGCATCGCAACGCCGCGAAGCGGATCGACCAACGCCAAATTCTGCTTGCGCGCCTGCGGCGTGAAGCGCGGAACGACATTCCGGAAATCCGTCTTGTCGAATTGCGTGGTTTCGCTGATTTTCCCAGTCAGGAAGCCCGCGCCCAGTGGGCTGAAACAGACGAAACCGATACCGAGTTCCTCGGGCGTCGGTAACAGTTCTGCCTCGGGGCCTCGATAGAAGAGGGAATACTCACTCTGGACCGCGGCCAAGGGCTGGACGGCATGAGCCCGTCGAATGGTTGCGACTCCAGCTTCCGAGAGGCCAAAGTATTTGACCTCGCCTTGGTCGATCAAGTTCTTGACCGCCCCGGCAACATCCTCGATCGGTACCGCCGGATCGACGCGATGCTGATACAGCAAATCGATTGTATCGACCCGGAGACGCTTAAAGAGACGCCTCGGCGGCCGCCTTGATGTGTTCCGGACGGCTGTTCACGCCTGGACCGCGTTTACCCGTGCGTGGATCGATATCGAAACCAAACTTGGTTGCGATCACGACGTCCTTTCGGACGGGAGCCAGCGCTTCGCCTACGAGCTGCTCGTTGACAAGTGGACCGTAGGCTTCGGCGGTATCAAAGAAGGTTAGACCTCGGTCGACCGCCGCCCGGATGAGCGAGATCATTTCCTGTTTGTCCGCGGCAGGCCCACAACCGGAACTCATGCCCATGCAGCCAAGGCCCAGTTCCGACACCCTCAGTCCGCCTCGGCCCAGCTGACGCGTCTTCATTGCGGTGTGTCCTCTTCTTGATCGGTGTGGCGACGCTAGTCGCAGCTGCATATGACCCTGATCACGCATCCTGGTGAGAGAGGGAGGATGACAGCTCGCGGTAAGCATTCGCTTGAGCGAGCAAAGCATTGGCTTTGGTCTCGAATGTTTGGACGGCATCGGCACCCGCGGCGAAGCGGGCCGGAGGCTCTTTAAGTCCGGCGAGATGTACGAGTGCGTCGGCGAGCTTGGCGGGATCGCCTCCCTGCTTCCCGTCCATGCTGCTCCAACTGGTGACGATTTCCCGGGTTTGCTTGGCGTAGTCGTCGATTGCGGGCTTGGCGTAAGTCGTGGATTTATCACTGAGCAACTCGGTCCGGAAGAAGCCAGGCTCGACGAGCATCGTGCGGATGCCGAAGGGGGCGAGCTCCGGCGAAAGCGACTCCATCCACCCTTCAACTCCGAACTTCGCAGCGGCATAGGCACTGCAGAACAAGAGCCCAGAGATGCCCGCCGTTGAGGAGATCGTGAGGATTAGGCCAGAGCGCCGTTTGCGCATCACGGGTAGCACCGCCCGAGTGACATTCATCGGGCCGAACAGCAGTGTCTCGATCTGGTTTCGGACCTGTTCGGCGCTGAGTTCCTCGAAGAAGCCCGCATAGAAGTTGCCGGCATTGTTGACCAGAACATCGATCCGGCCGAATTTGACGACAGCAGCTGCGACCGCGGCGTAGGCATCGTCGAGGCGAGTGACATCAAGCTTGATTGCCAATAGGTCGTTGTGATGCCCAATCGCAGCCGTGACCCTGGCAGGGTCGCGACCGGTGGCGATAACCGCGTGGCCAGCGGCGAGTGCTGCCTTGGCAATATCGAGCCCCAACCCGCGGCTTGCGCCGGTAATGAGCCAAACCTTCTTGTCAGTCATAGCAGGACCTCCTTTTCTGGTGTCGTGCGGCCCGCACTCGAGTAGCACGATCGATGCGCCGGTCTTAGTCTCACGGCTTGAGATTAACAAAGAAAAGACTCGGTGTAGTTCGCAATCTCTGAAATGAACAGCCGCTTTCGGCGCGTGAGTTCGCGCGCTCGTGCGACCGCAGTTGGCTGAACTCGTCCGGTAAGACCCCGTGGATCGAGTAGATCGATTGCTATGTGCGAAAGTCCACCACCAAGTAACAAGCGCCTGGCACTTTCGACCCAGATGTGACTGACTTACCGTCGGCTTCCCGTCGCGCGACGCGCGCGCGAGCCAAGTCTTCTAACTGGTGGCGGTGCCGTAGACTCGCGCACTATCAGGCGCGTAGGGAGCACGATCTCGCGAACCAGATCGCGCCCGGCCAGTTGCTCGAGCATCGCCTCTGCAGCGCGGCGGCCCAGTTCATGACGAGGGATGTTGACGGTTGTCAGCGGCGGATTGTAGAACTCAGCTAGATTCTGATCATCGAAGCCGACCACGGAGATGTCCTCCGGCACTGATAGTCCCATCTTGAATAGTGCCCGGATCGCCCCATAGGCCATTTCGTCATTGCCGCAGAGCACCGCCGTGGGTGGGTCGCGTAGCGCCATCAGGCGCGCGACTGCCGCGGCACTGGAGCTCATAGTGAAATCGCCAGTCTGGACCAGTTCTGGCGGGGCGCGAAGTCCGGCGGCCGCCAGCGCAGCGCGATAGCCCTCCAGGCGCCTGATTGTGCTCGGCACGCGTCGCAGGCCAATGATGTGCGCGATGCGCCGGTGACCTAGATCAATGAGATGCCGTACAGCCTCCATTGCACCAGCATAATTGTCGGATTGCACGACCGGTACTACGGCGCCGGACAACCGTTCCAGCACACTGACCAGCGGCGGCAACTGCCGCCCGCCCGAGGCGTACGCCTCGGGAACGACGCCCGTCAGCAGGATGATGCCATCCGCCTTGCCGCTGGCAACCTGATCGAAGAACTGCTGCTCGTGATCGCGATCGCCATTGCTATTGCCGAACAAGAGCGAGAACGGCGAATTGCGTGTCACCGACTCCGCGCCCGCGAAAATTTCCAGGAAGAAGGGACTTAGATTCGGTGCCACGATGAGGATCGCGTAGGCAGTTCCCTTGCGCAATCCACGGGCCATTATGTTTGGGCGATAACCCAGTCGTTCTACCGCGCTCAGGACCCGCTCGCGGGTGGCGGGCCGCAGCAGCTCGGGACGCGACAGTGCTCGGGAAACCGTAGCGACCGACATGCCTAGTTCCAGCGCCACATCCTTGATGGTGGCGGGAGCGGATTTCTTGCGTTTGCCCATGCTGCGAGGGTACGCGACCTGATCGGGTTTGTGCCATGCGGCTGTTGCCAATGGCCGTTGACCAACCATCGGGCGATTGGCCGGCCAATTCGCATCGAACCGTACGTTCACGCCTCGCCTGGGCGTTTTACGCCCGGAAGCGGGCACTCCGCTTCTTTAGCGATTGAGAGAATCGTGCAGGAGGTTGAGGGGTGGACCGCCCCACTGCCGCCGAGCCGCAGCATTGGATTGACAGCACGATGGTCCGAGCATTAGCCTTTGCCCGGAATGCAAACGATTACAGTGCCGGTATGCGTCATCCGGCGGCCCGTGTAATTGTGACCAAACAAAGTAGCAAAAGGGAGAATCTGATGCCGGGCCCGCACACCACGTCGAGTGTCAAGTGCATTGCAACCGCGGCCGTGCTCTTACTGACCCCAGGCTCCGGGGCCGTGGCGCAAGCACCCACGCCTGCGCCGCGCGCCATTTGCGCTGCCGGCGGTTTCCTTCCCGGGCCTGCGAGTTATAAATCCGTGCAAATGCTGCCCGATCATCGCGTGACATTTCGCCTGTGCGCGCCGAATGCCACATGGGTCACGGTCACCAGTTCTGATGTGGCGGATGTCATTCCGATGAACGGGGGCCTGCCCATGACGCGCGACCTGCAGGGGCTCTGGAGTGTGACTACGCCGGCTGCGATCGCGCCGGATAATTATCGATTCAGCTTCAATGTCGACGGTGTGTCGGTTCCGGATCCACAAGGCACGACGTTCTCCCTCACGCGCGTGGGACAATTCGGCACCTTTGAGGTTTTGGGCACAGAGGGAGCGTTTCAGACCTTTGACAAGACCATCCCGCACGGCGTGGTGTCAGTAATCGACTATTGGTCTGTTTCGCTCGGCGCCTTGCGCCGCGCCCATGTGTACACACCACCAGGATACATGCGCGACAGCGCCCACTACCCGGTTCTGTACTTGGTTCACGGTGCTGGCGACAGCGACGACAGCTGGACGTCCGTGGGCCATGCCCAATACATCCTCGACAATCTCATAGCCGCCGGCAAAGCGAAATCGATGATCGTGGTGATGCCCTTCGGTCATACGCCCGAGCGCCAGGGCGCCAACATGATGGCGAACAATGACTTTGCCCAAGACTTGTTCAAGGATTTGATCCCCTACGTTGATGGTCACTTTCGCAGCATTGACAAGGCTTCGGCCCGTGGCATGGCGGGTCTGTCCATGGGCGGTGCCCATACCCTGCAGTTCGGATTGACCCATCCGGAGATGTTCAACTACATCGGTGTCTTCAGCATGGGACTGATGAGTCCCGACCAGGCGACCACCTATGAGACCACTAATGCCAAGGCGCTTGCACAGTCGGGCAAGTCGATGAAGCTGGTCTACTACGCCATCGGCAGCAAGGATTTCCTGCACGCCTCAGCGGCTCCGACTCGCGCCATAATGGACAAGTACGGGATCAAGTATGTCTATCATGAGAGCGATGGCGGTCATACCTGGATCAACTGGCGGCGCTACTTTGCCGATTTCGCGCCGCAGCTATTCAGGTAAATGCCCTCCTTTGTCCATGCAGCTCCCAAGGGCAGGTCAGCATGAAGCGCGTCCCGGTCCATCGCACGGCCTCGTCGCTGTTGAGCGCATTCCTTGCGCTCGCCGGCGCCGCGGGCGCGCACAGTGCACCGGCACCGGATTTCGGCCCGAACGTCACTATCATAGATCCGTCGATGTCGGTCGACGCGATCAACACCACCTTGCAGGCACTTGCGACCAAGTCGACGGGCTTCGATGAGGTTCGCAATGCGGTTTACTTCATGCCCGGCGCCTACGGCAGCGGAGCGGGTGCAGACAACCCTGCCACGGCGACAGGCTTCATTAATTCGCCGGTCGGGTTCATGGAGACCGTGCAGGGTCTGGGCGCATCGCCCGACGACGTCACGATCAACGGCAATCTGCGAGCGGGCCAGGCAACCGGGTTCTCGCTGAACACCTTTTGGCGCTCTCTTGCCAACGTCAAAATCAATCCCATCGAGACGGATGAGGCAGCGCATACCATGCGCTGGAACACTTCGCAGGCGGCACCGGTGCGTCGTGTCGACTTCGTCGGGAATCTAGATCTTTCCGGCGGTTCGGCCGGTGGTAATCTTATTTCCAACAGTCGCGTCTCCGGGGCGGTGATCGCAGGCTTTCGCTGGGTGACGGACTCGACCCGACTTGGTGGCCAGTTTTACTACTACATCCATGACAGCCAGATTGGCGGCTTTCAGGGACACTTTGCGAATTATGTGTTTTCCGGAGTCCAGGGGGCACCTGCTGCCGAATTCAATCCCGGCGATGTCACCAATCTCGCCTCGACCCCGGTCTCGCGCGAAGCGCCGTTCCTGTATGTAGACCACAAGGCCTTCAGGGTATCGGTGCCGGAGGCTCGAACCAATGCTGCGGGGTATCACTGGGGTGCGCGGTCCTCATTGTCCCTCAATAAATTCTTCATCGCCAAACCGACAGACACCGCCCAAACCATCAATGATGCACTGGGCCACGGGAAAAACCTCATCCTGACGCCGGGTGTGTACAAGGTCACGGAAGCGCTTCATATCGTGCGGCCTAATACCGTCGTTATTGGGATGGGGCTCGCGACCGTGACTCCCATTAATGGCACGGCCGCCCTTCGGGTGGATGATGTCCCCGGGGTGTCAATCTCCGCCATTACCGTTGATGCCAATACGGTCAACTCCCCGGTGCTGGTGCAGGTGGGCACCGCCTCCGACCACGTTCGCAGGGGCAACAGCCGCGCCGGGCTAATTTCCACGACCTTGAGCGACGTTTTTGTACGCGTGGGCGGTTCGTACGCGGGTAGTCATGCCACCACCAGCTTCGAGATCAATCAGGACAATGTGCTGATCGATCACGCTTGGCTGTGGCGTGCCGACCACGGTGCCCGAGGTACAACCGGCTGGACCGTGAATACAGCCGATCATGGACTGGTGGTGAATGGCGACCACGTCACGGCACTGGGGCTATTCGTTGAGCACTACCAGAAGACGCAGATCCTCTGGAACGGTGAGGCTGGACAGACCATTTTCCTGCAAAGCGAAGCACCGTATGATCCGCCCAACCAAGCAAGCTACATGAACGGCACCGAAAACGGTTATCCCTTTTACGAAGTGGCGGACAACGTTCGATCTCATGACGCGTCCGGGATGACGGCCATGACATTATTCATGGCGAAGACTCCGATTTTCATACACAGCGCTTACAAGGCGCCGCTGAGCGGCAAGGTACGCTTCCACAATATTCTTGGCGGAGTATTGCTGGGTACGGGTGGCATCGAGAACATCATCAACAACACAGGCGGTCATGCCGAGGTGGGTGATCCCTCGTTCTTGGCCAATGTCGCAGCGACTACCCAACTGACCTCATATCCCTGAACTGCGATTCGGCGGAAATAAGACGTCATTCGGCATTTTCACTCCCGGCGGAATCGTCCGGGCGGTGGCCAGCTCCCGATAAATATCCGTGAAGTCGGCCGCGGCGGTCAGCTTGACCAGGTCTGCAAAGCTGTCGATGACAAAGTAGTTCTTCTGGAACGAGTCGATCAGGTACTCGGTCCGCATCGTCCGCCGCACCTCAAAGCCGATGCGCAGCGGCTCGGCGCTGTCCAGGGCGTACGCGCTTTCGCCATTGGAGGAGACGATTCCCGCCCCGAAGATCCTCAGGCGCTTCCCGTCACGCATCAAGCCGAATTCAACCGTATACCAATACAGTCTCGCGAGCTGCTCAAGCACGGGGCCCGGTTGCGCGCACACGCCGGCTTCACCATAGGCCTGCATGTAGTTCGCATAAGCGGCGTCGGCCAGCAGCGGGACGTGTCCGAATACGTCGTGGAAGACGTCAGGCTCCTCGAGGTAATCGAGCTGTTCGGCGTTTCGAATAAATCTCCCAGCGACGAACTGGCGACGTGCCAAGTGCTGAAAAAAGATCTCCTCGGGCACGATCCCCGGCACCGGGAGGACCGTCCAACCGGTCAGCCGCTGCAAGCGCTCGTTCAGCATCTCGAACCGAGGGATTCCGTCGGGCGCCAGCCCCAGTGCCTCGATGCCTAGGTGGAATGCCGGGACGACCCGATCCTGGAGTTGCTCAATCTGCCGCGTGAAAAGCCGGTTCCAGATCTCATGTTCCGCGGCGGTGTAATCCGGCCACCGTTGGGGAATTGTCCAGTCAGGCGCGGCACCCGCTGGGGCGGGATTTCGGTTATTCGTCTGTGCTGGTGGCTGTCTCATGCAAACAGGTTTCGCGCCGCAAGCGGCAGGAAGCACTCTCCGTGAGTTTATAACGAATGACCGAGTGAATTTATTCGATTCTGAGCCTGGCCTCCACGATTGGCACCAGCCGACAGCTCCTCAGAGTGCGGGAGCTACCGCGCATTGACAACGATAACGTGTCGACGGCGCTCGGCATGCTCCTTGATCAATTCAATTATTCCGCCGTCCAAAGTCGCAAGTTTTCCCTGGTGGTGCTGAGCCAGGGCGAGCAGGTACGCATCGGTGACTTGACGGTGTCCGACTAGAGCCAGACTGTCGAAAGTCGCCGCCTTCGTTGGCGTGACCTCGTCGGACCAGATACGAGGTCCCGGCAACCCCGCAATTTTCATCAGCATCGTCAATGCCTCACGGGGAGTGACAGCCTCTGGGATAATTTTTGGATTCGACGAGATGCGGATGAATACCAACCCGGTCTGTGGGCAAGTCGCCCAGGACGCACGGCCCACTTTGGCAAACCACTCGTGAGCTTTCGCATGATGGACATGCTGAGGCCATGCGAGCGCAATCAACAAATTGGCGTCGAGCCGATACGTGTTCACGCGTCGTCTTCGTCGCTACGAACCTCCTCAATCGTGAGAGGGCGGGCACTCCGGGGTACATGGAAAACCGGAAAACCCTGTCGAGTCGTGTTCCTCACTCGCGTCTCGAGGCCCCGACGAGCCAGTTCGGAGAGTGCCTTCCCGATACTGATCGAGCGGTCGGCGGCAATCTGTCGCGCAGCGCTTAGAATTTCCGGATCCAGATCGACGGTGGTACGCATAGCGGCTCCCGCTTGAGGTCCAATAGCATCAAATTTGGGCCGGCGGGTGATTCGGACCCTGGCCTGAATCCAAGACTCCGCCCACCTGCAGATAAGCTTCCAGCTGCAACGCCGAGAAGGCGTGCGGATCAGACCCTGTTGGCGGTGCGATGTGGCGTCTATCGGCGCAGTATCGAGGCGAGCAGCGCCACGGCGAGCAGCGCCGCGAGCGCCTGCCAGAAGCGCAGGGGGTAGCGCTCATATAAGGTGAGGGACCGACGCGTGAGCATCGGCGCGTGCGCCGGGCCAATCTCCATTTCCGCGGCGAATTCACCCATGTCGCGAAATCGATCGGCGGGCTCACGGGCGATCGCCCGCCCGAGGGTCGCCTGCAGCCATGCCGGCAGATCCGGACGCAACTGCGTCAGCTCGAGCGGGCGCTCGCGACTGGGTGGATTGGTTGCATCGGAATTTCCATAGGGGAACTCTCCGGTGAAGGCCCGAAACATCGTGACCCCCAACGCAAAGAGGTCGGTGGCCTCATTGCCCGGTTCGCCGGCGAACATCTCGGGTGCCACGTAGGCCGCCGTACCCGGGATGTGGTCGGGCGAGGAGTCCTCGAGCCCGCGGATGCGCACTACGCCAAGATCGATGAGCTTGAGCGCGCCGTCCTGCTCCAGGATCACATTGTCCGGCTTGATATCGCGGTGGATGATGCCATCGCGGTGCAACGTCGCCACTGCGCGGGCGAGCCGGATGGCAATGTTGCGACCTTGCTCGAGCCCCAGGGACGGTGGGCGGCTCAAGCGGGTCTCGAGCAGCTCCCCGACATACAGCGGCATGACGTTATACAGACACGATTGCCGGCCGCCGGGCAGTTCGATGATTCGGCCGAGGCTCGGACTGTGCACGCGGGTACCCACCCAGGCCTCGCGCTCGAATGCGGCACGCAACTCCGCGGCCTCCGTTGCCTGGGGTTTCGGGAACTTCAGGACCACATCGCCCCCGTCGATTTCGTCCGTCGCCGCGAACAGGCGCGCGTAGCGCCCTTCCGAGAGCAGACTCTTGAGGACGAAGCCATCGATCGTCTCCCCACCCTGCGGCACGGCGATGATCGGCAAAGAACTGGCGGCTGCCAGGTTCGACAGCTCCGCGGTGGGGAGTTCCAGGACATCCAGGACCAGCGCGGTGCAGTTGTCCCGGGTGCCTGATTCAACTGCAGTCTTGACCAGAGCGCGGGCCGTATCGGCGGGCGCGGAGCGTTGGTTCAAGGTGTCGGCGATGGTCTCGTCGGTCAGCCATCCGTACAGGCCATCACTGCACAACAGAAACCGGTCGTGCCGGGCCATGGGCAGGGCGGTGTACTCCAGCCGCAGTGCTGCTTCCACGCCCAAGGCACGGTAGAGGGTTCGAGCCATTGGAC
>Ga0210400_10002651_pt1 | contig 16365 bp, 16 predicted proteins | sample IncBWH26MmetaG_FD_155456 | JGI IMG/M metagenome (GOLD analysis project Ga0210400, IMG submission 155456) | Forest soil microbial communities from Barre Woods Harvard Forest LTER site, Petersham, Massachusetts, United States - Inc-BW-H-26-M | ecosystem: Environmental > Terrestrial > Soil >... | reverse complement strand
CTGCCGGGGCGGCGCGTTTCACGGGTGGGCTGCGCGGTCGATCGCCTTCTGGATCGGCTCGCTGGAAATCTGCATCACCCCCTCGAAGGGCCGGTCCATCTCCAATATCAGGAACAACGCCGCCGCGACCGACACCGCGCCGACAAACAGCGTTGCCAGGACTGTCGCATTCCATGGCGCGAACAAGCCGAAGCTCGCGAACAGGACCGTCAGCCAGAATACCAGGATTACCAGGAACGGCACCGGAATCGCGCTGCCTTCTTCGGCCACCAGGTGCCAGCGGCCGCGTGTCAGATCCGTTGCGATCTGGATCGCCAGGGTGCGAAGCGCCTGGTGGATCTCGTCGCGCGGCGCCAATTGCAGAATTTTCACGTGAACCGCCCAGATCTCGGCTTCGGTCTCGGCGCTCCCCAGGATCATCGAGCGAGCAGCGCCCCGCTGCCATACCTCCTCAGTCAGCTGCGCGATGTTGCGCCGGAACAGGTCGCGGATTTCCCGGGTTTCCTCGCCATAATCGGCGAGCACGCCATCGAGCTGACCGATATTCGCGGCAATCTGCCGGATCTCACTGCCCTGCGTGTCGTATGAGGCCTTGGCCGATGCGATCAGCAGACCCAGGACGAGGGCCGACATCGTCGCGATGAGGCCCATGCCGACCTTGATCGCATCCTTCGACTGGTCGTCGAGGTGACTGCTGGGCAGCAGTTGGCGGATCAGCATTGCCGCCAGCGCCGCGCCGAAGAGGCAGGCGAAAATGACCGCGGCGATGCCGATATTGTTCACAGACGCATCCCCTTCAGCGACAGGACCTGCCCGGCAACCGCCCCGCGCATCGTGGCTACGACGAAAGCGGTCGGCAATCAATCTCGATGGTCCGCCGAGATTTGGGAGGAAAGACTCCCGCGGCGGTCGGCTTGACAGCGGGGAATGACGGGCCGCGTAATCGCCGGCCAGCCAACCCGCAATTTCTCGGGAGGTCGGACGCGATGAGAACGCTGTCGCACCTAGGCGCCGCCCTCGCCCTGGTCCTCGCATTTCACTTCGGCACGGCCTCCGCCCAGCAATCCCGGGGAGAAACACCGCGCATCGACGAGCATGCGATCGGCGGCACCGTGACCGGCGCGCAGGGACCGGAAGCCGGCGTCTGGGTTATCGCCGAGACGGCCGGGCTGCCGACCAAATTCGCCAAGATCGTCGTGACCGACGAGCGCGGCCGTTTTGTGATCCCCGAACTGCCGGCCGCGACCTACGATGTCTGGGCGCGCGGCTATGGGCTCGTCGACTCCGCCAAGGTCAAGAGCACGCCGGGCAAGAGCGTCGATCTGAAGGCCACGCCTGCGCCCGACCCAAAAGCCGCTGCGCAGTATTATCCGGCGCTCTACTGGTACGCGATGCTCGCGGTCCCGCCGGCCAGCGATTTCCCCGGCACCGGCGCGCAAGGCAACGGCATGCCGGAGAATCTGAAGAGCCAGGGCCACTGGCTCGACATCGTCAAGACCGACGGCTGCTTCACCTGCCATCAGCTCGGCGACGCCGCGACCCGCGCGATCAAGCCGCAATTGGGCCAGTTCGAGAACTCGGTCGAGGCCTGGGAGGCGCGCATCCAATCGGGTCAGGCGGCGACCAACATGGTCAACAATATCGGCCGCCTCGACACCCAGCGCGCGTTGAAACTGTTCGCCGACTGGACCGACCGGATCGCCGCCGGCGCACTGCCGCCGGCTGCGCCGCAGCGCCCGCAGGGCGTCGAGCGCAACCTCGTCGTGACCATGTGGGACTGGTCTGACGGCAAGGCCTACCTGCACGATTCGATCAGCACCGACAAGCGCGACCCGACCGTCAACGCCAAGGGCCCGCTCTATGGCGCGACCGAGGAAAGCACCCAGAACCTGCCGGTGCTCGATCCGGCGAAGAATACCGCATCGACGATCCACATTCCCGTCCGCGATGCCAATACACCGAGCGCCGCCAATCTGCCGGTGCTGCGTCCCTCGCCCTATTGGGGCGAGGAGAAGATCTGGAACAGCCAGGCCAGCGTGCACAACCCGATGTTCGACAAGGAAGGCCGCGTCTGGTTCACCGCCCGCATCCGCGGCGAGGACAACCCCGCCTTCTGCAAGCAGGGTTCGGACCATCCCTCGGCGAAGTTTTTTCCGGTCGAGAAATCGACCCGCCAGCTGGCGATGTACGACCCGAAGACCAAAAAATTCGCGCTGATCGACACCTGCTTTACGACGCACCACCTGCAATTCGCCTTCGACGCCGACGACACGCTGTGGACCAGCGCCGGCGGGCCGCAGAACGCGGTCGCGGGCTGGCTCAACACGAAGAAATTTCTGGCGACCGGCGATGCCGCCGCGTCGCAAGGTTGGGCGCCGTTCGTCCTCGACACGAATGGCAACGGCAAGCGCGACGACTACGTCGAGCCGAACCAGCCGGTCGATCCGGCGAAGGACAAGCGCATCGTCGCCGGACTCTACGGCGTCGCGGTCAGCCCGACCGACGGAACGGTCTGGGGCACGACATTGGGATTTCCGGGCGGTGTCGTGCACCTGATCCCCGGCGCCAACCCGCCGGAGACCGCCCTCACCGAATATTTCCAGGCGCCGGCGGACGATCCGAAGGCGCCGGTGCACGGCTATTCGCCGCGCGGCATGGATATCGACAAGAGCGGTGTCGTGTGGATGCCGCTGGCGAGCGGCCATTTCGCCAGCTTCGACCGCAAGAAATGCGAGGGTCCGCTGAACGGGCCGCAGGCCACCGGCAGGCAGTGCCCGGAGGGCTGGACGCTCTATCCGTTCCCCGGCCCGAAATTGCAGAACGATTCCGGCTCGGGCAGCGCCGAGGCGAGCTATTACGCCTGGGTCGATCAGTTCAACACGCTGGGGCTCGGCGCCGATGTACCGATCGCCACCGGCAACGGCGCCGAGGGCCTCCTGGCGCTGGTCGACGGCAAGTTCGTGACATTGCGGGTGCCCTATCCGCTCGGCTTCTACATCAAGGGTATGGACGGCCGCATCGACGACCCCGCTGCCGGCTGGAAGGGCCGGGGGATCTGGACCACGACCGGCAGCCGCACCCCCTTCCACATGGAAGGCGGCAAGGGCACCAGGCCCAAGGTCTACCACTTCCAGCTCCGCCCCGACCCGCTGGCGCTGTGAGGCGGAGCGCTGACCGGGAGATCCGTAGGGCGGAACAGCGAAGCGTATTCCGCCGCCTGTTGCCATGCCGATGATTGGCGGAATGCGCTGCGCTTTTCCGCCCTACATTGCTGATACCAATTGGGCTTGAGACCAAAATCCCCGTGCCCGGCCTTGTGCCGGGCACCCAATTCTTAGGAACGGCAGAAAACGAAAGCCGTGGGTGACCGGGATAAACCCGGTCACAGGGAAAATGTGAGATCAGACGCCAATTCGATTGCTATAAGCGTGGCCGCGGACTTTTCGCCCTCTATTCGGAGCACGAGCATAGATGCCGGAGTTGAGCACGACCCATCCGCGCGTCGCGCACGCGGATCTGATCCGCTTCATCGCCGCCGCGTACCGCGCGGCCGGCATTCCGGAGGCGGATGCGCAGAAGGCGGCCGAGCTGATGGCGCAGTCCGACATTTCGGGCGCCGACGGGCACGGCGTGTTCCGCCTGCCGCAATACATCCGCCGCATCAAGGCCGGCGGGCTCAACACAAGGCCCGAGATCACCGTCATCCGCCAGGCCAAGGCGATCGCGCTGGTCGATGGTGATAACGGGCTCGGCAGCTTGGTCGTGGCGCGCGCCGTCGAGGAGGCGATCGCATTGGCCCGCGACAACGGCGTCGGTTGGGTCGGCACCCGCAACGGCAATCATGCCGGCGCCGCCGCGGTCTATGCCGCGATGCCGGTCGCGCACGACATGATCGGGCTCTATTTCGCGGTCGGCAACGCCAACCACCTGCCGCCCTGGGGCGGGATCGACATGCTGCTGTCGACCAACCCGATCGCGGTTGCGGTGCCGGCGCTGGAAGAGCCGCCCCTCGTGCTCGACATGGCGACGACGGTCGCCGCCTACGGTAAGGTCAAGGTCGCCGCGCAACAGGGCAAGACGATGCCCGAGGGCTGGATGATCGACCGCCAGGGTCAGCCCTTGACCGATCCGAACCGCGCCGATGACGGGTTCCTGCTGCCGATCGGCGGCTACAAGGGCGCCGCGCTGGCATTGATGTTCGGTCTGTTGGCCGGCACCTTGAACGGCGCCGCCAATGGCGCCGACGTCGTCGATTTCAACAAGGACGACAAGACCCCGACCAATACCGGCCAGGCGATCTGCGTCCTCGACATCAAGGCCTTCGCCGAGCCCATTGCCTTCAAGCGCCAAGTCGACAGCGTGATCCGGCAATTGCACGGCTCGGCGCTGCTGCCGGGCTTCGACCGCATCCGCCTGCCCGGCGAAGACCGCCACCACCGCATCGAAGAACGCCGCGCACACGGCATCCCGATCCCGCCCGAACTCCGCACCGCCCTCGACAAGATGGCCGCCGAACTCGCCATCCCGCCGCTGTTCGCGTGAACCCCTAGCTTCGCGTCCCGGCGAAAGCCGGGACCCACCCCGCCGCTCTTTCGACTCACCCCCCACTACCGCGTCCCGGCGAAAGCCGGGACCCACTCTTCAGCCGCGCGGGCGCCTGAAGGCTACGATTTCAAGCTGGGATAAAGATCGATCCATTGCGGATTATCGCGCTCGATCAGCTGAATTTTCCACGCGCGCTTCCACTCCTTGATTTGTCTCTCGCGCTTTGCCGCAGCGGCGATCGACTCATGCGCCTCGAACCAAACCAGCCGATCCACACCGTATGTCGCGGTGAAGCCGGGGATCGCTTTCGTTTTATGCTCCCAAATCCGACGGATGAGATCGGGGGTGCTTCCGACGTACAGCGTTCCGTGTGGCTTGCTGGCAAGCATATAGACGAAGAACAACATGCATCGGCCCGGTGGGTCCCGGCTTTCGCCGGGACGCGATTGGAGTGATTGTACGCGTCTCTGGCCACAAGGAATCGTTGCCATGACCATTCTCGTCGAGCGCTTTCCCGGGTATCGCCGGATCACCCTAAATCGGCCGGAGCGGCTCAATGCGCTGACCGTCGAGATGGCGGCGGCGCTCAACACCGCGCTCGACGAGGCCGAAGCCGACAAGAGCTGTCGCGCGCTGCTGCTGACCGGCGCCGGGCGCGGCTTCTGCGCCGGGCAGGATCTGGCCGCGATCGTCGATGCCGCGCCGGCCGATCTCGGCAATCTGCTCGAGCACTACCATCCTCTGATCCTGAAGATTCGCGCCTTGCCGATCCCGGTGGTCTGCGCCGTCAACGGCGTCGCGGCGGGGGCGGGGGCCAATCTCGCGCTCGCCTGCGACATCGTGCTGGCGGCGCGCTCGGCGAGCTTTGTGCAGGCCTTCGCGCGCATCGGGCTGATCCCGGATTGCGGCGGCACCTGGTTTCTGCCGCGCCTTATCGGCACCGCCCGGGCTCGCGCGCTGGCGATGCTGGCCGAGCCGTTGCCGGCCGAGACCGCCGCCGAATGGGGCCTGATATGGAATATGGTCGAAGACGAGCGGCTGATGGATGAGGCGCAAGCGCTCGCCGCCCGCCTCGCTGCCCAGGCGAGCACGTCGCTGGCGCTGACCAAGCGCGCGCTCGACATGGCCGGCAGCAACACGCTCGACCATCAGCTCGATCTCGAACGCGAATTGCAGCTCGAAGCCGGCAAGAGCCCCGATCACGCCGAAGGGGTGCGCGCCTTTCTCGGCAAGCGGGCGCCGGTGTTCGCCCGGACGAGAAGCTAGACCCGCGCGAAGCTGAACGGCGTTCATCCCGCCGCATGCCAGCCCGGCAAAAATGGGTCCGCTTCTTGCTAGGAGATCCGCCAAAACCTGCGATAAAGTGACCGCAGGTTTCCTCTTAGGCGCGTCTGCGCCGATTTTTGTCCATTCCAAGGAGGTCGGGTAATGGCTCGAAAGTACCAGCGTATCTCGGCAGATTGTCATCTCGACATGCTCTGGCTGCCCCCCGACCTGTTCACCTCGAACGCGTCGAGCAAACTCAGGGACCTGATGCCCTACGTCGCCGAGAATTCGGACGGCGCGAAGCGCTGGACCGACAATAACGGCGCCGAGTACGGCCTGTGCGGCGGCGTCGGCGCCACCGGCACGCCGCATGTCCCGGGCAAGCAGTTGCGCGCCGACAAGATGGCCGAGGCGGGCCTCTATAGCGATTATTTCGAAAAGGGCTTGCGCCGGCCGGGCGATCCGCATCTGCGGGTCAAGGACATGGACCGCGACGGCGTCGACGCCGAGGTCATTTACGGCATCCTCGCCGCTTGCGCCAAGATGAAAGACCCCGAAGCGGCCGACGAGATGCTGCGCATCTACAACGATTTCATGCACGATTTCACCAGCCACTATCCCGACCGCATGATCGGCTTGGCCTGCCTGCCCTACAACAACATCGAGGGCGCCGCGCGGGAAGTCCGCCGCGTCGCCAAGAAGGGCATGAAGGGCGTCGAGCTGTCGTGCTCCTGGCACATGACGGCGATGTGGCATCCGTGCTGGGATCCCCTCTGGGAGGCGGTCAACGAGACGCAGCTGCCATTGCATTTCCACACCTTCCCGGCGACTGACCCCGAGCTGCGCAAGTCCTTGGAGCCGTCGATTTCCCGCCGCATGACCTATAGCGGGCTGGTTCGCTTCCAGATGACGCTGGCGACGATCCTGACCGACCTGATGGGCGCGGCGGTGTTCGAGCGCTTCCCGAACATCCGCATGGTGCTCGGCGAGAGCGGCATCGGCTGGATCCCCTACGTGATCGACCGCATGGATTTCGAGTACAAGGACCAGTACCAGGATCTGAAGCTGAAGAAGCTGCCGAGCGAATACTGGCGCAACCAGTGCCGCGCGACCTTCCAGTACGACCGGGTCGGCACCAAGCTGATCGAGGAAATGGGTGTCGAGACCCTGATGTGGGGTTCCGATTTCCCGCATCCGGACGGCGTGTGGCCGGAGTCGAAGAAGTACATCGACGACCAGTTCAAGCACCTGCCGCCCGACATCGTCTACAAGATGACCTGCGAGAACGCCGGCAAGTTCTACGGCCTGATCAACTGACGAGGCCGTAGGCCTCGTCACCCCGACGAAAGTCGGGGTCCATTAAGGGGCGCGGCACTCGCCGCGCCCCTTTTTTCCTCGCCGCGTCCCGGCGAAAGCCGGGACCCACTTCTCAACCGCTCGATCGGTCGACCCGCCGACCGGCCGACCCGCCGCCGCACGCCGGCAGCGCCGGCTCCGGCCGCCGCGGAGCATCCTCCGGCGCGGTCCTCTCAGTCGTTCGTGCCCGGGCTTGGCCCGGGCATCCACGAGCCTTTGCATGTTGTCGAAGATTTCGTGGATGGCCGGAGCAAGTCCGGCCATGAACGACGGGGAGCACGGGTCCACCACATTGTGAGCGCCGCTGCCGGGAGCTAAGCTGCCGGGTCTCGTTCTTCCACCGGTCGTGGGAAACCGCCGCATGCAGAATGACGCGTCGCGCATCGCCCATGGCGGCAAGGGGCTCTACGGCTCGCGGGTCGGCATCCTGATGCTGGAGACGAAGTTCCCGCGCATTCCGGGCGATATGGGCAACGGCCTGACCTGGCCATTTCCGGTGCTCTACAAGGTCGTGCCGGGCGCCACGCCGGACCGTGTCGTGCGGCACAAATCGGCGGGCCTGACCAACGCCTTCCTCGACGCGGCGGCTGAGCTCGTGCAATTGGGCGCCGACGGCATCACGACGACCTGCGGGTTCCTGTCGCTGTACCAGCGCGAGCTGGCGGCGCATGTCCGTGTGCCGGTCGCGGCGTCGAGCCTGATGCAGATCCCGCTGGTCGAGCGCATCCTGCCGCCCGGGAAGCGCGTCGGCGTGCTGACGGTCAGCGCCGCGAGCCTGACCCCGGAGCACTTCATCGCCGCCGGCGCCGATCCGCAAACCCCGGTCGTCGGCACCGAGAACGGCCGCGAGTTCACCCGCGTCATGCTCGACGAGAAGCACACGCTCGACGCCGCCGCCGCCGAGCGCGACATCCTCGACGCCGGCGACGCGCTGCTGTCGCGGCATCCCGACATCGGCGCGGTCGTGCTCGAATGCACCAACATGGTGCCTTACGCCCGCGCGCTCTCCGACCATCTGCTGCTGCCGGTCTACAGCATCTACACCTTTGTGACGTGGTTTCAGGCCGGCCTCGCGCCGCGTGATTTCGGCCCGCCCGGCAGCGGCCCGCGCGAGTGGCGCGAACGGTGATGCCGGAGATCGCGGTCCGCTTCGCGACGGCGGACGACGTGCCTCTGCTGCTGCGCTTGATCCGCGAGCTGGCGGCGTTCGAAAGAGCGCCCGATGCCGTGGTCGCGACCGAAGCGGATCTGCGCCGCCACGGCTTCGGTGCGGAGCGGAGCTTCGAGGCGATCCTCGCCTTCCTCGACGGCGAACCCGCGGGATGCGCCTTGTTCCACACGCGGTTTTCCACCTGGCTCGGCCGGCCGGGCCTGTATCTCGAAGACCTCTATGTCACCGAGCAGGCGCGCGGTCAGGGCGTCGGCCAACGCCTGATGGCGCGGCTCGCTTCCATCGCGGTCGAGCGCGGCTGGGGCCGCATCGATTTCCATGTGCTCGACTGGAACCCGGCGCGCGAGTTCTACCATCGGCTCGGCATGCACCATCACGGCGAATGGCTGCGCTACGGCGGCGACGAGACGGCGCTCAGGCGCCTCGCGGCGGAGGATCCGCCAGACCGTTGGAGCGCTGCGTAACCCGTTGCCGGGCTTGTCATCGCACGGACGAACACGCACTCTCGGCGAGTTCACGCCACAAGCGGAAACCCCCATGCCGAACCTCCCCGACGACGTCTTCACCGAACCCGATGTCTCGCCGGATACGCTGGCCAATCTGGGGCCGCTGCGTCGCCTGGCCGGCGTGTGGCAATCCGATCAGGGGGTGGACATCAACCCAAAGGCGGAAGGCCCCGAACGGCGCGTGTTCCGGGAACATATCCGGATGGACCCGATCGATGCCCAGACCAACGGCCCGCAGCTTCTCTATGGGCTGCGCTACCACATCCATATCAACACGCCGGAGGAAGCCATCACGTTCCACGATCAGGTCGGTTACTGGCTGTGGGAACCGGCCACCGGGCTGATCATGCAGACCATCGCCATTCCGCGCGGGCAGGTGGTGCTGGCGGGCGGAACGGCGAAGCCGGACGATGAGCGCATCTCGGTGGAGGCGCGGCGCGGCGATACCCGCTTCGGGATCTGCTCGACCACCTTCCTCGAAGAGGCATTTCGCACCGATTATTACCGCATCGACATCACCTTCCACGGTGACGACAGCTGGAGCTATGTGACGCGCACTGATCTGGCGGTCCGGGGCCGCATGCCGCCGTTCGACCACCGTGACACCAACACCTTGCGGCGGATAGCGCCACCGACGCCGAACCCGCTCGTCGGTCTGCAGCATCCTTGATTCTTGAACCACGAAGGCACGGAGAACACGAAGCAAAAATTGTCATTGCGAGAAGCGCAGCGACGAAGCAATCCCCGTCCGCAGGAGCCTCGATCGGGAGGGAGATTGCTTCGCGTCGCTCGCAATGACGTCCTGATTTCTTCGTGTTCTTCGTGCCTTCGTGGTGGAAGTTGTTTTGATCGGCTACTTCGCCGCCACCGCGACGCGCGGCTCGCTGGCGAAGGCCGGCATGATGTCGCGCGCGAAACGGCGGATGTTGTCGCGCGAGCCGCCGAAATTGATCATCACGTACTCGACGCCGCCAGCGCGCAGCGCCTCGAGTTTCTTCGCGATGTCGTCCGGCGTGCCGAACAGCGCGGTGTCGTCGCACAGCTGACGCACCTTGGCCTCGTCATGCGCGGCGAAGCGCTCGCGGGTGTCGCCGCCCGGCCGCTCCGACAGCCGGTTGATCCGCACATGCCCCTGGAACCGCCGTTCGAGCGCGGCCGCGAGATCGTCCTTGTCGCGCGCGATGTGCACGGCGCGCGCGACGCCGACCTCCATCGGGTCGAACGCCCGGCCGCGCGCCTCGACGTCCGCCTTGAACTGCGCGACAAGCGCAATGACGTCCCCGGCCAGATCGTATTGCCCGAGCAGCAGATTGTAGCCGCGCCGCGCCACCTCGGCGACCGAGCGCTTGCTGCCGGCGCCCATCCAGAAGGGCGGGTGCGGGCGCTGCGCCGGCGGCGGCTCGACGACGATGTTGTCGTACTGCCAGTAATGGCCCTGATGGCTGAACGGCGTGTTGTTCGTGAACGCCTTCGTGATGACCTCGAGCGACTCGTCGAAGCGCGCATCGGCTTCTTCCATATCGACGCAGAAGCCGGCGAATTCGTTGTAGCGGTAGCCCTTGCCAACCCCGAAATCGAGCCTGCCGCCCGACAGCAGATCCAATGTCGCCGCCTGCTCCGCGAGCAATACCGGGTTATGCCACGGCAGGACCAAGACGGCCGTCCCGAGCCGCAAGGTCGAGGTGCGCGCGCCGAGCCAGGTCAACAGATTGAGGCTCGCCGACACCTGCCCGAAACCGGTGAAATGGTGCTCGACGACAAAGGTCGAGTGAAACCCGAGCGCCTCGGCCTCGACATTGTTCTCGATCCACTCGCGAAAGCCCTGGCTGCTGTCGGTCAGCTCGGTGCCGGGCGTCGGCCGCCGCGCCTGCGCGCTGCCGAACAATCCAAACCGCATGTTTCTCCTCCGAATGGACCGCCGGCGTCTCGCCGGCATGCCGGCTGGAAGCCGGCGCTCCGAAGACCACCTAAGCCAGCGAGGGGTGCCGCTGATGCCAGTCGGTCGCCTGCTGATAGGCGTGCGCGACGCGCAGCACCAGCGCTTCGGCGAACGGCGCGGCGGCAATCTGCAACGACAAGGGCAGCCCCTCGGCCTTGCTGAAGCCGCACGGGATCGCCAGCGCCGGCAATCCGCCGACGCTGAACGGCATCGTGACGCTGGGTGCGCTGACGAGCCGGTCGGTTGCGTTGGGGTCGGCCCGGTCGGCGCCACCGAGCGCCGCCGCCGTGACGAACGCATCGACCCGCTGCAAGGCCTGCGCCTGCTCGCGCGCCAGCGCCGTGCGCCAGCGCAAGGCTTCGAGATAATCCTCGCCGCGGATCAGCGCGCCCGGCAGCACCCGGTTGCGCAGGATGCGCCCGAAATCCTGCGGCCTTGTGCGCAGATCGTGCTCGTGGATCGCGAACAATTCGACCGACGAGATCGTCGTCTTGCAATCGGTGTAGTCGCGCAGGCTCGACAGCCGCACCGGCTCGACGACCGCGCCGAGCCCGCGCAACACCTCGGCCGCGGCGTCGATCGCCGGCGCGACATCGGGATGCGACGCGTCGCGGTGCCACTCCTCGACGAGTCCGAGGCGCAGCCCGCGCACCCCATCGTTCAGCGTCGTCGTGTAATCCGGCACCGGCACATCCTCGCTGCCGGGATCGTCGGGATCGAAGCCGGCGATCACCTGCAGGAACAGCGCGATGTCCTCGGCGCTGCGGCACAGCGGCCCGCAATGGTCCATCGTGAAGGTGTTGGGGAAGACGCCGCGGCGGCTGACCCTGCCATAGGTCGGCTTGATGCCGGCGATGCCGCAGAACGCCGCCGGCCCTCGCACCGAGCCGCCGGTGTCGGTGCCGACCGCGCCGGGCGCGAACCCGGCCGCCACCGCCGCGCCGGCACCACTCGACGAGCCGCCCGGCAAATGGTCGGGGTTCCACGGATTGCGCGCTGGCGGCCACGGCAAATCGAAGCTCGGCCCGCCGAGCGCGAACTCCCAGGTGGCGAGCTTGCCGAGCATGACCGCGCCGCCGGCCTTGAGCCGGGTGACCAGCTCGGCATCCGCGGTGGGCACATGATCCTGGCGCAGTTTCGAATGGCCGGTGGTCGGGATGCCGGCGGTCTCGATGATGTCCTTCAGCGCGTACGGGATGCCGTGCATCGGTCCGCGCCTGGCGCCGGCCATCAGCTCGCGCTCGGCCGCCGCCGCATCGGCCAGCGCGACCTCCTCGGTCACCCGCAGAAAGCTGTGCAGTTTCTCGTCATGTGCGGCGATGCGAGCCAGCAAGGTCTTGGTGACCTCGACCGGCGACAGCTCGCGCTGCCGGTAGAGCCGGTTCAGCTCGGCGATTGTCAGAAAAGCGACATCCATCTGCGGCATCCTCGGCTGGTCGCGCCATTCAACCGCACCCGGCGCGTGGCGGCAACGGCGGAGCGGCGAAGCATTTGACGGGGTATCGGGCTTCGGCTTCAAATGCCGCAAAACGCGCCGGCACGGCTGGTCAAACACACGGAGATTCCCGATGAACCGCTCCCGAGCCGCGGACGATTTCGACACGATCCGCCAACGCATCGAAGAGCTGCGCCGCGAGCGCGAGGCGCCTGCCACCAGGAACGGCGAGGCGACCAAGCGCGGCAATAGCCGGGAACGGGACATCGAACGGCGTCACCGCGAGCGCATCGAAGGCTCGCCGCCGCCCTGGGTCCCGACAATCTTCGTCAACGCCCCCCGCCGCTAGCTCTCAATCGCGTCCCGGCGAAAGCCGGGACCCACTCTTCCGCCGCTCGTGCCTCTGACAAATGGGTCCCGGCTTTCGCCGGGACGCCGGTTTATGGGGTGCGTCGTAGGGCGCGTGGGGCGTAGCGCAACCCGCCATTTCCGCGCCTACTGCTGCTCACTTAAGTAGCCCTGCTTGCACCGGCGGATCTCCCGCTGCCGTGTCCCGGCGAAAGCCGGGATCCACCCATCAGCCGCTCGTGCCTCGGACAAGCGGGTTCCGGCTTTCGCCGGGACGCCGGTGTATGGTGAACCGTAGGGCGGGTGGAGCGCAGCGCAACCAGCCAAAATCTTGTTAACCACGGAGGCACGGAGAACACGGAGGTCAGAACGGACCCCTTCTCTGTGTCCTCCGTGCCTCCGTGGTGAGTCTTTCGTGATGGCGGGTTACGCTGTGCTCCACCCGCCTTGCGGCGCAAGGACCGCTCAGCGCGTGGGCACCGGCGGGTCGCTGCGGTAATCGTAGAAGCCGCGCTCGCTCTTGCGGCCGAGCCAGCCGGCCTCGACGTATTTCACCAGCAGCGGGCAGGGGCGGTACTTGCTGTCGGCGAGCCCCTCGTACAGCACCTGCATGATCGACAGGCAGGTGTCGAGCCCGATGAAATCGGCCAGCTCCAACGGGCCCATCGGGTGGTTGGCGCCGAGCTTCATCGCGGTGTCGATCGAGGCGACGGACCCGACGCCCTCATACAGCGTATAGACCGCTTCGTTGATCATCGGCAGCAGGATGCGGTTGACGATGAAGGCCGGGAAATCCTCGGCCGCGACCGGCGTCTTGCCGAGCTTCACCGCCAGATCGTGGGTCGCGGCGAAAGTTGCTTCGTCGGTGGCGATGCCGCGGATCAATTCGACCAGGGTCATCACCGGCACCGGGTTCATGAAATGCATGCCGATGAACTTGGCCGGGCGATCCGTCGCCGAGGCCAGCCGGGTGATCGAGATCGACGAGGTGTTGCTGGCGATCAGCGCCGCCGGCTTCAGCACCGGTACGAGTTCCTTGAAGATCTCGCGCTTGACCGCTTCCTTCTCGGTGGCCGCCTCGATGACCATGTCGCATTCGGCAAAGGCGGAGTAGCCCGCCGCCGCGCTGATGCGGCCGAGCGCCGCCGCCTTGTCCTCTTCCTTGATGCGGCCGCGCGCGACCTGCCGCGCCAGATTGTGGTCGATGATCTCGCGTCCTTGCGCCAATGCCGCGGCGCTGACGTCGCTCAGCACGACGTCGAGCCCAGCCAGCGCGCAGACATGCGCGATGCCGCGCCCCATCTGGCCGGCGCCGATGATGCCGATGCGCTGCAGATCGCTCACGATTGGCGTTTCCCGAGCTCCTCGTCGAGCTCCGGCAGGATCTTGAACAGATCGCCGACCAGACCGTAATCGGCGATCTGGAAGATCGGCGCCTCCTCGTCCTTGTTGATCGCGACGATGACCTTGGAATCCTTCATCCCGGCGAGATGCTGGATGGCGCCGGAGATGCCGACCGCGACATAAAGCTCCGGCGCGACGATCTTGCCGGTCTGGCCGACCTGGTAGTCGTTCGGCACAAAGCCGGCATCGACCGCGGCGCGCGAGGCGCCGACCGCCGCGCCGAGCTTGTCGGCGACCTTTTCCAAGAGATGGAAATTGTCGCCCGATTGCATGCCGCGCCCGCCCGAGATGATGACCCGCGCGCTGGTCAGTTCGGGACGCTCGGATTTCGACAGTTCGGCGCGGACGAATTCGCTCAAGCCCGCCGAGCCGGTCGCCTCCGCTGCCTCGATCGGCGCGTTGCCGCCGGTCGCCGCCGCCGGCGCGAAGGCGGTGCCGCGCACCGTGATGACCTTGATCGGGTCTTTCGACTGCACCGTCGCCAGCGCATTGCCGGCATAGATCGGCCGCACAAAGGTGTCGGCCGAAACGACCGCGCTGATGTCGGAGATCTGCATGACATCGAGCAATGCCGCGACCCGCGGCATCAAATTCTTACCGAAGGTCGTCGCCGGCGCCAGCACATGGCTGTAGCCGGCCGCCAGCTTGACGAGCAACGGCGCCCAATTCTCGGCGATGCCGTGATCGTAGGCCGCGTCATCGGCCAGCAGCACCTTGGCGGCGCCGGCGATCTGCGCCGCCGCCTCGGCGACCGGGCGGCAATCCTTGCCGGCGACCAGGATATGAACATCGCTGCCCGCCGCCTTGGCGATCTCCGACGCGGCGGTCATCGCATGCAGGGTCGCGGGCTTCAGCGCCCGGTTGTCGTGTTCGGCAACAACGAGAACAGTCATCAGATTACCCGCGCCTCGTCTTTCAGCTTGTCGACCAGCTCCTGGACCGAGCCGACCTTGACGCCGCCCTGGCGCTTCGCCGGCTCCTCGACCTTCAAGGTCACCAGCCGCGGCGTCGGATCGACCCCGAGCTGCTCCGGCGTCATCACGTCGATCGGCTTCTTCTTCGCCTTCATGATGTTGGGCAGCGAGGCGTAGCGCGGCTCGTTCAATCGCAGATCCGTGGTCACCACCGCCGGCAGTTTGAAGGCGACCGTCTCCAGCCCGCCATCGACCTCGCGCGTCACCTCGGCATGGCCGTCGTTGATCGCGATTTTCGACGCGAACGTCGCCTGCGGCCAGCCGAGCAATGCCGCCAGCATCTGGCCGGTCTGGTTGCAATCATCGTCGATCGCCTGCTTGCCGATGATGACGATCTCCGGGCCTTCCTTGTCGATCACCGCCTTCAGCAATTTGGCGACGGCGAGCGGCTGCAATTCGACATCGGTCTGCACCAGCACGCCGCGATCGGCGCCCATCGCCAGCGCGGTGCGGATCGTCTCCTGGCATTGCTGGACGCCGAGCGAGGCGGCGATGACCTCGCTGACGATCCCTGCCTCGCGCAGCCGCAATGCCTCCTCGACGGCGATCTCGTCGAACGGGTTCATCGACATCTTGACGTTGGCGAGTTCGACCCCGGTCTTGTCCGCCTTGACGCGAACCTTGACGTTGTAGTCGACGACCCGCTTGACCGCGACCAGCGCTTTCATCGCACCCTCACCCGAATGGCGCGCGAATCATGCACGCGCCCCCTCGCAAGGCAAGACCCGTGCTTCGTAGGGCGGATGGAGCCGGGCGGCAGCCCGGCGTAACCCGCCAACAACCTAAACTCACCACAGAGACACAGAGACCACAGAGATTTCCGCGCGCTTGATCCCCTCTGTGTCCTCTGTGTCTCTGTGGTGAGATTTTTGGCGGGTTGCGCTGCGCTCCACCCGCCCTACAGCCGGTCCTTGTGCTCGACGATCTTCCAGAAGGTGTTCTTGTGGATGATCTTGTCGCCTTCGAAGCGGTAGATGTCGCAGCCCTGGTAGTTCAGTTCCTCGCCGTCGGCGCCTTTGCCGCGCACGATCCACAGCGACACCGCATGATCGCCGGCCAGGATGTAGTCCTGCCCCTCCCAGCGCATGTCCGGGATCTGCTTGAAGCGATCGCTGAGCGCCTGGCGGATCGCCGCCTTGCCCTTCAGCGTGCGTCCGACCGGCTCCGGCCCGCGCGCCAGGCAAAACACCCCGTCCTCGGCGAAGCAATCGACGATCCGCTCGACATCGCGGCTGTTGAACGCCGCCGAGATTTTTCGCATCAGCTCCAGCGTCACCATTGTTTTTTCTTTCCCAATTTCGTCATTGCGAGGAGCGCAGCGACGAAGCAATCCCCATCGGGCTGAGCCCAATCGGCGGGAGATTGCTTCGCTTCGCTCGCAATGACAATCAGGCAGTGAGGCACAGAGATTCAGCGGCGCG
>Ga0210400_10002650_pt1 | contig 16368 bp, 15 predicted proteins | sample IncBWH26MmetaG_FD_155456 | JGI IMG/M metagenome (GOLD analysis project Ga0210400, IMG submission 155456) | Forest soil microbial communities from Barre Woods Harvard Forest LTER site, Petersham, Massachusetts, United States - Inc-BW-H-26-M | ecosystem: Environmental > Terrestrial > Soil >... | reverse complement strand
AATGATGGGAATTTCCGTTGGCGCGGTAAAGGCTCGATTGTTTCATGGGCGAAGGAAATTGCGCGAGAGATTGAAGCGCTATGCCGGATCAGCTTGGACGTATGGAAGGGACGCCTCGCAGGCGATCGGTAACACCAGACGTCTCTCACAAGACCGGGCCGCCTGCAATGCATGCGAGTAGAGCGGGGAGAACAGAGGCCTTCAGGAAGACATTTTTACTTCTCGCCGCATTGGCGATTTTGGGATTTCTATGTTTCACCGGGCCGGATGCTTTTATCGGCCCGAGGCATCGTCACTGAGAGGTCAGTTCACGATTGCAGTGTAGGGAGTTCTACTTATGTGGATTGTTCGAGTCGCTTTGGACCGACCGTATACCTTCATCGTTCTGGCCGTGCTCATTTTGGTTCTGAGCCCGATCATGATCTTGCGCACACCCACGGACATTTTCCCGAACATCAATATCCCGGTGATCGCCGTAGCCTGGCAGTTCACCGGCATGAATCCCGAAGAATTGGAAGGCAGGCTCACAAGTCCGTACGAACGGGTGCTGACCACCACGGTTGACAACATCGAACACATCGAATCGACCACGGTTAGCGGTCAAGCGATTGTCCGGATTTACTTGCAACCCGGTGCCAGTTTGGACACCGCGAATGCCCAGGTGACGGCCGTATCGCAAACAGCCCTTCGTCAATTCCCGCCGGGCACTCTGCCTCCGCTGATTATCAACTACAGCGCTTCGAGCGTACCTATTCTGCAGTTGGGGCTGTCTGGCAACGGACTCTCCGAGCAGCAGTTGAACGACCTCGGACAGAATTTCCTGAGGCCTCAGCTGGTGACCGTGCCTGGGGCCGTAATTCCTTTCCTTTATGGGGGAAAACAACGCCAAATCATGATCGATTTGAATCCCGGCTTGATCCAGTCGAAAGGTCTCGCGCCACAGGATGTTCTCACCGCGGTGCAGCAGCAAAATCTCATTTTGCCCTCCGGAACTGCAAAGATGGGCCCCTTCGAGTACGACGTTCGACTCAACGGCAGCATGAAGACCGTACCCGAGTTCAACGACCTCCCGGTCAAGGTCGTTGGCAATTCCACGATCTATCTTCGTGACGTGGCGAATGTGCGCGACGCTTTTGCGCCGCAGACCAACATCGTGCGCCAGGATGGTCATCGCGGCGCCCTAGTGTCCGTCCTCAAGGCCGGTAACGCTTCGACAATCGACGTCGTCACAGGCATTCGCGGCCTCCTTCCGCGTGTCGCCCAGACCCTGCCCCCGGAACTGAAGATTTTGCCTCTGGCCGATCAGTCCATCTTCGTCCGAGGCTCCGTGAACGGAGTCATCCGCGAGGCCGTTATAGCCGCGTGTCTCACCGGCTTGATGATTCTGCTGTTCCTGGGAAGTTGGCGCAGCACCTTGATTATTGCCGTCTCGATTCCGTTATCCATCTTGACCTCGGTCATGATCCTCAGTTTTCTGGGCGAAACCATCAACATCATGACCCTCGGTGGACTGGCCCTCGCCGTCGGAATTCTTGTGGACGACGCCACGGTTACCATTGAAAACATAGAGCGATATTTCGAAGAAGGCCACGCGCAGCGCGACGCCATCCTGGAAGGCGCGGCGCAAATCGCGGTGCCCGCCCTGGTGTCGACCCTCTGTATCTGCATTGTGTTCTTGCCCATGTTCCTTTTGAGCGGCGTAGCGCGATATCTCTTTGTGCCTCTCGCCGAAGCGGTGGTGTTCGCCATGCTCGCGTCGTACATCCTGTCGCGGACACTGGTTCCTACGCTGGCAATGTATTTGCTGAAAGCAAAACAGCACGACCGCGCCAGCTCTCGGAATCCTCTCGTGCGGTTCCAGTTGGCGTTCGAGCGTGGGTTCGAACGGCTTCGCAATGCATACCACTCCTTGCTCACCGCGTTTGTCCACCGGCGGGGCTATTTCATCCCCGCGTTTCTTCTGACCTGTCTTTCGGCGTTTCTCCTTGTGCCCTGGCTCGGCCAGGATTTCTTTCCGAATACAGATAGCGGTCAATTCATTCTCCATCTCCGCGCCAAGAGCGGCACGCGAATCGAAGAGACCGCGAAGCTGTGCGATCTCGTCGAGGGCACAATCCGCCATGAGATTCCCGAGCGCGAGGTGGACAACATCCTGGACAATATCGGACTCCCTTACAGCTCCATCAATTACATGCACAGCACATCGGGACTCATAGGAGCGGGCGATGCCGATATCCTGGTGTCCCTCAAAGAAAGTCACCACACCACCGCAGACTATGTTCAGCGCCTGCGAGAGACGCTGCCCCGGGAATACCCTGGCACAACTTTTTACTTTCTTCCTTCGGACATCGTTACGCAGGTTTTGAACTTTGGATTACCGGCGCCCGTCGATATCCAAATCGAGGGAACCGATATCGAGGGCAACCGGGAAGTGGCGGCCCGGATGCTGCAAGAAGTCGAGCGCGTTCCCGGTATAGCCGATGCACGCATCCAGCAAGCGTTTGATTACCCCGAGTTCGATGTGTCCGTCGACCGTACAAAGGCGGCCCAAGGCGGCTACACGCAGCGCGATGTAGCCAACAGCGTGCTGAACACACTCAGTGGTAGTTTCCAGATTACGCCGATGTTCTTTCTGAATTGGAAGAACGGCGTGAACTACAACCTCGTGACACAGACTCCGCAATATTCGATTCAATCACTCGAAGACCTTCAGAACACTCCACTCAACGCGACGACCGCTGCGCGCCCCGAAATCCTTGCGGATATCGCTTCCATCAAGCGTTCAAACGAGATGGAAGTGGTCTCGCATTACAACATTCGTCGCGTAGTCGATATCTACGCAAACGTTCAAGGCCGCGACTTGGGAGCGGTGGGCCGCGAGGTCACACGCATTGTAGATGCCAACCGAAAGTCCTTGCCGCGCGGCAGCTTTGTAACCGTTAAGGGCCAACTGCAAACCATGCGTACTTCGTACCTCGGGTTGCTGGGTGGACTCGTCTTCTCCGTCGTTCTGGTCTATCTCTTGATCGTAGTGAACTTTCAATCCTGGCTCGATCCTTTCATCATCATCACGGCACTTCCTGCCGCGCTTGCTGGCATCGTCGGTTTCTTGTTCGTAACACATACAACCCTCAGTGTTCCCGCTTTAATGGGCGCCATTATGTGCATGGGCGTCGGGACGGCGAACAGCATTCTCGTCGTGTCGTTTGCGAAAGAACGGCTTCTGCATCACGGAGATCCGGTCGAAGCGGCTATCGAAGCCGGCTTCACCCGGTTCCGCCCCGTGCTTATGACCGCTCTTGCCATGATCATCGGCATGATTCCCATGGCGCTCGGGCTGGGCGAGGGCGGCGAGCAGAATGCGCCGCTGGGCCGCGCCGTAATTGGCGGCCTATTGTGCGCTACGGTGGCCACGCTGGTTTTCGTTCCTGCTGTCTTCAGCTTGTTACACCGGCGGCGTGATCCTTCGGCTGTCCAACAACCGGCGGTGGACAATGCCTAACCAATTCAAGCGTGAGTTAAAGGAACACCAATGACACCGAGCGAGGGAAATGTGACGAGCACGCCAGCAACAGAAACGATCGAAGTGCAAACCATGCAACCGAGTCCGAACGGATTTCGCTCTGGCCCTGGAGCCCGGCGCAGAACCACAATCCTTTTCGCAGCGGCCGCGCTCGCCGTTGTCGCTCTCCTGATTTATTCCGGTATCCGTTCGCGCGCGGTGGCCGAGTCGCGGCTGGCGCAACGAACCCAAGAAGCGGCGATTCCCACTGTTGCCGTGGTCTTTCCGAAAGAAGGCGCTCCCACGCAAGAAATTGTCCTGCCCGGTAATACACAAGCATTCAGCGACTCGCCAATTTATGCGCGAACCAGTGGCTATCTCAAACGCTGGTATTTCGACATTGGCGCGCATGTGCAGAAAGGTCAGTTGCTCGCGGAGATCGAAACTCCGGAGGTCGATCAGCAACTACTGCAAGCTCGAGCGGACCTGGATACCGCGCAAGCCAACTTAAACATTGCCAAAATCACCGCCGCCCGCTGGCAGGACCTGGTGAACACGGGCTCCGTATCCCAGCAGGAAACCGACCAGGCAGTCAGCAATCTCAGCGCGGTGAAATCCGCGGCCGAATCAAGCGCCGCTAACGTGCGGCGTCTCGAGCAGCTGCAATCGTTCGAAAGGATCTATGCCCCCTTTGACGGGATCGTCACCGCGCGCAGCACGGACATCGGAGCGCTCATCGATGCCGGGGCCAGCACGCAACCGAAAGAGCTCTTTCATATGGCCGCCATTCGTAAGCTGCGTCTGTACGTCTCGGTTCCTGAGGTGTACTCCCGTGCTGCGCGCTCCGGTGCACCAGCCACCTTGACCCTCGATGAATTCCCGGGCCAAATCTTCCATGGCACTCTCGTTCGCAACGCCAACTCCATTGACATCGCTTCACGTACGCTGCTTGTCGAAGTCGATGTCGACAATCCGACTGGCCAGCTCCTTCCGGGCGCGTACGTCTTCGTGCATCTCAAGCTGCCTGACGAGACGCGCTCGGTGACCATTCCATCGAATACATTAATTTTCCGCAAAGAGGGCTTGCAGGTCGGACTGGTTCGCAATGGCAAAGCCGAGTTGGTTCCGGTCAAGATTGGGCGCGACTACGGCAATACCGTAGAAATCGTTTCGGGCCTGCAACCAACGGATGCCGTCATCGTCGACCCATCGGATTCTCTTGTCGCCAGTATGCCGGTGCGTCTAATCAGCAAACCAACAGGCGGGTCCGGGCGATGAACTACGTTTTGGCTGTAGGTCGCTTCATCGTCACCAGCATAGTCGCGCTGCTTCTAGTGCTCCTGATCGTAGCGTTTGAGGGTTGCACCGTCGGCCCCAAATACGTCAAGCCCACCGCGCCTACAACAGCGGCATATAAGGAAGAAACGCTGGCTTCATTCAAGGAATTAGAGCAGTGGCAGCCAGCGCATCCCGGAGATCAGACGAGCCACGGAAACTGGTGGGAGATTTTCGGCGATCCGGAACTCAACAAACTGGAAGAACAAATCGCCGATTCCAACCAGAACCTGAAAGTAGCCGAAGCGCGCTTCCGCGAAGCTCGCGCAGCGATTCGCTTCAATCGCGCTGCACAGTTTCCGACCATCTCCACATCGCCCAGCGCCAGCTATGTGAAGAGTTCAGACTTTTCTCCGAACTTACCGTCAAAGATCCAACAGTCCAGCAAGGGCGATTTCGTTCTGCCTTTCGATCTTTCCTATGAGCTCGATCTCTGGGGCCGCGTGCGGCGCAGCGTCGCTGCCGCGCGGGAAGAAGCGCAGGCCAGCGCTGCCGATTATGAGACCGCAAAGCTCAGCCTCGAGGCGGAACTTGCCTTGGACTATTTCGAATTGCGCAGCGCCGACGCGCAAAAACAACTTCTGGACGATACGGTAAAAGCTTACACCGACAACTTGCAGCTCACGCTCAATCGCTTCAAAGGAGGAGTTGCCCCGAAAGCCGACGTTGCGCAAGCGCAAACCCAGCTCGACACGACTCGCGTACAAGACACGGATGTCACAGTGCAACGAGCGCAATTCGAACACGCCATTGCAATTCTGATCGGAAAGCCGCCCGCGGAATTCACTCTTGCCGCGGCCCCGCTCAGCAACCAACCGCCCAGCATTCCGATTGGACTTCCTTCTGAACTATTGCAGCGCCGCCCGGACATAGCCGCCGCGGAACGACGAGTGGCGGAGGCAAACCAGCAGATCGGTATCGCCCGCGCGGCGTATTTTCCCACCGTGACGCTTGGGGGAACTGCGGGATTCTCCGGCGCACAAGGTTCCAACTGGTTCACTTGGCCGAGCGGCTTCTGGGCCGTCGGTCCAGCCCTCGCGCAGACGCTGTTCGACGCCGGACGCCGTCGCGCCACTTCCGAATCGGCGCACGCGAACTACGATGCCACAGTCGCAACTTATCGCCAGACCTCTCTAACCGCGTTTCAGGAAGTGGAAGACAATGTCGCTGCCTTGCGCATTCTGGAGAACGAAGCGCAACAGCAACAGCAGGCCGTTGCGTCATCGCAGGAATCACTGCAACTTTTTACTAATCGTTACAAAGGTGGCGTCGACACTTACCTCCAGGTCATAACCGCGCAAACGATCGAGCTCGCCAACGAACGAAACGCTATTGATATCCAGCGCCGCCGATTGGACGCAAGCGTGCTCTTGATCAAGGCACTCGGAGGGGGCTGGAACGTGTCCAATCTTCCTACGTTCGGTGCGTCCTCCGTCCGAGACTATTGATTATCGGCGGTGGATGATTGGCTCCAAGCCGAACGCAAACTCGCACGTCGGGTGCTTCCGCGTGCGCAGGCGGGCTAGAAAGCCGACCCGCGACGCGTCTGGATCAAGGACGAGAGGTAACAAATGGACATTGAGCTATTCCTCTTGCGGCTGATTGTGGTAGAGAGAACTCGATTGCCATGATCAGTAAAGAAGAAGTCCAGGCATCTTATGAAGGGTTTTTACAAGCGCTAAAGTCCGGGGACAGATCGTCACTCGAGCGAATCTACGCGGACGACTATATTCTTGTGCGGCCGAACGGGGACACTCTTACGAAAGAACAGATCCTCGCTGATTTGCGCCAACACTCCATGAGGTTCACTTCTTTCGAAGTGAATGACATTCTCATCCGGACGAAAGGGTCTGTTGGCATTCTCACGGCGGATGTCCGGAGTATAGCTGTCAGAGATGGCGTCGAAATTAGAGTGCACGCCAGGCAGGTGGTAATCCTGTCAAAGGAGAATGAGCGGATTACAATTTCCCATTTTCAATCAACGGATGTAGTTGTTCGCTAGCGGCGATTGAGAATCCAGTGCGAACCGCGCATGCAATGTCTAATGTCGTCTGCTGAGGGCGAACTGTCGATCCCGCCTGCCGACACACCCTGGCAAGAGATCGGTTTGGGTGCAAAGTCGTCAGGCCGAAGGAGATTTCAGCGCCCCAGTAAGGACATCGCGGAGGGGCTTGGGCGGCCGGCCGCCAAGGCGCTCGACGTCGCCGGTCACAATGTCGTACGCGCCCGCCGCGAAACTCGTCTGGATACTGACAACGGTGTTGACGGCCCCCGCTGGCAGACCCGCCTGCGTCAGTCCAGCGCGCAGTTGCTCTTCCGTGATGACACGGAACGCGAGCGGGCGACTGGTGATTTCGGCGATGAGGGCCGCTCGTTCCGCACCCGACAGTCGCTCGGGGCCGGTAGCGTTGTAGATCGCGCCAGCATGGCCATCGGCGATCAGGATTCCGGCTGCCGCGGCCGCCACGTCACCGCGCGCAACGAAAGCAGCCCGGTTCTCGGCCAGCCCAGTCAGCACACCTTGGTTAAGCGCCGCTTGCGCCAACTGCACGAAAGCTTCGGCATAAAAGTTCATACGGAGTATGGTCCAGGCAGGCGCCGTGGCGATAAGATGTTGCTCGCCCCGCCAGTAGGAGGCGCCGCGCGCCGGCTCCTCTTCCTGCCGAGTGCCCACGGCGGACATTAAGACGACATGCTTGACGCCCGCTTTCATGGCCGCGTCGATGGCAGCGATGATTTGTGCCCCGCGCTTTCCGGGTTCCGGATCGACGGTCGTGATGATGAGCAGACGATCGAGACCCGTATAGGCCTTCGCAAGGCTTTCGGGCCGGTTGTAGTCCCCGAATCGTTCCTGAGCTGGACCAGAGACGGTTTCGGGCGTACGCGTGATGGCCACTACCTCGTGCGCACCGGGACGTTGCAGCAATTCCAAAACGACAGCTCTGCCCAAATGACCGCTGGCACCACTGACGCCGATTTTCATGTCACAAGCTCCAATATTTATCTAACGAACAAATCAAGTTTCCGGCGACTACAGAATCACCGATGCTTCCTCAAAATTCAGGCGAGGGTTACGTGGATGGAGTTTGCTCGCGTCTCCATAGCCCAGGTTGCAGATAAGGTTTACCTTCCACTTGCCGTCAGGAAAGAATGCGGCATTCAGTTCGTCCGCGTTGAAACCGGACATTGGCCCGCAATCTAGTCCCAAAGCACGCGCGGCCAGGATGAAGTATGCGGCTTGGAGTGAACTGTTGCGGAAGGCGGTCTCGTTAATAAAGGCCTGGTTGCCGACAAAAAAGGAGCGCATATCAAACTGCGGAAAGAGCTTGGGAAAATTCTCGTGGAATTCGGTGTCCCAGGCGATGATGACTGTCACAGGAGCTGCCATGGTTTTGTCTACATTCCCGGGCGCTAGAACCGGCTTGAGGAGCGCCTTGGCGCCGGGAGTAGTCAAAAAAACGAACCTGGCGGGCGAGCCATTGGCACTGGTCGGTCCAAGGCGTGCCAATTCGTACGCCTTGCGCAGGAGTTCTATCGGCACCGGTTCGGGAAGCCACGTAGAGTGAGTGCGCGCTTCGTAAAATAGTTGATCGAGCGCCTCTTGTGAAATCGGGGGTTTGGCGGGGGCAAAGTTCGACGGTTCAGTTTGACTGTGCATTTTGATTTCTCCCTTTAAGCGCTCTCAGCGCGAGCGACGTGCATCCAGACTGAATGGTCCCGCTCCGAACTGTGAAATCAGCAGGGCGCCGCCGAGCATGGAGACATTTTTCATGAACAGAATCATTTGTATCTGCGCCATCATGGGATCGGTTACGGTCCAGAACTTGTGCATCATCAACGTGACCGGAACCAGGAACAGCACGATGAGCCATGCCCCAAGTTTTGCCCGATAGCCCAGCAAAATGCTCAGTCCGCCTGCAATCGCTAGCACGCCAGAAAGCGGAACCGCGATCGAAGCCAAAGGCACTCCTTGAGAAGCCGAAAAGGCGATAGTTTGCTTGTTAAAATGATTGGCTCCAGCCATCAGGAAAATCAGCGCAAAGAAAAAGCGTCCCAAAACGACCACCGCTCCCTGCCAAAAGCTAATTACCTCCACATCTTTGGAAATTGCGACCGAATTCGTTGCCATGTACTTCCTCCTTTTGCTTGTTGAATCCTCTTACGAGCAACCGCGCAAACTAAGTTTGTCTGCAACGGCTAAAATCGACTTCCTTTTGCTTTTTAATCAGCGTGCTGCTGACTGGGCGTTCTGCGGAGCCGGGAAATTCACCTGGGCCCACGCCGAAAACTTCTTCGGTTGCCGGCCTGCGATTTTGTTTGCGAGCGCAATTTGGTCGAACGAATTGGAGCCTAAGTAGGTGTGCGCCTGGAAGTAGCTGAACATTTCGGCTATCTCGGCGGCTCCAGGAAAGAAACCTGCGAAGACTTCCTTTGGCACTTGTTTGAATGAGAAGTTGTGGCCCTGTCGATTTAGCGCGTCCACGATTTCATTGAAGCTCATGAAATCGCCGACCAGGGGCAGATACTCGCCTTGACCGGCCTGATTGGGGTGCGCGAATGCTGCGGCCACGATGTCACCAAGTTCCGTGATATCGCCCATGTGGATGCTCCGCACAGTTGGATCAAGCGGGAGAACCCAGCCCACGGATTCGTCAGTCTGTTTTTGCGGAGCAAGAACGCCGATAAGGTTCTGATAGTAGAAAGGCGCTATGACGAACGTATGACTCGCAAACCCGGCTTCTTTCACTACCCGATTAACCTTGGCCTTGCCGGTAAAGTGGGGAACGCGGAGCTTGCCGCCGCTGATCGCTTCCACATCAGGCAGCGTGGACCAGACTAAGTGTTTGACACCTGCATCCTTGGCGGCGCGTATCGCAGCGGTTGCCTGCTCGACCTCGTTGGTACCTTGTTCCCAAGGATTAGTAACTAGAAATACGCCATGCGCCCCTTCAAATGCGGCCCTAAGGGTTTCGGGGCGGCTCAAGTCCGCTTGGATGACTTCGTCGGCGAGTTCGCGATGCTTGGCCGGATTGCGTGTCAGAGCGCGTACCTTGAATTGATTGTCGGCTTGAAGAGCGCGCACTACGGCGCCTCCTTGTTGCCCCGTTGCGCCAACTACGGCGATGACCTTCTTATTTGTGGGTTCCATATACAGCGTGCCTCTCTTTCGCTATCTATTGATGTAAATTCTATTGATATAGATACATTCTTCTGGACTTTGGTTACACAAAAAGCCACAATAGTTTGGCCATGAGCAAGAACGCGCGCGACCCGGTTCACTGTTGGCTGATATTGGTGAAGGCCTTCCAGACCGCCGCAAAGTATCTCTATGCTGGGCTTCAAGAGACGGGAATCGACGATACCGATTTCCGCATCCTTGAAGCTCTCTTGAACAAAGGACCTTTGCCGGTGAATACCATCGGCCCCAAAGTGTTTCTTACACCCGGTTCGATCAGCACGGCGGTGGACCGCCTCGTCGAAAGGGGCCTGGTAAGCCGGGTCGAGAGTCCCGAAGATCGGCGCGTCCGTATCGTATCGCTCACCCCAAAAGGCAAAGAACTGATCGCGCCGATTTTTCGCAAACACGCAACCGAAATCAGAAGAGTGTTTGCCGACGCGAGCCAGAAAGAATTGCGAACTCTGGAAACAATACTGAAAAAGATCGGAAAGCGCGCCCAAAGCCTCGGGACCGGAATCAAACCAAAGTCTTGAAGCCAACTCTCACATAACGACGCAATACGCCGATCAATCGAAATGAAAGTTGCCCTGGAGAAGTGACGTAAATGCAGATTGGAATCGACAGTTTCGCAGCAGCTATTTCCGACCCGGCCACAGGTCTTACGCTCAGCCCGGTGGAGCGCATGCACCATCTACTCGAAGAGATTGAGCTTGCCGATAAGGTCGGCCTCGACGTCTTCGGCATTGGCGAACATCACCGGGCGGAGTTCCTCGACTCAGCTCCCGTTGTAATCCTTGCCGCTGCCGCCACGCGCACGGAAAATATTCGGCTCACCAGCGCAGTCACGGTTCTCAGCGCCTCCGACCCCGTTCGCGTTTTTCAGGAGTTCGCGACTCTCGACTTGATCTCGCGGGGCCGCGCCGAAATTGTCGCCGGTCGCGGTTCGTTCGTTGAGTCCTACCCTCTCTTTGGTCTGCGTCTTGAAGATTACGATTCGCTCTTTGCGGAAAAACTCGATCTACTCCTGAAAATCCGGGAAAGCACCAAAGTGCACTGGTCCGGCAAACACCGCGCCGCCCTTACCGGCCAGGCTATCTACCCTCGCCCGCTGCAGGCTTCGCTCCCCATATGGGTCGGTGTCGGCGGCACGCCCGAATCTTTCGTGCGCGCAGGAACGCTCGGACTTCCTCTCATGGTTGCCATCATCGGAGGTGAGCCCAGACGCTTCAGGCCTCTTATAGACCTCTATCGCGAGGCTGGGCGTCGCGCCGGTCATTCTCTCGAGCAACTCACCGTGGGTCTTCATTCCGTCGGCTTTCTCGCGGACACTACTGACGAAGCCGCGGAAATATTCTTTCCCGGCTATGCGCACACTTTTACGGAAATCGGCAAGGAACGCGGCTGGCCACCCGCCACGCGCGCTCAGTTTGACGCCGTCCGCGGACCTACCGGTGCGCTGTTAATCGGCGACGCTAAGACGGTCGCGAAGAAGATCCTTTACGTGAATGAAGTTCTCGGTGGTATTTCGCGCGTCACATTCCAAATGGGCGTCTCTACGCTGCCGCACGAAAAAATGCTGCACGCCATAGAAATCCTTGGCACTCAAGTGGCGCCTATTGTCCGGAGCGAGCTTGGCGTCACTCCAGTACGCGCCTGAGAGAACCATAATTTGCTCTCAGAATTCGCCAAGAGCGTGATGAACCATGACTTCAATCTTGATTCAACGAAGGAGAAAAAAGGAAACTCTCGCAAGCGTACCGAACTGCTTTGATTGCAATTGCAAGGTTCTTACTGGCACCGATGTTTTACACAGGGGAGCAATCGCTCAGACGAAATCCCGAAAGAAAAGGCGCGGATTTGCGTAGATTCGGAAAAATATGGAAGATGGACATTCTGTACAAGCAGTCGCTTACTTGTGTATGATCAACAAGCTATAGAAGTGGGCGGGCGTCGTACAATGGCAGTATAGAAGCTTCCCAAGCTTCGGACGTGGGTTCGATTCCCATCGCCCGCTCCAGAACTCACGATAATTCAATTGGCCTTACACACCTGAACTACTTGAATCCGAGCGGGCATTCTCTGCGTGAGTCTTGGCGAATGTGTGATGTCCAAAGACAGACACCGGCGATTCCACATCGCATACAAATAGCTTTCGCACGAATAAGTCCTAAATATCCATTGATCTAGCGCAAAGCTGCGGGACATTCTCCTGGAACTCGGCTTGCACTGTTGACTCAAACAGGCAGGCAACAAAAGGAGCGTACGATGTCGACCGCACGAGCAATTCCACACTGGCAGCGGAACGGGCGTGGGGTCGCATACGATGCCGGAGCATTTATCAGTGACGAGAGGCTTGTTGCGGTCGCCAAGATGGGCAACGGAACTGTCTTCGAGGAACTTCACAGGCGCCATGCTGAAAAGGTATTTTGGGTTGCTCATCGGATCATTCGACACCGTGAGGATGCAGAGGATGCAGTTCAAGAGAGCTTTCTTAGCGCGTACGTTCACCTGCACACCTTTGATGGAAGGGCAAAGTTTTCAACCTGGCTGACCCGCATCGTGATTAATGCGGCTTTGATGAAGGTGCGGAAGAATCGTCCAGCCCGGGAAATTCAGTTAAAAAACGGAACCGAAGCGCTCGATCCGCATTTCGAACATGAATTCAGGGATTTCTCGCCGAATCCAGAAGAGATTTGCGCGAAAGCAGAGCGCCAGGCGGGCTTGCGGCAAGCGATTGCAGAGTTGCGTCCGAGCCTTCGAAAAGTGGTTGAACTTCATCAGCTGCAGGAATGCTCTATGAATGAGACTGCCAGGATACTCGGGATCTCTGTCGCCGCAGCGAAAGCGCGGCTGTATCATGCGCGGGCGGCACTACGTGGGAATAAAGCCTTGCTTCTAAACCATGATGCGGCTGGACATGTCTCGCGTAAGAGATTTTCTTGCGGGATTAGTTGTACCGCTCCATTCGCTCAATAGGGTGACCCTGTCAAATCAAGTTTCGTTAGAACTTGGTATCTCGAATTCCGAATTATTGTTGGAAGACCAGCGGAGGTCCGCCGATCCATTTCCATTTCAGGCTGACATTCACTTCAACACGGTTGGCGATCTTAATGAAGGGAATGCCTTTGTTCATACCGTAGTCTTTGCGATCGAAGGCCATTGTGCCGTCGATGCTTCCCGAGGTTGATCCCTTGCCGGTAGATGTGAGCGCGAGTTTTTCGGTTTTCGTGACGCCGCGAATGGTGAAGTCTCCTTCCAGGTCGAATGTGTTTGGACCCGTCTGAACGACTTTCGTGGATTTGAAGGTGATGACAGGAGAGTCTTTGACGTTGAAGAAATCTTTGCTTTTCAATTTGCTGTTCTTTAGACCACTGCCGGTGTTCACGCTATCCGCTTGAATCTCGATTTCCAAAACGCCGCTCCTCACATCCGTGGAGGAAAACTTCATGCTGGCGTTCCATTTGTCGAAAGTACCTTTGATAGGCACCGAAGAGTCGACACCAAACCTGACGGTGCTTTCTACGGGGGTGACTTCGTACACCGGAACTTGGGCACGACTTGCGGTCGGGAGAGAGCAAAACAGAACCAGCCACAGAACCATTATCGGTAACTCGCGAGTCCTCACTCTCGCGAAATCCCGCGTAAAGTTTTCTCTCGCCGTAAACCTATTGATGTTCATAGATCCTCTGTCTCCCAATCCACTCTGTCATAGCGACCCAGACGCTAGGTCACCCGGCGGAGGGATGAGTGCGTTTGACCATGGCTCGGATGTCACGGTTCTCGAAAACCCAACCTCCGTGCTCAGTTCCTTGAATGGCGATGTTCACCATAACACGAGCCAGATCGTCGGCCCGAATCACCAGGTTTGGAAACGGCAACTGAAACGCGGGGTAGACGGCGCGCAGCAGCCGATAGCTGAAATTCGGTTCCTTCCGCGGCTCCACGGGGTAGATGTACGCGGGCCGGAAGAGGTAAACGCTTGGGAACCCGGCCGCGAGGAGTCCGTTCTCGGCCTCTCCCTTGTATCGCGCGAAAGCGATCCTACTTTTTCCCGTCGGATCCGCACCGCTTCCGCTCAAGAATGAGAAAGCCGCGTTGGGGCTGCTGCTGCGCAGAACTCGCGCGAACTCGATTGTGTAGTCCACGGTTACCCGGCGGAGTTCGGCGTCGGACACTGACCCGGTATATGCGCCCAAACAAAAGACTACGGCGTCCTGACGTGAAAGCTCCTGCGCGAGTGAGGAGCAGTCTGCGAAGTCAGGATGCAGAACTTCTTGCAGCTTTGGATGTGAAATGCCCAGCTTCCGGCGCACGATAGCAGTGACACTCCCAACGGTAGCGCTCTCGAGTGAGTAGCGAAGCGCATATCCACCGACCATCCCAGTCGCACCCACGAGCACAACGCGCTTCTCATTCGTCCGTGTCATGAAAGCGCTCGCTCTTCCAGCCAGTCGACATAAAGGAGACGCTCCGAAAATAGCCACGCGCCGTCCCACTTGACGAACGTGTCGAGGTAACGCAGCGACGCGAGCATCAAGAGGCGCTTTTCGCCGTCCACCGTGATGTGATGCGCAAGGCAGTAAGCTTCGCCGGTGGCTCGGTCGGACGTGAGCGTGAAGATCGTACTTTGTCCGACGAAGTGCGTCGTGGAGACGTATTTGTTCAGGTCTTCGAAGACCGGAGCGAGCGCCTCGCGTGAATGCAATTCCTGGGAAGGGTTCTGATCTTTAGCATTCATGAATACTACAAAGTGCGTGTCCGGGGTAAAGAGAGACATCTGACCTTTCGCATCGCGACGGTCGGCGCAATGTGCATAGGCCTCGATGAGTTCTCGAATTGCGAGGCGGTCGGCGGCTTCACCTGGGGAGATTGCGATTTGTTTGCTCATGGGCTGATCTCTTTCGTTCGCATCTTCATGGTTGGCAAGAGGGTCACTCGAGGATGGCTCGCGGTTCTAGGAACGCTTCGATTCCGTAGCGGCCATATTCACGGGATCGGCCAAAACTACTGAAGGCACTGTTGGCTGCGATAGCGCGCCTTGTGTCCTCCTCATCGGCCAAGGTGACGCGCCCGATCACTTGGCCGTTGGTCGGCTTGAAGATGTCCATGACCTCGCTGCCGTGGGATTCCACGAATTTTCCATCGATGTAGTGCTTTGTGATTGTTTGCATCGCACTCCCCCTCAGGATTCACAGTCGCGACAAAGGACTTGGTGCGTAAGCGAGCAATGCCATAACGATGCAAGCGCAATTCCACGGACAACGTCCGCACGGTGCGCTAAATCGCTGCATCCTGAGTACTTCTTGCTGGAAGAGATTTGTGTGTGGGTGATGTGGAGTTGCCACTGTCAATCTTTTGACAGTGCGCGGGAATAAGCTATAACTCCAAAATCCCGACGCACAGCAATCGCGTGAACGTCGGTTGCGAGACTTCATTGACGCGTAAAGAGGAGTGCCGATTGCGTCCGAGGCAAGATGGCTATCGCGGTGCAACCTGCAAAGGAGTGAGTGCGCAAACTTGAAGGCGAAGGAACAACGGGATAAGTTGGTCGGAACTTACTTGAAGACGCAGTGCAAGGTTCTCACCATGGCGAATGAAGATGTGCAAAAGACGCTGGCGGAATTATCACGAGAATTGCAGGAGAGCAAAGCCAGGCTTGAAGAGGCGCAACGCGTCGCCCATGTCGGCCACTGGGAATGGGATCTCGCGACGGATGTCATTGTCTGGTCGGATGAAACCTATCGCATTTTTGGATTAAGTCCGCAGGAACGTCCCATGGACTTGGCGACGGTCCGTTCAATGGTCCACCCTGAAGATCGTGAGCCTCTTTATCAGGCAGTTGACCAAGACCTCGTTGCTGGACAACGCCCTAGCGGCGAATTTCGGATCGTTCGGCCCAGCGGCGAAGTGCGAACAGTTTCAAGCCTGACGTCCGAGCGTTGGAGTTCCTTGCCGGGTGACACAAAAAGGGACGCATCCGGACGACCCTACAAATTGTTCGGCACTATTCAGGACATCACCGATCGAAAGCGGTCGGAAGAGGCCTTTCAGGAGATTTCACGCAAGCTGCAGGAAAGCAACGCGAAGCTTGAAGAAGCCCAACGCATTGCCAACGTTGGCCATTATTCTTGGAACCTCATCGAGAATCGGGTGATTTGGTCGGACGAAGTCTACCGCATTTATGGGTTGGATTCGCGGCGGGGCACCATCGATCTGGCGAAGGTTAGTGAAATGATCCACCCGGAAGATCGCGAACTTGTCTTCCGCGCAGCTGAGGAGGCGCTTCAGAGCGGAACTCCTGCCGACATTGAACATCGTCTCGTTCGTCCCGACGGCGAAGTTCGGACGATTC
>Ga0210400_10002647_pt1 | contig 16381 bp, 14 predicted proteins | sample IncBWH26MmetaG_FD_155456 | JGI IMG/M metagenome (GOLD analysis project Ga0210400, IMG submission 155456) | Forest soil microbial communities from Barre Woods Harvard Forest LTER site, Petersham, Massachusetts, United States - Inc-BW-H-26-M | ecosystem: Environmental > Terrestrial > Soil >... | reverse complement strand
GCCTCACTTCTGCCGGAGGATATGCAGGGCGTCTTCATGATGATCGCCCGCGCCGCGAAGGAAGGTTGGCCCTGCCCCGGCGATGCATCGATTGCCCGCGCCTATGGCTCACACTCGTTGCGCCGTGCACGGCGTCTGCTGACCTACATCGAGGAGCAGGGCCTCATCGTTTGCCAGCTCGACGGGGCTGGTCGGCGGATCGTGACACTCGTCGAACTGGCCTGGGCGACGGCACCGGGCGACCCCAATGCCGAGGAATTGCCGGCGGAGCATGGCTGCAGCAGTTCGTCTCTATGATGTGGCGGTCGAGCGCGCACTAAGAAAACACCACCCATCAAGCCGTGGCTGTGTGCAGCAAAGGACAGGCGTAGGACTTCTGCCGAGTGCCGAACTTGACGCGTTGTTATGCCGGCGCTTGTCAGTATCGCAGCAGCCTAGCCATTGCGGGTCTTTACGATTCGCAACGTACGGCGCGCTTGGAATAACACTGCAGACGAATGACTTGCTTTGCGCCAGAAGTGGTCCGTCGCGAGTACCTTTTTGGCAGAGCCCGACTGCTCAACCGGTATAAATGATACGCTAACTCGCCTCTTCTAAATCGTTAACTATTCTGCGAGACCATAGTAGCGGCCGGTTGTATCGCACTTTAGTTATCACCAAACGGTTGTTTTCTCTATGCGAGAGATTTTCCATGCTCAAAGACGGCAAATATGCTGCATGGTTCAGGACTTCGCGCGGCGAAGGCACCGGCATGGTGCATCTTGCAAATGGCACGATATCGGGGGGCGATTGCACGTTCGCCTACAGCGGCTCATACCAAGTTGATGACGATCGGATCACCGCAACGCTTACGACCCGAAGACACACCGCAGGCTCACCCACTGTTTTCGGCATCGACGAGGTCGACGTAAAGCTTACAGGGAGAGTCAATGGCATGATGGCTTCGTGCTCGGGAACAGCCGAACAGGCGCCCGGCGTAGTCTTCGAGGCCACGCTTTTCCTCGGCCAGGAACAGTCGCCTGAGTCAGATAGGAAGCGCGCAGCGGTGAAGTTCGACGCAGGCAAGCTCCCGAAGGGCGCCGATAATCGGTACCATGCACGTGGACCATCCAGGATTTGATCCTGATCAATCTCGACCCTAGCAGGCCGTCATTGTTTACGACATGTCGGACGGACTTGGTATGGGCATCAATCGCCAGAAGCGGTCATTCGCGCGAGCGTACCAGGATTCTTCGCACGGGAAATAGCGCAACACCGTACCGCTGAGCGACATATCCCCAAATGCCCTTCGGGGCGAACAGCATGGTGACAATCGCCAGTGCGCCCAGCAAGATAAGATACCATGTGCCGAAGTCCGCAAGGTAACGCTGCAGTGCGTAGAACACGATCACGCCGATGATCGGGCCTTCGATCGTGCCGACCCCGCCGATGATGACGACAAAAATCACGTAAGCGCTCCAGTCCAGCACGGAAAACGCAGCGTCCGGCGAGATACGGGCCTTCTGCAGATAGATCAGCGCGCCGATCATCCCCGTGGCGGCCGCGACCAGCACATAGACGCCAAGCTTGGCACGGAAGCTGTCGACACCCGCACTTTCGGCGGCCGCTTCGGAATCGCGGATCGCGAAAAGCGCCAGCCCGTAGCGCGATCGCAACACCAGATAGGCCAGCCACAGCGCGCCGGTCGCGAGCACCAGAGCAATCCAGTAGGTAAGGATGTCGCGCGCGGCCGGCGAGCGGACTTCGAACGCCGCCTTGACCCATTCGATGCCGAATATCTGGTTGGTGACCGAAGGCGGCAGCGATGTACCGGTGCCACCGCCGAGTTGCTTGAATTGGGCGAACACCAGCCGGTACACCTCGGCGACCACCCAACTTCCGATCGCAAAATAGGGACCGCGAAGCCGAAACACCACAAACGCCGTCGGCACCGCGAATACCGCGGCGATCAATCCCGCCAGTACTACCGCGGCAATCGGATCCATGCTGCCGCCCATCGTCAGCGCAAACAGCAGATAGCCGCCGAGGCCGACAAAGGCCTGCTGGCCGACGGAGACGAGGCCCGCATAGCCCGCCAGCAAATTCCAGCACTGCGCCAGCGCAAGCATATAGAAGACGAAGATCATATCCTGAATCAATCCGCGACCGGCAACGGCCGGAAGCGCGGCAAGGATCAGGACAAGAACAACGGCGGCAAGCGTGAGGACCGCCGATACGCGGGTTGTCGTTGCCAGGCGATAGCGGGTCGGCTCACTCATCTGGTTCCCGTCGCCGTCATCCCCGCGGCTCAATCCAACGCGCGCGGAAACAGGCCGCGCGGCCGCAGCACCACCACCGCCAGGAAGGCGATGTGGCCCGCAAGTATCTGCCATTCGGGGTTCAGCTTGGCGCCCACCGTCTGCGCCAGACCGATAATGACGCCGCCCGCGAGCGTGCCCCACAGGCTGCCGAGGCCGCCGATGATCACCGCCTCGAACGCGTAGATCAACCGGGCGGGACCGATGGTCGGGTCGAAATTGGCGCGGATACCGAGATAGAGGGCGGCGATCGTCGCCACCAGCATCGCTATCCCCATGGCGATCGCGTAGATCCGATGATGGTCGATCCCCATCAGCTGCGCGATTTCCTGGTCGTCGGAGGTTGCGCGAAATGCCCGCCCCAGCGCGGTGCGATAAAACAGGAGGTTGAGCAGCAGGATCACCGCAACGGCCGAACCGAGCGTGAGCAGCGGCATCACTCCGATCGCCAGATTGCCGCCAAGGTCGATTGAAGCGGTCTCGATCGCACCTAACCGCAGCCGCCGGCTGTCGGCGGTAAAGGCTTCGAGCAGCCCGTTCTGAATGACGATGGATAGCCCGAACGTCACCAGCAGGGGCGGCAGCAGATCGCGTCCCAGGGTTCGATTGAGCAGCACATATTGCAGGGCGAAGCCGGCGGCGAACATCACCGGTATGGCGAGCAGGGCCGCGAGAAAGGGATCTAATCCAAGCCATGTCGTCAGCGAGAGGATCGCGAACGCCGCCAGCACGATAAGGTCGCCGTGGGCGAGATTGACCAGCCGCATGATGCCGAAGACCAGCGACAGGCCGGCCGCGAACAGCGCGTACAGGCCTCCCAACAGGACCCCCTCGAAGACAGTGCCGAGCCAGAGCATGTTCAACGTCCGAAATAGGCGAGGTGAATTTGATCTTTCGTAAGTTCCGCCGGGCGGCCCGACAGCGACACCCTTCCCTCCTGAAAGCAATAGACGCGATCGGCGACCTTCATCGCCTGCGCGATGTCCTGCTCGACCAGCACGATGCTGGTGCCGTTCTGTTTGATGCGCGGCATCGCATCGTAGATATCGCGGATGACGATCGGCGCGAGGCCGAGGCTGATCTCGTCGCACAGAAGCACGCGCGGGTTCGACATCAATGCGCGCCCGATCGCTGCCATCTGCTGCTCGCCACCGGATAGTGAATGGCTTGGCACGGTGCGGCGCTGTTTTAGCGCCGGGAACAGCGCATAGATGGTGTCGAGCGACCATATCCCGTCGACATCGCGGCCATATCTGCCGATCAGCAGGTTTTCCTCGACCGTCAGCGAGGAGAACAGCCGCCGTCCCTCAGGCACCATCGCGATCCCGAGCTTAAGAATGTTCGCCGCGCCCAGCGTGCCGATCGGCCTGTCCTCGAACCGCACGCTGCCGGGCTCGGCGCGGATCAGGCCGGTAATGGCTTTGAGGTAAGAAGACTTGCCGGCGCCGTTAGCGCCGATGATGGCGATCGTCTCACCCGGCGCAATCGTGGTGTCGATACCGTAGAGGACCTGGAAGTCCCCGTAATAGGCTGTAAGGCCGCGGGTTTCGAGCACCGGCGATCTCACGCCAGTAAACCCGTGTAGAATTGTCGGACCTCGGCGGAGGCCATCACCTGCTGTGGATCTCCCTCGGCGACCTTCCTTCCGAAATTCAGGACGCTCAATCTGCTGACCACCGCGAGCAGGGCGTGCACGATGTGCTCGATCCAGATGATGGTCATTCCCGTCGCATGGACTGCCCTGATGGTTTCGACAAGTTCGAGGCACTCGCCCTCGGTCAATCCGCCGGCAATTTCATCGAGCAGCAACAAATGGGGATTGGTTGCAAGCGCGCGCGCCATCTCGAGCCGCTTGCGTTCGAGCAGCGTGAGTGCGCCGGCAAGGGTGTTGGCACGGGCGATCAGATGAAGGCGCTCGAGAATTTCCGCGCAAGGGCCGGCAGCATCGCGCTCGGTCAATCGCCCTCCATGCACCGCGGCCACCAGCAGATTCTCGAACACGGTGAGACCCTCGAAGGGCCGGGGAATCTGATAGGCGCGTCCGATCCCGGCGATGCAGCGCTGGTGCGGCCTGGCAAAAGTGATATCGCGGCCGTTGAGGCGAATTTCGCCGGCGTCGGGTGTGAAGCCGCCGGCGATCAGGTTGAACAGCGTCGTCTTGCCGGCACCATTCGGACCGATGATGCCGAGCGCCTCGCCCGGCGCGACCGTGAGATCGATATCTTCCGTCGCGACGAGCGAGCCAAAGGTCTTGCGTAGGCCTGTGATCTTCAGCATGCGCCTGAATTTCGCATCAAGTCGGACCTGCCGGAATGAGCTTGCGGCCTCATCGCCGCTCGCCTCGCGCAGGGCCTAACCGATAGCCTCCATCTTGCCGCCGGTCGGAATGTTAGGCGCCGTCCTGTTGTCGGTGATGACGATGTCGTACTTGCTGCCGTCCTTCAAGCGCCATTGCCCGCCGACCAGCGGCGTCTTGGCGACGTTTTTCACGGCGAACGGCGGCAGATTCGCGCCGTTCCACTGGACTTTGCCGACAACGGTGTCGAGATTGGTCGCGGCGATCGCACTGACCATGGCTTTGGCGTCGCGCTGCGGCGCGCGCTTGAGCGTGTCGACGGCGACCTCGAACAGCGCATGCACGAAGCCGATCGGCTGGGTCCACTGCTTCTTGCTCGCGGCCTCGTAGCTGGCGGCAAGATCTCGCGCGCTCATGCCGGTGAGCGAGGATTTGAACGGATGGTTCGGGGACCACCACACTTCCGATGATAGGTTATTGCCGTCCTTGCCGAGCGCCTCGACCGCCACTGGGAACAGGATCGCCTTGCCTATCGACGCCACCTTCGGCCGGAACCCCTGTTGCAAGGCCTGTTTCCAGAATGTCGTGAAGTCGGGCGGCAACACCACGCCGGTGACGATCTCGGCGTTGGCGTTCTTGAACGCACTGATCTGGGCGGAAAAATTGTCGGTGAGATTCTGGTAGCGGCCGGGGTCGGTGAGCTTGTAGCCTGCTTTCTCCAGCACCGGCGGAAACCCGACCTGTTTGTCGCCCCAGGCGTTGCCGTCGCCGTCGTTCGGAAACAGTCCACCCACGGATTTGTTGGTCGCCACCTGGCTCCACATGTTGGTAAAGACCGCGATGACGTCTTCCAGACCCCAGAAGAAGTGATAGGTGTAATTGAAGTTCTTCCATGCCGGAGGTCCGCCGGCCGGATCGGCCTGACGGCCGATGAACCAGGGCTGCCACGGCGCCATGGTCGAGATGCAGGCCACCTCCTCGATCTCGCATTGCGTCGAAACCGGATTGGTCGTCTCCGGCGTCGAGGCCACCAGCATCAGGTCGATCTTGTCCTGGACGATCAGATCCTTCGCTACCTGCGCGGCGCGGTTGGGGTTCGACTGGCTGTCCTTGACGACAACTTCCACCGGCACGGTCGCGTTGCCGAGCTTGATGCCGGCCTTGGTCGCTTCCTTGAAATTGGCGATGATGAAATTGTCGGCTTCGGCGAATGCGGCGAGCGGGCCGGTCTGCGGGCTGACATAGCCGAGCTTGATCGGGCGGGTCTGGGCTATCGCCGGCATCGCGATGCCGGTGGCGAGCGCCGCGCCGGCCGCCGATTTGAGCAAAGCGCGACGATCGATCGGTGTGATGATGCTGGTCAATGAAACCTCCCCTTTTTAAAGAATTTCGTGACACCGCAGGATTCCCGGACGAAACCTTGACCGCGGAACCGATAATGTTCGATAATCGAACTTGTGTTCGTTTTCAGTTAGTTTCGATGAGCGCCTTGACGAAGTCAACCGCGCGCTACGGCACGGGGCGCAAGAGATGACGTCTTTCGAACCAGACGACGGCCACGACAAGGAGTTCATGAGCACGCTCGCCAAGGGCCTTGCCGTCCTCAGCGCCTTTGGTAAGCAGCGGCCGTCGATGACCTTGTCGGATGCGGCCGCGGTCGCGAACCTTTCGCGGGCAACCGCCCGCCGGGTCCTGCGCACACTTGCCCAGCTCGGCTATGTCACCCAGGACGGGCGCGCATTCTCGCTGACCCCGCGGGTTCTCGAGCTCGGCTTTGCCTATCTCTCGGGTCAGGACTGGATCGACCGCGCGCTGCCGATGATGAAGGAAGTCAGCGAGCAGCTCGGCGAATCCTGCTCCGGTTCGATCCTGCAAGGCATCGAAATCGTGTATGTCGCGCGCGTCAACGCGCGGCGCATCATGTCGACCGCGCTCGCGGTTGGCAGTCGTTTGCCGGCCTTTTACACATCGCTCGGCCGTGCCCAGCTCGGCTATCTCGACGATGCGGAAATCTGGCGCCGCCTCCGGTCGGCACGCATCGAAGCGCACACGCCTTATACGATCACCGACATGCAGGCGCTGTTCGATCGCGTCCGTGCCGACCGCGAGCAGGGATTTTCAATCGTGGACGAAGAACTCGAGCGCGGACTTCGCTCGATTGCGGTGCCGGTGCTCGATCGCACCGATCAAGCGGTCGGCGCCATCAATCTCTCGGCCCACAGCACGCGCACGACGCGCAACGAGATGCGTGAGCGATTCCTTCCGGAACTCAAGGCCATCGCGCAGCGGATTTCGCAGGCCCCTCGACCGAAATAGCAACACGGCGATTGCCTTGCGTATCGAACGCCTTGTCAGGGCGCCCAAGAGGTTTTAGCATTCGGTTCGCTTTCCGCACACAAGTTCGCATATCGAACGAACGGGCGCACAGATCCAGGCGATCTAATTTCAGGGGGAGGTCACGATGGCGAGAACAGGCACAGGGACGGGAGCGTCCGGCAAGACAGCGCCCAAGTCGAAAACCAACGGCAGCGACAACCGCGTCGCGTTCGCGCGGCGGCCTGAAAATATCGGCCAGAGGGAAGTGACGCGCCCGCAGACCGGTGCGGAGTACATTGAATCCCTGCGCGACGGCCGCGAGGTCTTCATCTATGGCGAACGCGTCAAGGACGTCACGACCCATCCTGCCTTCCGCAACACCGCCCGGATGGTGGCGCGCCTGTTTGACGGCCTGCATGACGACAAGCGGAAGAAAAAGCTGTTGCTGCCCACCGATACCGGCAATGGCGGAATGACGCACGCCTTCTTCAAGGCGCCCAAAACCGTGGAAGACCTGATCGCCGGCCGTGACGCCATCGCCGAATGGGCGCGCATGACCTACGGCTGGATGGGCCGCTCGCCGGACTACAAGGCGGCGTTTCTCGGCACCCTCGGCGCCAATTCGGATTTTTACGATCCGTATCAAAGCAATGCAAAACGCTGGTACAAATTCTGCCAGGAGCGCGTGCCCTTCATCAACCACGCCATCATCCATCCTCCGATCGATCGCGATCGGCCACCGAACGAGGTCAGCGATGTCTGCTGCCACGTCGAAAAGGAGACCGATGCCGGCCTCATCATCTCGGGCGCGAAGGTGGTCGCCACCGGCTCGGTGCTGACGAACTATACGTTCGTCGCCCATCACGGCCTGATCCCGGTGCAGGACAAGAAATTCGCCGCTGTGTTCATGCTTCCGACTAACTCGCCGGGCGTGAAATTCATCTGCCGTACCTCTTACGAGATGACTTCGACGGTCATGGGCAGTCCGTTTGACTACCCGCTATCGAGCCGGCTCGACGAAAACGACGCAGTCTTCATCATGGACAAGGTGCTGGTGCCCTGGGAAAACGTGTTCGTTTATGGCGACCTCGAGAAGGCGAACAACTTCTTTCCGCGCACCGGGTTTCTGCCCCGCTTCGTTGTGCACGGCTGCACGCGGCTCGCGGTGAAGCTCGATTTCATTGCCGGCCTGCTCCTCAAGGCCACCGAAGCCGCGGGCACGAAGGATTATCGCGGCGTGCAGGCGAACGTCGGCGAAGTGATCGCCTGGCGCAACCTGTTCTGGGGACTTTCGGATGCCATGGTACGTGACCCGAAACCCTGGATCGGAGACTATGTCTTGCCGAACATGGATCCCGGCAATGCCTATCAGATCATCGCCACGATGGCTTACACACGGGTCAAGTCCTTGATTGAGCAGACCGTTGCCTCGGGCCTCATCTATCTCAATAGTCACGCGCGCGATTTCAAGAATCCGGAAATCCGGCCTTATCTCGATCAATATCTGCGAGGCTCGAACGGGTACAAGGCCGAAGAACGCGTCAAGCTGCTCAAGCTGTTGTGGGACTGTTTGGCGAGCGAGTTCGGCGGCCGGCACGAGCTTTACGAAATCAACTACGGCGGCTCGACCGAGGAAATCCGGCGCTACTGCCTGTTCGGCGCACAGGCCTCAGGCAATGCCGATAAATTCAAGGGATTCGCCGAGCAGTGCATGGCCGAGTACGACCTGGATGGCTGGAGAGTTCCCGATCTCAGCGATCCGGGTGAGCTCAGCTATCACGTAATGCGCGGAGCCAAATAACAAATAAGTCGCAAGCTCATATCCGGCAAACCGTCTGCCCTTCCGTAACGGCTCATCGCGCAGATGTCCGCGTTGCGCCAGAAGCAGCCGTTCATCCAGAGTCCGTATTTTTACGGTCAGACAATAAAAAACAAAAGGCCACGCGGGCATTACACCGCATGGCCTTTGCGAGACTGTCCCCCAGCCCCTCCAGGGATTCCGTCTCGGGGCGCATAGTGTACTGGCGGAGGTGCCTGTTCAGGGTGTGATGGAATTACCCACAGTTCAGGCGAACGAACACGCCTCACCAACCCGGCCGCTTCAAACAGCGTCTTTGGCAACCTTCAGGGGTGACGCCTTGACCGACTTGCTGGCTGGCTTGGCCGCGAACTCCATGGGCTCTTTCGTGAAGGGATTTACCCCGCTGCGGGCTTCAGTAGCAGGCTTGTTCACGACCGACATTTTGGCGAAGCCAGGAATGACGAACTCGCCGGATTCATTCAGTTCCTTATATCCTACAGTCGCCATCTGCTCGATGACGGCCTTTACGTCTCCTTTGGAAACCTGCGTTCCCTCTGCAATTGCATCAATCAACTGATTCTTGGTCATCTTGGCCATGATGGATTCCTTTATGGAGGCTCAGAACAATTTAAAGCGCATGCGCTACGGGGGCTGTCACTCTGTTTAAAACGCGGCAACGCCACGCAGTTCGCTTCTCGTTCATGCCTATGGGTCATGAAGTCACCGGGCTTAAAACCTATCGAGGCGCAAAACGCAAGCAGCAGCTCGGCGTGTGTTCCTCGCCTGGCTTCTATGTGCCCCATAGGCAGACATTACTTCATGCGACAGCTTTTACGCCGCTCGCCAATCGGCGGCGGCCAATTCAGTGGACGTCGAGCTTCGCCGCTCCCCCTGCGGCGCAGCGGGCATGCCTCTGATTGCCTCTTCGAAGGCGGTCCGATTTTCACCTTGACTGAAGTTCCGATCCCAAAGCTCAGTCATAAAGCGGCGAACGACAAGATTTGGCGGCGCGGCGACATTATGAAGATTTCGCGCTACCGGGTCCGCACAGAGTAAACCGAACTCGCAGGCGGCATCGGCGCACTGCCCTTCGCACGGAACTTCGCCAACTCGCAGTCATCGAACATCGATCCTGCGAGTGTATTGCCGATTTTTGCATCGGCGGGGGGGGGGCCGGCGCCGATCGGCAAGCCAAGTCTCTGAAATCGCTAATCGGGGTGGGTTACTCCGCCGCGCCGATTGACACCATGCGACTCTCAGTTTCGGTTCGGCTTTCCTTTGGAAGAGGCCACTTGGACCTTTCCATCTCGCATAGGTGTGGTGGATGACCGACTGAAGCGGGAGGGTAAAGACTCACCAAAGACGAAATATCGTTCGCGTTCCGCTTTGTTGCAGGAGCGCGCGAGCAAGCTGGTTTCCGGCAGCGGTGAGCTGACCACTCGCGTCGAGCCAGCCATGATCGGTTGCGAGGCGTGACACCTCATCCACGTTGCCGCCGCCAGACAGCATCTGCGTAAAGCCCAAAACGACACGCAAATCATCTGGGGCAACTACATCCTTATGATCGGGAGACTCTTGCACGATTTTCCTTATCTACCCGCGGTCCGCGACATCCGCCGCTTCATCACAAGGCGGCAGGTGACATCAGGTGACATATTGACCGCTGGATCGGTTCGCGAACGCAGACGTTGATGCCATTGCCGCAGTTTCACGATTGTTCCGCGGACATTGTTTAGATAAGAGACAACCGTACCGTCACCATTAAAACTTTCGTTAAGCGCGATAGAAAGCACCAGGCTGTGCTGCGGATTGGCGTACCAGCGCGCGGATCGGCCGCGTCCTTTTCTGCGCTAATGCCACAGCAATCGGCTCTAACCCCTTCAGGATGGAACGCCCAGGGTCACATGCCCGTTCTGGGCCAGCGATGCGAGCCGTCGTAGATTGTGAGCGATAGCGGCCAAGACAAATTCATCCTGGGCGCTTCTTGGGCCACGAAGTCGAAGCAACTCTACCCCACCCGTCGCGGGTTGGGGTAAAGTTGAACCTTAGCGAAGAAGCAAAATCCGGTTTTGCGACGCCAGCTTTACGGCTGCTTCCGGGCTATCTCGGAAGTCTCGTCGGGACACTAGCTTCCGGAGGGGCGGAACGACGGATCTTCGCCGCCCACTCTCGAGGGGTCCCTTTCACCAAAGCCAAAGCCGTTGGTGTCCCAATTGTAACGCGCTGGTGGGATGACAACCACCGGCCCGTTCCACTGATTATAGGCTCGGCGAAACTTCGTGTGATGCTCGGACGCCGTGGCCATTTGAACCGCCAATCCCGAGATCAGCAGCGCGCCGAGAGTAGTGAGAACTGTCTTCTGCATGCTCGTCTCCATCGGTTGGACATTCGGTCGAGGCAACCGCGCCTCGCTATACGCCTCTTTGATGCGACCAAACTCCGTCTCATCAATACTGCCCACCATGGTCCGGCACGCCCGCAGCGCGTGTGGTCCATCTCACATCTCACGAAGGCTTGACAGCCAATCGTGTGCTACCGACGCCAAGAGAGAACGCCTTCTGAAGGCGGCTATTCGCGCATCGAATGGCGTGAACTCAAGGTCTCGGTAAATCATTTTGAAGCCAAACGGATGTATCGATTGGTCGTTGCACCGCCGGCTCCGATACTGTCAATGACGTTGCAAGCAACAAAAACCATCGCCGGGCGCATGCCGGAACCAGCGCAACCGATGCCTTCAGACGCTAAGCTGATTTGCGGAGGCCTCAACCGGGTGCTTAAGCGTCTCGATGACGGCTTCGCTAAACACGTGGGACGTTGGCAACGATGTGACGGCTTGTCCGCTGATAGCGACAGTCAGGCGGCGACCACAAATGAGACTACCTCATTCGGTTACGGCCCATTTCTCGCTAAGCCGAGCCATGCTCGGATAATGGCCCAGATCCGCTCCGACATTCACGGGTGCGGCTCGCATCATTCGCCTGAAGAAAGAGCCTGCGCGCTCGCTTTGACTGTTCAGGCATACGCCGCGCGATGGCGTCGCCGTGCGACCAGCACGCTGACCATCAGCAGGTTGAGAATGTTGGCGCCGATGCCGAGGGCGAACGCGGGCGCATAATATCCGAGATGGTCGTAGAGCAGGCCGGCGATCCAGCCGCCGGCGGACATGCCTCCCCCGCTAAACAGCAACAGTGTCGGGATTCTCCAGTAGGCTTCCGAGGCCGGAAACAGTTCGCGCACCGCCAGGACATACGCCGGGATGATGCCGGAAAAGCCGAGCCCGAAAGCGGCGGCCACCGTAAACAGCCCAACTTCATTCTGTGTCAACAGAAAGCCCGTCATCGACGCGGCTTGCCAAGCCGATCCGATCAGGACGGTCGCGAGACCGCCGATGCGATCGGAGATCACACCCCAGACTTGCCGGCTCAGGAACGCGGTGCCGAGCAGCACCGACAGCATCAGGGCACTCATCGACCGGTTGATACCGAGATCGCTGCAAAAGGCGACGAGGTGGCCCTGCGGCATGGCCATGGGAATGCAACACAGCACGGCGGCGGCGCATATTGCCGCGAACACCACATTGGGCGGCCAGCCGAGGACACGCGCTTTGCCTGAGCTGGCGCCGGTCGCCGCCGCCGGATGAATCACTTCGGGTGGCGCACGAAAATAAATCGCCGCAAGCGGCACGATCAAAACGATCTCGGCGACCGCGTAGCACAGCATCGTCTGCCGCCAGCCGAAACTGGCGATCGCCTGCTGGAATATCGGCGGCCACACCGCACCGGCGAGATAGGTTCCGCTCGAGATCAGCGCCAACGCCGAGCCACGCCGGCGGTCGAACCAGCGGCTGACATAAATGTACAAGGGTGCATTGATGCCGCCGATCCCGATCAAACCGATGAACAACCCGTGGCCGATCCACAGCGGCCAAGGCGGCCCGAGGGTCGAAATCGTGAGGCCAAGGCCGACCATCAACGCGCCGAAGATAACCGTCCAGCGCGTACCGATCCGATCGGCGATTCGGCCCATCATGATTCCGCCGATGCCGGAGCCGAGCCACGCCAGCGAACTGGCAAGCGCCGGAACGGAGCGCGACCCGCCCACCTCGTTGGCGATGTCCTTGAGCGCGACCACAGCAATCCAGGCGCCGCCGAACGACATCCCGAGGACGAAGAGCGCTACTGACGCGACGGCCCAGGAGGCCTTGGTCTCAACCGAACTTGGGAGTTGCAACATCAGGGGGAAACTCGGCTTGCGAATCGCTTTTTACAGGCTGCCCGGAATTTCACCACCCCCACTATGTCGGGTCTGCTCTACGTGCTGCATTGCGTCAAATTCAACAACGGACGCGACGAATCGCGCGATTGAATCCGGTTGGTGCCGCCATAACCGGAAGTCGTCGCGTAATTCACTCGAGTCCATTTTCGGTCTTGGCAACTCTCAATGGCGAGTTCGCCCGCATCGTGTCCGCTTCCGAGACCATCGCGGCGCTGAACTCCGGGTGAGTACGCCGCGAGCGGGCTCATGTCCGCTCGGGGGCAAACCGAAGAACTCAGTACGAGATAGGTCGGTGCCGGGACGGCGCTCCCCAACGAGTGTCAGAGGCAGAGAATGTTCTCCTCAAAACCAATGGCAAGGCCCGTCGGCGGTGTTCTTAACTGCTCGATCGGGCGACGACGCACAATCGGCAAGCTCCAGCGGATCACTCAACCCATATTTCGAGTGGAAGCGGGCGCTATTTGGAGCAATCATGTCGGCCTCGTTTTGTGCGCGGCAGTTGGCCATTCCTCGGTATCCATTGGCGTGTCACAAACCTGCTCAGACTCGGCGGGTGCATACCCTGATCTAAAGCAATAGGTTGCCGGTCCAGCCGCCACCTCTGTCGGGCTCTATTTTCTTGATTGCCCTCCGACCTCCTTCGCTTCCTGAAGACAAGTCAGCAATTCGACATAACTTGGCGTGCCGTCACTACTGGTTGTGGTAATGCAAGTTGCCCTGTCTGACGCGGCGAATTGAGACCACTGAGTCTGAAGCTGTTGAAAGGCCTGCTGCTCGTCGCTCATACATTTTCTCAATGGTTGCTCTTCAGCGAGGCCCGACGAAGCCGTGTTGTCGAGGCGACAGCCCCGCGCAACATCAAATTTTGGCACGTTATCGGCCACCGTGATGGCCAGATGCGACCCGAGGATAATTATCGGAACTGAGATCAGCATTATCGCTCTCCTCTGCAAAAAAGCGGCAGCCTCGTCGACTAAATTTCTCTCCGTGACTCATAAATGTCAGGCACACTGACGTTAGTGTGTAAGCACAAAATTCTGCATCCGACGCGACATGAGAACAAGCACTATCGCCGTCGAAATTGCGAACACAGATGCCGCCAGCGGATTCTTCTTTCTCGGGCGGAGAGCCGATCTGATGATCGCCTCCCCCCACTCAATGGCGAAGTACTACGACCGGCAAAAATGACTCTGGTGCGATCGATCGAAACTTCAGGAAATGCCTTGATTTTCGGCATATGTTCCAGCCGCCGCGTTGGCCTCACGATCGCCGCGCAGCTGCGCGCGATAGGCGGGATGTTCGGTCCCCATCAGCCGGTCCCACCAGGTGAAGTACAGTCCGTAATTATAGTGAAAGCTCTGATGATGCAGGTCGTGATGGGTGGTCGCGTTGATCCATCCGAACCAGCGGCTGTCGGCCAGCGCACGCGGCATCAGCTCGACTCCGGCATGGCCCATGACGTTGCGCACGATCATGAAGGCCATGAACAAAAACAGCCCGAGCACATGCATCGGCACGAACAATAGCCACAGCGGCGTGAACAACGCCATCAGCATGGCTTCCGGGACATCGAAGGCATAGGCCGCAAATGGCGTCGGCGTCACGGAGCGATGATGGGTGCGGTGAAAATACCGGAACAGGCGCGGATGGTGCATCAGCCGGTGCGTCCAGTAGAAATAGGCGTCGTGCGCGACAATGATCGCGGCAACGCTGAAGGCGAGATAGCCGATCCCGGCGATCTCGAAATCCGGATAGATCGTGAAGACGCCGTGGATGGCGCCGAACACGATCGCCGCGCCATTGAGCGAGAAGATGACCGCGGTCCGCAGCGAGGTGCGGATTTCACGGTAGACATCGGCGCGCGAGGCTGACCTCGCCTGGATTTTGCGCCGGCCAAGCCCGGCGTTCCAGAACAGTTTCAGGATCAGAGCCAAGCCCGTGGCCGCGATCACATAGCGGCCGACATCCATCACGAGGTTGAAAGACCACATTTGCCAGAAGCTGGCCAGCGCATCGGATAAAGCTTGCATCGGAGGACTCCGCCAAGAGCCTGAGGCTCTAATCTTTGTTTTGACGCGTTTTCTTCACGCGAACCGGGATCCACTTCGCTTGAAAACGCTCTGGTGTGACGGACAGGCGACGCCCGTCCTGCCGCACACTGTGAGGCGGATGGGGATGGCGTTCTCGCCGAGTTCTGGGGTGATCCGGGCCGAAATTCGAAATCGGCTAGCCGATTTCTGAAGGTAATCGCTATTCCGCCGCGGCCCGCTCGGTCCGGCTTAGCTGCAAACGTCTGAACTCGCTGGGAGTCATGCCGGTCTGGGCCTTGAACGCGCGGTTGAAGGGGCCGAGCGATTGAAACCCGGCATCTATCGCAATGGTCAGGATCGGAACCGCCTCCTGCGCCGGATCCGCGAGCGCCGCCGTCACGTCGTCGAGGCGATAGCGGTTCAGGAAGGCGTTGAAGTTGCGGTATCCGAGGCGCCGGTTGATGAGCCGGCGCAGGCCGTGTTCGGGGATGCCGAGTTTGCCGGCAAGGCCGCCGATCGAAAGCCCCTCCTCGCGATACGCTCTGTCGTGCTCCATCAGCCGGCGCAACGCCGCGAGCAGCCGCGTGTCGTCGTCGCGTTCGATCCGATCGCCCTGATCCGCCACCACGGCGGGACGATGGGGCGACGTCACCTGCAGGGTCCCTTGCATGATCCCTTGTATGGCCCCTTGCACGGCGGGTTCGGTTGCCGGAAGCGAGATCAGCGCGCTGTCGCCGCTGACGGACAGAAGGACCACCGCGAACACCAGGGTGATCGTCAGCAATCCGATGCCGTTGCCGAGATAAAGTATCGGCCCGCCGCTGCCGGCCGGCAGCGCAATCTCGGTGGCGATGATCGCCGCCGAATAAAGCGCGAGCAAAACCACGAGCACGGCGCGCAGTCGCCGGCGCTCCTCGACCAGATCGAGCGCTCGTCCGGATAGCACATACCAGACGCCGAGCGCGTTGCAGGCCAGTCCCAGCGCGCTGAAGGCCCAGCGTGCCGGGGCGGCGTCAATCCAGATACACGCCACAAGACCGAGCGCCACCATTGTCAGCCACGCCACCGCATGCAGCCATGACGGCTTGAAATCGTCGTCGAACAGTGCCGCGGCAAACAGACAGAACACCAACGGATTGCCCATGCCGATCATGCGCAGCGGCAGCAGCCAGAGCGGCGGCACCGGGGCAAAGACCGAGGCGGAGACGATGGTGTAGGCGGCCGCGCCGAGCGCGAACAACGCCGCGAAAATGCCGGCAGGAACGCGGCGCGCATCGCGCAGTAGCAACGCCGCGATCAATACCAGCAGAACCACGGCTCCGCCACGTAATGCGGCCTCGACAAGGGACACGGCCGGCTCCCAAAA
>Ga0210400_10002646_pt1 | contig 16384 bp, 17 predicted proteins | sample IncBWH26MmetaG_FD_155456 | JGI IMG/M metagenome (GOLD analysis project Ga0210400, IMG submission 155456) | Forest soil microbial communities from Barre Woods Harvard Forest LTER site, Petersham, Massachusetts, United States - Inc-BW-H-26-M | ecosystem: Environmental > Terrestrial > Soil >... | reverse complement strand
GAAACGTTGGTGGTCGAGCGTGTCGGCCAGGATCTCGTGCGTATCGGAGATATTATTCTGATCGGACGCGATGGCAGACTCTGCGCTCATCGTGTCATCGGTACGCCAGGGAATGAGGGGAATCCTCAATGGATCACTCAGGGAGACGCGTTGCCCGTGCCTGATCGTCCCGTTGCCGACCATGAGTTGCTGGGGAAAGTGACTCATGTGATCCGGGCTGGCGGCCGCGCGCCATTGCACGGGAGTTTTAGCGGCGCCGGGAAATTGGTCGCCAGGATTGTTCGTCGATCTTTTATTGCGGCGCGCGCCCTCGTCTATCTGAACCACAAGCGCCAGCAAGAATCGGTTCTTTCATGCCAGGGGTAGCCGCACAAATCGAGTGCTATAGCGTTGTGATCGCCATTGGCGGTGTTCCCGTCCGGGTGAACACGATTGACGCGTCTTTTCTCGACCTGTTGCAACAGCGCTATGCAGGGTTCCTGAGTGATGCGGCCGCTTCGGAATTCGACTTCGACGTGGACTTGAGGACACCCTTTGGTGCCGCTCCCGACGCGGACGTCCAGGTTACATACAGTGCTGGGCGATGGGTTATGGAGCGTGGCGATTTTCGCGCCGAGTTCGACCCGAGGACGCGCCGCGGCAACATTCGCCAGACCGCGAATCCATACTCCATCGACGCCGTTCTTCGCATCGTACACACGCTGGTGCTCGCGAAGCAGGGCGGATTCCTTTTACACTCCGCCAGCGCGATTCGTAAGGGCAAGGCATTTCTTTTTGCTGGAGTCTCGGGCGCGGGAAAGACGACGATCTCTCGACTCGCTCCACGTGATGCGACTCTGCTTACCGACGAGATCTCATACGTTCGCAAGCAGGACGATGGCTATGTTGCTTATGGCACGCCTTTCACCGGCGAGTTGGCGAAGCTGGGCGAGAATACTTCGGCACCGGTGGAAGTCTTGTATCTGCTGGCGCAGGGCCCGGAGAATCGCATCGACCCGGTGTCCGTGGCGGACGCCGGTCGCGAGTTGCTGGGCAACATGCTGTTCTTCGCCGACGATCCGGAAATGGTTCACCATGTATTTCAAGCCGCGTGCGACTTCGTCCATCGCGTACCCGTCCGTCGGCTGACGTTTGTGCCGGATGCGCGGGTCTGGGAGATGATTGGATGAAGATGAGTAAGAAAATGTACGTCGCGCGCAGTCCGCGCATCGCGGCCCGCATGCTGGGCGAAGAGATGCTGGTCATGTCCGCTCACGATTCGACTTTGTTTACGCTGAACCCGACTGCGGCCGTTCTTTGGAAGGCCGCCGATGGGGCAACCCCGCTGGATGAGATTGTCGAACAGCGCATCTGTTCGACATTTGACGTAAAGCCCGAGGATGCGATGCGGGATGCGGAAGAACTGGCGGAGAACCTCGCCAGCCATGGCATCCTCTTGATTTCAGAGCAGCCGATCTCGCAGCAACCCGCGGCGAGCGCTTCCGAACAGGAAAAACGATGAGCGCCCTGATGCTGGAGATGAGTGAGCGAGCCTTGCGGCTGGGCGTCCCTTTCAGCGCGCAACTCGATCTCACCTATCGTTGCAACGAGCAGTGTGTTCACTGCTACCTCGATCACGACGATCACGGTGAGATGACCACTGTTGAGATCAAGCATCTGCTCACGGAAATGGCGGAAGCCGGGGTTTTCATTCTCACCCTAAGCGGCGGCGAGATTTTTCTGCGCAAAGATTTCTTCGAGATCCTCGAGCACGCGCGCGCTCTTACTTTCTGCATCAAGCTCAAGACCAATGCCGTGCTGATTCGCGAAGCGCAAGCGGCACGCCTGCGTGATCTGGGAGTGCAATCGGTCCAGATCAGCATTTATTCTCACCGCCCCGAAGTCCACGATGCCATCACCAAGGTGAAAGGCTCTCTGCAGCGGTCGATTAAGGCGATCCGCTTCCTCAAGTCCCAGGGATTGAAAGTAATCCTCGCCAATGTGTTGATGACGGAGAACATGCAGGATTATCACGGGGTCCGCGATCTCGCTGCGGAACTTGGCGCGGAGTACACCCTCGATCCGACGATCACGCCGATGATGGATGGCGACCGGTCCGTACTAGATTTGAACGCCGGCGAGTCGGCCCTGCGCGAGCTTTTCCGCGACGAATACTTCGTTGGCGACGCCGAGGAATTTTGTGCGCCTCCGCCTGCTCCGGACGCCAACAGCTTGCAATCCTTGCCCTGCAGCGCGGGCCACACCGCCTGTTACGTTTCTCCTTACGGTGAATTTTATCCCTGCGTGCAATTTCCCTTGTCCTGCGGAAACGTGCGGCAGCAGCGCTTCATCGATATCTGGCGCAATTCCGAACAGTTGAAAGAAGTCCGCTCGATTCGCTTGAAGGACGTGTCAGGCTGCTCGCAGTGCGCGCACGGTTCGACCTGTACTCGCTGCCCGGGCCTCGCGTTCATGGAAGGAAACATGCGTGGTCCTTCTACCCAGGATTGCGAGAAGTCTTATGCGCGCACCGGTATCCCTTCCGTCAATCTGCTGGCGAAGAAAGAAAAAGCATCTGCGCCGCGTCTGGTGCAGATTCAACTCGTCCCGGCGATCACCGGTAATCGCCTCTCCAGCATGGGCCAGCAGCCGGCGCTATAAACGATATCGCCAGCCGAATCCCGTTGCCTCGTGCGTAGTTCCGATGGAACTCCACTGCCTCTGGAATCGTATATAGTCTCGTTCTAACAATTGCGAGGTAATTTGTGAGTTCACGCACGAAGCGGACGATCGGGCTGGTAGCCCTTTCTTTTTGTCTGATGACGGGCAGCGTTTTGAGCCAGGACGCGCCCGGCCCAGGTACTCAGCCCCTGACGGCGATGCCGTCTGTCATTCAAGTACCTCCCGAGGCCCAGCCTTCGCCCAACTTCAGCCTGGAAGCGGCTACGAACGCGTACCTCGCCCAAATTCCGGCTGACGCGAGAGCGCGATCTGACGCCTACTTTGAAGGCGGCTACTGGATGATTCTCTGGGATTTTCTTTACGGAACCGCCATCCTTCTTCTGCTGTTGAACCTGGGGTGGTCGGCGGCAATGCGTAATTTCGCCGAACGGCTGACACGCTTCAAACCCCTGCAAACATTCGCGTATTGGATCCAGTATTTGCTGGCCACGTCGATTTTGGGTTTTCCGCTTTCCGTCTACGAAGACTATTTCCGCGAACACAAATACGGGCTTGCAACCCAGACTTTCGGCCCGTGGATGAGCGATCAGTTGAAGGGACTTGGGGTCAATCTGGTTTTGGGCGGAATTCTGGCGATGCTGCTCTTTGGCATCGTCCGGCGGTTGCAGCGAACCTGGTGGATTTGGGGTGCGACGGTTACGCTGGGCTTCATGATTCTGGTGGTTCTGATTGCGCCCGTCTACATCGTTCCGCTCTTCAACAAGGTGACGGTGCTGCATGATCCCAAGGTTACGCGGCCGATCTTGAGCCTGGCTCGCGCCAACGGCATTTCCGCGCGCGACGTTTATGAAATCGACGCATCCCGGCAAACCACGCGCATGAGCGCCAACGTAAGCGGGTTCGGAAGTACGATGCGCATCACCCTCAACGACAATCTTCTCCGCCGCGGTTCGCCGGAAGAGATTCAGGCCGTCATGGGACATGAGATGGGACACTACGTCCTGCATCACATTTACAAAGACATTCTTTTCTTCGGCGTAGTCATCGTGATGGCCTTTGCCTTGCTCCAGTGGTCGCTCAACCGGGCGTTGCAGCGTTGGGGAGAAAAGTGGAAGATTCGCGGCATCGGCGATACGGCCGTGCTCCCGCTCGTGGTGCTGCTGGTTGCTACCTTCGTATTTGTCCTGACTCCCATCTTGAACACACACATCCGCACGGCTGAAGGTGAAGCGGATATGTATGGACTGAACGCCAGCCGGCAGCCGGATGGCTTTGCCCAGGCGGCTATCCATCTCGGGGAATATAGAAAGATGAGTCCGGGACCGATCGAGGAGTGGATATTTTTCGATCATCCCAGCGGTCGTAATCGGATTTACGCCGCGATGCGGTGGAAGGCGGAAAACCTCCCGCCGATGGGTTGGCAGGCAAGCAGGGAAGGGAATTCTTCGGCTGCTGAGAAGAAATAACGGGGTCGGCATTGAGGCTTGGCCTTCGTCGGACTCTGCACCGGAAGTGCATGCCCCGTTCGTAATGCTAGTTTCGTACCGTTCGCGGATACCATTTGCGGAGAGGGGCTTCGCAATGGGCGTAAGATACAGAATTTGCCTGCTTTTCACCGCCGCGATTTCACTGATCGCGGTGAACGCTAATGGTCAGGATGCGCCTTCTCTGGGCGACTTGGCGCGCCAGCAGCGTCAGCAAAAAGAGCAATCCAAGGCTGTGCCTGGCAAGGATCCGAAGTCGTCAAAAGTCATCACCAACGAAGAGATTCCGGAGCACGCACAAACAGGCTCGCTGCGCAAGGTCACTGCCCAGGAAAATGCGACGGCGGCGGTGTCCTCGAGCGGGCCCAAGGTTTCAGCAGAACAATGGAAGTCGCAAATTTTCGCGCAGAAGAACCAGGTGACCACTTTACAAAATCAAATTGATGAACTGAATGAGTCGATACGGTTTGCTCCGGCCAACTGTGTTGCCAATTGCGTCGGGTGGAACGAGCGGCAACGGGAAAAGCAGCAGCACGTCGAACGGATGCAGGCTCAACTCGAGGATCAGAAGAGGCGTTTAGAGGACATGCAGGAGTCGGCTCGCAAACAGGGCTACGGGAGCTCGGTGTACGACCCGTAGACGCGATCTCTTATTGCAAAACGGATGCCGTCGCAACTGGCAACGCCGCGACGGCATTTTTTCTTGGCACTTGCTCGCCAAACTGAAGGAAATCGACTCTACTTGGATTTTGCGTAGGGATTCTGATATTTCAGAACAGTCGAGAGATCGATTCCGCGAATGATGCCGGCCGAGTGGTAAAACAGCCCCCATGAGTCGATGGTGGAATTATCGGGGAAGATGCAGGCTTCCAGCACCACGTCGGTGGTGTTGAGTTCCACCCAGCCGCCGCCGGCAGCATTGACTCCGCCGAACAGGTCCGACCCACCCAGTTGCGAGCAATAAACAGAAGCCGGATTGCCTTGTCCATTCACCGGTGGAGTCTGGGCGTAATAAGCCAGCGCGGCCAGACTCGGCTTGGTGGTGAAAAGAGTTTCGAGCGAAACGTGGATGCGGGAGCCGTCCGAGGCCTGCGTGTATTGGCAGAACCCTTGTCGACCCTGCAGTTGCAGCCAGTTCTGCACGGAATTGTTGGTGCCATAGACCGGGTAGCGAGTCTCCAGGGTGCCGCCTGTGCTGGTGCAATAGTCTTGCGGAGCGGGTACCGCGGAAGGTGCGTTGTTTTTTGTCTTTGCAATTTGCGCCGTTGCGCTGAAAAGCGATCCCCACAAAAGCAGACTCACCACAACTCCGGCCATGTCTCGAGTAATGCGCATAATGTTCTCTCCCTGTTTCCCATCTCTCACGACTGATTGAAAGCGGCGAAAGTCTATCACGCGGGGTACGATTCCCACCAGCGTTTTCCGCAGCCTTTATCGCACAGAACGCCTGCCCGCACGCCCTTTCCGCGCATTGTTCCCATTTTTTGGCTTCCTTCCCAACGGCCGCCGTGCGAAATTATCTGTATGGCAATCGTTGTTCGTCCTTCAAACATTCATTCGGTAGGGGTCTTTACCACCGCACCCATACGCAAAGGCGCACGCGTCGTCGAATATTCGGGTCCGCGTATCACCGCGGAGGAAGCCGACCGTCTGTACGACGGAGCGCCCCGCACCTACCTTTACGGACTGGGGGACGGCAAGACGATTATCGACGGCGAAGGGATGGGCGCTTACCTGAACCATTCCTGCGACCCCAACTGCGAGATCGACGAAATCAAGAACCGGGCGTGGATCTTTGCGCTCCGCGATATTGCCGCCGGTGAAGAGCTGCTTTGGGACTACAACTTGTATGACGACGATGATCCCGCACCCTGCTACTGCGGTTCGCGGAAGTGCCGTGGGACCATGTATTCCCGGGAGTGGATGGCCAAGATGCGACGCAAGGCCAGAAGAAAAGCGGAGAAGCGGGCGGTTGCGCCATCATCCGAGAAAGCTCGAGAGAAAGGTGTTGGAAAGAGAAAAAATCCCGCCAAACGCGCACCAGCGTCTAAGTTCAATCGTTCTGCCGCCTAGGCTTGCGGTGCTGTCGCAGGCTTCTTCCCGTGTTCCCGCCAACCTTCGATAATCAAATACAGCACGGGAATGAAGAAAAGATTCAGCAGGGTCGACATGATCATGCCGCCGAACACTGTTGTACCTACGGAGTGCCGGCCGTTCTCCCCCGCGCCCGTGGCCAGGACCAGCGGCACGACGCCCAGAATGAAAGCCAGGGAAGTCATGAGAATGGGGCGCAGGCGAATCGTCGCCGCTTGAATTGCCGCTTCCACCAGCGGCATGCCTCGCTGACGCAGTTGTTCGGCAAACTCCACGATCAGGATCGCATTCTTACTGGCGAGACCGACCAGCATGACCAGTCCAACCTGGCAGAAAACGTCGTTTTGCAAGCCGCGAATCCACTGCGCACCAAGCGCGCCCAGCAGTGCCATGGGCACGGCCAGCAGCACGATGAAAGGCAATACGAAGCTTTCATACTGTGCTGAAAGTGTCAGGTAAACGACTACCGTCCCCAGCCCGAATAAAATCAGCGATGTCCCGCCAGCCTGCAGCTCTTCGAGCGACAGTCCCGTCCAGCTGTAGGAAAACCCCTGCGGCATCTTCTTGGCGAGCTCCTCCATGGCGGTGATGGCTTGACCGGAGCTGTAACCGGGCGCGGCCGATCCATCGATCTCAGCCGACCGAAACAGATTGTAGTGACTGATGACCTGCGGAGTTGTGGTTTGCGAAATGCTGATCACATTGTCGAGCGGGACCATGGCGCCGCTATCGGAGCGCACATAGAACTGCTTCATATCCTGTGCCTGCGAACGGAATTGCTTGTCCGCCTGCACGTAGACGCGATACGAACGATTATTGAAATCGAAGTCGTTCACGTAGGACGAGCCCATGTAAACGCCCAGCGTGTCTGTAATTTGCGAGAGCGGCACATGCAGGCTCTTTGCCTTTTCACGATCAATCGTCACCAGATACTGCGGATCGTTTGCCGTGAAGGGCGTAAATAACCCGACCAAATCTTTGCGCTCTCCGGCCTGCTGAATGATTCCATGAGTGGCGTCGGAGAGTTCCTGCAATTCGTGCGCGCGCTGATCCTGCACCACGAATTGAAATCCACCGAACTGCCCGAGTCCATTGACGGCGGGGGGAAGCGTGGCAAATACGATCGCTCCCGAAATCCCAAACAATTTTGGACGGACACGATTCAGGATGGCGGTTGCCGAGTGTTCTACGCCCTTGCGTTGCGAATACGGCTTGAGTGGAACGAAGATCAATCCCTGATTTGCGGCGCTGCCGGCAAAGCTGAACCCGGCAACCGAAAAGGTGCCTTCCGACTCGGGGATGTCAGCCAGCAGATCGGACACCTGCTTGCCAATCGCTTTCGTGTATTCCAGCGAAGCTCCCGAAGGCGCCTGAATCACGATGATGAAGTATCCCTGATCTTCGTCCGGCACAAAACCTCGCGGTACGCGCGTGAACACCAAATAAGTCAGCCCCAGCCCGGCAAAAAACAGCACCACCATCGCCAGCTTGTATTCCAGCGCGTAATGCAGCACCCTCTGGTAACCGCGTGTGAGTAGAACTACGCCATCGTCAAACTTTTGCAGCCACCACCACTTTTGCCGGTGGGAGTCGCGGAGGAAAATTGCCGCCAGCACGGGAGCCAGGGTAAGCGCGTTGAAGGCGGAAATGGCAATGGAAAATGCGATGGTCAGCGCAAACTGGCGAAACAAAATGCCGGTCGTGCCGGGAAAGAATGCAACCGGAACAAAAACAGCAACCAGCACCAGCGAGGTGGCGATGACGGCGCTGGTAATCTCGGCGGTGGCCGCTCCCGCGGCTTTGTGGGAGTCGTGTTCTCCCTCGGCGATATGACGCTCAATGTTTTCAATCACCACGATAGCGTCGTCGACGACCAGGCCGGTGGCGAGCGTGATGCCGAACAACGTCAGCGTATTGATGGAAAAACCGAGTAATTTTACGAAGATGAAAGTGCCGATGAGCGAAACTGGGGTGGCGATGAAATGAATCATCGTCGTCCGCCAGTCGCCTAGAAAGATAAAGATCACCAGGATGACCAGGAAGATCGCCGAACCGACCGTGAAGACTACGTCGCGGATCGACTCGCCCACGGCGTCGGTTGTGTCGAATGCGACTTTGTAGCGCATCCCAGGAGGAAAGTTCTTCGATAGCCGCGCCAGTTCGGCAATCGCGCGCCGGTCGACATCGATCGCGTTGGCGGTTGAAAGTTGAGTGACCCCCAGGCCCACTGCATCTTGACCGTTGAATTGCAGATCTGTGCTGTAATCCTCCGCGCCTAGTTCGGCGCGGCCTACATCTTTCAAGCGAACTAGTGTTCCATCGGCATTGGTCTTGAGAATGATGTTGTCGAACTGGCTGGCTTCGCTGAGGCGACCGACGGCGCGCACGCTAATCTGGTATTGTTGGCCTTCTTTGGCTGGTTGTTGGCCCACCTGGCCAGCGGCCACTTCCACGTTCTGCTCGGAAAGAGCACTTACCACATCCGGCGCCGTCAGGCCGCGTCCCGCCATGCGAACCGGATCGAGCCAAAGCCGCATGGAGTATTTGCGTTCACCAAAAATAAGCACGTCGGCTACGCCGGGAATGCGCTTGAGCGAGTCCCTCACGTAAATGTCGAGGTAGTTGCTCATGAACAGCGTGGAGTATTTGTTGTTGTCGGAAATGATGGCCGCGCCGAATACAAAATTCTGCGAAGTCTTCGCCGTGGTGATGCCGACAGCCTTCACGGCGGCGGGTATCCGTCCCTGAGCGGTGTTGACCCGGTTTTGGATATCGACCGTGGCCAGGTCGGGATTTCGGCTCAGGTCGAAGGTGACCGTGATACTGCTCGATCCGTCATTGCCGCTGGTGGAGGTCATATATTTCATGCCCTCCGCCCCGTTGATCTGCTGCTCCAGGGGAATGGTGACGGCGCTTTCGACCGTTTGCGCGCTGGCTCCTGTGTAGAAACTGGAAACTCCTACCTGCGGAGGCGCCAGGTCAGGAAACTGCGAGATCGGCAGCGTCGGAATGACGACTGCGCCCCCCAGAATGATCAGCAGCGCGCAGACCGAGGCGAACACCGGACGTTGAATAAAAAAATTGACGAACATAAAGGTTGGCTTCGGACTTCAACTTTGCGGAATCACCGGCGCTCCGTCCAGCAGAAACTGCGTTCCCGATACAATCACTTTGTCGCCGGGTTTGATGCCATCCTGGACTTCGTAATTGTTCCCCACGGTCTGCCCGATCTTCAGCGGCTTCTGCCGCGCCGCATACGAGCCGCCATTTTGCGGCTCAGCGACGAAGGCGAAGTACTGCCCCGCCAGCCGCGATACAGCGAGTATCGGAACCTGAGGGCTCTGATGTGTGCCCCACACGATGCGGGCGTGGATGAACTGGGATTGCCGCAGCGCGTCATTGCTGTTGGCGATACGCGCCTTCACCAGCACCGACTGAGTTGTGTTATCCACTTCCGGGGAGATAAAACTTACCCGGCTATTGGCCAGCAATTTATCGTTGCTGTCCAAGACCTGGACAGGAAGGTTCAACTTGAGCTGTGCGGAATGCTCGATCGGGACATAGACGTAGACTTCCAGGCTGCCGGGCTTGTCCACAGTCGTGAGCTGCGTGGTGACCGCGACCCGGTCACCCACACGCACCGGAATGTCTCCGACAATGCCTGCCCAGGGTGCGGTAACTCTATAATAATGCAGTTGAACTTGCTGTTCGCGAACCTGCGCGTCCAGCGAGTCCATTTGGGCTTGCGCGGCGTCCATGGCCGACTTTGCCTGGTCCAGATCCTGTTTGCTCACCACGCCCGCGGAATAAAGTCCCTGGGCGCGCTCGTATTGCTGCTTGGTCCAGTTCAGATTTGCCTGCGCGGCCGCGCGCGAACTCTCCTGGCTCTTGACTGTGGCCTGCTGCTTGAGCGGGTCGATCTCGATCATATCGGCGCCGGCGCTGACGGATTCTCCCGAGTGGACCAGGATTCTTGTGATTTGACCCTCGACCTGCGGCATAATGACGGCGGAATCGCGCGACTTCAGCGTGGCAACATACTCCGTCGCATCGTCGATTGGAGTAGCGCGAGCCTCTTGCACTTTCACAGGCATCGCTCGCGGACCACCGGCCGGAGCGCCCTCCCCAGCATTTTTTGAGCAGGCCAAGCTGGCTGCAATCGCGGCTATCAAAAAAGTTTGAGCTAGATTCCTGCCAAGTCGCATAACCGGAGTCTTCAAAGGCGGAGCTGTTGGCGCTAACACATTATTGAGACTAACCGGGCAATTAGAACATATCCGCACGGGCGATGAAAATGCAAAAATCCACAGGTGACAGTGGGGTCAACCCGAAACGGGAGACCCATTCTGCTACATTGTTGCCCTATGGAAGAGATTTCGTCCCAGCCCGGCCGCGGTTTTTCCAGCGACAACAATGCCGGTGTCCACCCGGAGATTCTCGCAGCCATTGCGCGAGTCAACCACGGCCATGTAGTGGCCTACGGGGACGATCCCTACACGCGCTCCGCCATCAAGAAATTTGAGGAACATTTCGGAGCGGACATCGCAGTTTTTTTCACCTTCAACGGAACGGGCGCGAATGTGCTGGGCCTGCAGGCTCTTACCCGTTCCTTTCATTCTGTTTTGTGCAGTGATTATGCCCACATCTATACCGACGAATGCGGCGCGCCGGAAAAACACACCGGCTGCAAGCTGATTCCACTACCGCACCAGAACGGCAAGATTACGCTGGATTCCATCCGCCATGCCTACCACGGCATTGGCGATGAGCATCATGCGCAGCCGCGCGTCATTTCGATCACCCAGGCAAGCGAGATGGGGACGGTCTATCGTCCCGAAGAAATTCAGGCGTTCGCCCGCTTCGCCCACGAACACGACATGTTTCTGCACATGGACGGAGCCCGCATCGCCAATGCCGCCGTTTCGCTGGGCCAGAGCCTTCGCGGGGCCACTCGCGAGCTAGGCGTGGACGTGCTCTCATTCGGCGGGACTAAGAATGGAATCCTGGGCGGCGAAGCGGTGGTGTTTTTTCATCCCGAACTGAGCCAGGACTTTCTCTACCTGCGCAAGCAGAGCATGCAATTGGCTTCCAAGATGAGGTTCATCGCCGCGCAGTTCGAGGCCCTGCTCACCGATGATTTGTGGCAGCGCAGCGCGGAACATGCCAACCGCATGGCTCGCGTGCTGGAAAAAGAAGTCAGCCGCGTCCCGGGAGTCAGAGTTGTTTGGAAAGTAGAGGCCAATGGCGTCTTCGTGCAGATCCCGCGCCACGCCATCGAAAAGATCAAGCAGGATTATTTTTTCTATACGTGGATCGAGGAGGAATCGATTGTGCGCTGGATGTGCTCTTTCGACACTACAGAAGCGGATATCCGCGAGTTCGCCGAGGTGGTGGCCAAGGCGGTGAAGGAGTGACGGGTCTGCTCAAGGTCGCGGTTAACGATTGCTTTTTGCAGCGTTTTTGACTAAATTGACCCATTCCCCCAATCTGTGCGCATTGAGCCGGGTTCGCTGATCCCAGGAGTCTTTGATGAGCCGGAAGTGGTTAAGCATTGCCGCCCTTATCGCCGCCGCGTCATTGTTCTTGAGCCTCTCGAGCTGCGCCTTTAATCAGCATCTGGTGGCGATTCGCGTGAGTCCTCCCGGAGCGACCTTCCAGGGTGTCGGTGCTCAGATACAGTTCACCGCTATTGGCACATACATTCATCCGCCGGAAACTAAAGACATAAGCAGTCAGGTTCAGTGGGCGATCGATTCTCAGAACCTGGCTACCGTTACGAGTTCGGGTTTTGTGACTTCCCTGAGCATTTGCGGCAGCGGAAATTTGACAGCCAGTTTAAACGCGCCGCCGAATTTTGTTAGCGGCTCAGCTTTCCTGACGGGATCAGGCATTGGCACCACGGCTTGCAACCAAGCGGCTTTAACGGTCAGCGTAGGTGGCAGTGGAACTGTCACGAGCTCACCTACTGGGATTAACTGCCCGGGAGTCTGCGGTTCCGTTTTTGCCTTGGATTCGACTGTGACCCTCAGCGCCGCCATAGGCACCGGCGCGAGAAGTGTGATGTGGACGGGCTGCGATTCCAACACGGCCACTACTACCTGCACAATTGCCATGACTGGCAACCGGTCGGTGACGGCCACGTTCCAGTAAAACCGTTTGGGGGTCGGACCGAGTCCTACTCCGCTTCGCCCAGCAGTTTTCCCAACGTAGGTTTGTGCTTGGCCGCGTCCTTCTTCTTGTGGGGAACTACCCTCGCGGCCGGGGGCGCGCCCATGCGTTCCCGCGCCAACTCCTTTACCGCCTGTACCGCTCGAAACTGCTTCACCTTTTTCTTCCGCGCCATATTCCTTCGTCCCTCGACCTTCATGTTGCCATAGCTTGTAGCCTGCAGAACATGCAATAATCGTGTTTCGCAGGTTGGATCCGGCAGCTGATTGCGGAAACAGATTCGAACGGCTAACGACTCGACTAGCGACCAACGACGATTTCATGGAAGAACGCGATTTTTTTGACGAGAGCACCCAAAAGAAGCCAGCGACCTTGAACTGTCCCCACTGCCACCAGCCCGCGGAGTACGAAGTCACCTGGGTGGTCCGCACCAAGAAGCGCCAGCTGGCCGGCCGCGCCGACGAGCGCGACCGCGCCCGCTTCGCCAAAGCCCGCTCCTACATGCTTCGGAAAGACGACCTGATGGCCTGCAAGAACATGCGATGCCGGAAGCGGTTTGAAATATCCGGCGTGCAGTCGGTAGTCTTCACCGAGTGATTCCTCGGTTCACCACGAAGGGGACGAAGTAGCACGAAGGAAACCCAGGGAGGATTCGATCCACCCTTCGTGCAACTTGTTGTCATCCGTGGTCGATGATTTTTTTCTGGCTCAATGCCAAGTGCCAATTGCCCACCGCTGATTTATACTAACTGGTTTTCTTGTCTCTCCCGAGACCGGCAGGGATGAAGGGGTAAAGTTTGAAAATCCTGGTTTGCATGAAGCAGGTGCCGCAGAAAGATGCACCGCTCAAGCTCAATGAGAACAGCTCGTGGATCCGCGAAGACGTTTCGTATGAAGTGAATGAGCCGGACGCCTACGCTCTGGAAGAGGCGCTGCGCCAAAAAGAGAAGCATACCGGAGAAGTGGTGGTCATCACGTCCGGCCCGGCGCGATCGCAGCAAGTGCTGCGCGAGGCTTTGGCCAAAGGCGCCGACCGAGCGATCCATCTCGAGGATAATGCCTTTGTCGGATTCGACGCGTTCAATACGGCAAAAGCCTTTGCCGCAGCTATCAAAGACGAAAAATTCGATCTGATCTTTACCGGCCTGCAATCCGACGACTACGGTTACGCGCAAACCGGGGTCATTCTGGCAGAGCTACTAGGTTGGCCGCACGCCACCATCATTATGCAGATTGAAAAAAATGATGCCGGCATCCGCGTCAAGCGGGAACTGGAAGCCGGATTTTTCCAGTTCGTCGACATGCCACTGCCAGCCGTGCTTACGATTCAGTCTGGGATCAACAAGCTGCGCTACGCCACGCTGATCGGCATCAAGCAGGCGAAGAACAAGCCGTTGCGCAAGGTGATGCTGGCCGAGGTGCAATCTGCCATCGGAGAGAATCTGCAAAAAATCGAACGCCTCTACGTCCCGCAGAAAACCAAGAAGACGGAGCACATCGAAGGCTCAGCGTCGGAAATCGCGAAAAAACTCGTGGATAAACTGCGCAACGAAATGCGCGTGCTGTAGTAGCGCCGGCGTCCCGCCGGCTTTTGCAGTGGCTAGAAGCTAGGAGCTAGAAGCTGTTTATGCCAGATACCATCTTAGTAGTCGTCGAACAACGCGAAGGCAAACTCAACCGCGTCTCCTGGGAGACGATCGCCGCCGGTCAAGCCATCGCCGCGGCCACCGGCTGGACTCTCGAAGCCGGCGTCGTCGGAGGAACCGCGTCCGCCCTCGCCGCCGAAGTCGCTGCCAGGAAAGTGGCCAGGGTCTATGCCGTGGAATCTCCAAGCCTCGAGCCTTACACGCCTGATGCTTTCGCCGAGGCGTTGAAGCAGTTACTCATTTCCAAGCAGCCCAAGCTTGTGCTGATGCCGCACACGTACCAAGTGCGCGATTTCGTCCCCAAACTGGCGACTGCGATGGGACGGACCGTGATCAGCGATTGCATCGGTTTCAAATACGAAAACAGCAAATTAGTCTTCACGCGCCAGATGTTCCAGGGCAAACTGGCCGCCGATGTCAGCTTCACCAGCGACGCACCGTGGTTCGCGACGTTTCAAAATGGAAGTTTTCGGGGGGATAAGGCCGAAGCCGGCGCCAGCGCGGCCCCGGTTGAAACAGTGACGGTCGACATCGCCGACGCCGTCATTCGCAACAAGCCGCAGGAAGTTTTCAAAGGAGCCAAGCAAGCTGTTGACCTGACTCAGGCTGAAATTATTGTCTCTGTCGGTCGCGGCATCAAAGAGCAGAAGAATATAGAACTGGCCAGGCAACTCGCCGAGGCATTGGGCGGAGACCTCGCGGCTTCGCGTCCCATCTGCGATTCCGGCTGGCTGCCGATGGACCGCCAGATCGGGTCTTCGGGACAGACGGTTGCGCCCAAGCTCTATCTGGCTCTCGGCATCAGCGGCGCCATTCAGCACATTGTGGGCATGAAAGGATCGCGCACGATTATCGCGGTCAACAAAGATTCCGAAGCGCCGATTTTCGAAATCGCCGATTACGCAATCGTGGGAAATCTGTTCGACATCGTCCCGCCGCTGATTGAGGAAGTGAAGAAGGTTAAGGCCGGAGGCTGAAGAGCACAATTTAGAAATTGACCCTTAAATTGACTATGGTTAGAATAATGGTCATGCGCGATATTCCCATCTCGAAATTCAAAGCCAAGTGCCTCGGACTCATTGAACAGGTTCACAAGACCCGCCAACCATTGCGCATCACGCGGCACGGCATCCCTGTGGCCGAGGTAATTCCGGCCGGGCCCGACCGCAAGCGAAAGTTTGTCGGCGACATGGTGGGGACCGCCGAAATCGTCGGCGACATTGTCTCGCCTATCATTGACCTGGACGAGATCGAGGCCTATCGCGATTGAACCTGCTGCTCGACACTCATATCTGGATTTGGAGCAAACTCGAGCCAAAGCGCCTTAGCCCTCGAGCTACGGCAGAGCTCTCGAATTCGGAAAACGAACTCTGGTTGTCTCCTGTGAGCGTATGGGAGGCTTTGACTCTCATGCAGAAGGGACGGATTCGCGTGGACAATCCCTTTGCCTGGGTCGAGCGCGCAGCCGAGCAGATGCGCGAAGCGCCTTTGACGCGCGAGATTGTAACTGTCGGTCTGGCTCTGCCGTTACCACAAGCCGATCCCGCCGACAGGTTCCTGGCTGCGACCGCCAAAGTGCTCAAGTTAACCTTGGTAACAGCTGATCAGAGGTTGCTCGGCATGGGTGAAATAGCCAGCCTTGCAAACCGCTAGGATTTTATGAGCCTGATTTTCCGAAAGCCGATCGAGGGTGTCGAGCGCCCGCAGATGCCCGCTGAGGTTGTCATCGTCGGAGGGGGGCCCGCCGGCATGGCGTGTGCCTTACGCCTGTCGCAGCTCATCGACAAGCACAATGCCGCTCATCCCGACTTGCAACTCAGCAAGGAAACTATCTACGTGCTCGAGAAAGCCCGCGAGATTGGCCAGCACTGCCTCTCGGGCGCTCTCCTCGACCCGCGCTCCATGCGTGAACTGCTTCCGGGATTTGAAAAAGAGGCTCCCCTCGATGCCGAAGTCACCAAAGAAGCCGTCTACTTTCTCACCGAGAAGAGCAAGTTCAAGCTGCCCATCACGCCGCCGCCGCTACGAGACCACGGCAACTACGTTATCTCGCTGAATCGTTTTGTGAAATGGCTGGGAGGGAAGGTAGAAGAAACGGGCATCACTATCTTCACCGGATTCGCCGGATCCGAGCTTTTTTTCGATGGCGACCGCGTCACCGGTGTCCGCACGGACGACAAAGGCGTGGACAAAGAAGGCCACCAGAAATCCAACTTCGAGCCGGGTTACGACCTCAACGCCAAAATCGTCATCCTTGCCGAAGGCCCGCGCGGATCTTTGACAAAGCAACTCGTAAACAAATTCGATCTCGCGAAAAACGCGAACCCGCAA
>Ga0210400_10002645_pt1 | contig 16385 bp, 16 predicted proteins | sample IncBWH26MmetaG_FD_155456 | JGI IMG/M metagenome (GOLD analysis project Ga0210400, IMG submission 155456) | Forest soil microbial communities from Barre Woods Harvard Forest LTER site, Petersham, Massachusetts, United States - Inc-BW-H-26-M | ecosystem: Environmental > Terrestrial > Soil >... | reverse complement strand
AAGTCTGGAACTTGAAAGAGATCGTTGAGCGAACGGGGTGTCGGCAGGTGCATCTGACGGCGTGGGGCACGGTGGTCGATACTTCCACGCATTCGCGGCCGGCGATTACCTTTGGCGGAGCTTTGTACCCGCCGGAAGATCGTTATTCAAAGACTGATTCGCAGCTGGTGCGACAGCTCGCGACCATGTTGAAGGGGTAGTAGAGCGACTGATACCCAGTCACGCGACGCAAGCGAAACCCAGATTCCTCACAACTTTGGTCCTCGGAATGACAATTCTTATGCAGTTACTTCTCGTTGAACTCCACGAAAGCTCCAATGGTCTCGTAGTACAACCGAATGCTGCACTGCTTGGGAGCTACGTGGGCAAACGAAGCTTGTAGCCGCTTGGGAGCCGAATTGACTCCGCCGATTTCCATGGGTGCCCGCGCCAGGTCTTGTTTCTCGTCGTAGGTTTTGGGGTTGGTGACGTTCTTGCTTACGACCAGAGTCCACTCTTTCTTGTTCGGGATGACGTACACGCTATAGGCGCCCACGGGAAGTTCCACGTGATTCAGAACCAACGGAACCTGGGAGAACAGAGTCAAAGGGGATCCACCAGGTAGCCATACTTTGCCGTTGCGGGGCTGGTCCTTATCGCTCATGGCGGAGGTGTTGTATTGCACAGTGATTTCATTGCCGTCGGCGAAATCGCAGGTGATGGTCGCGGTTGGGTCGGGCGGGTCCGCCGCCTGCTCAGAGGCTGTAGCCAGAAGAGACTGGGTCATCAAAACAAGACAGACGGCTAGCACACGCATGAAGTATTCCTCCGCGGACTAGAGTTCTAACATGCGACAGCAAAATCCGCTACATTGTACGTCCTCAGAGCCGTAATTGCAGGTGGAATTCACGCCGAAAGGCGCGTCGCCGAACGGGTCGGCTTTGGCGGATAGGCGATCTTCTGCGCTAATCTGCGAGCTTCGCTCGCCGCCCGGACGAGGGCGTCCGGGCCTAAGCGGGTTGGGTTGTGAATGTCCTAGTCGGACGTGGTCTTCGGTGACGTTCTCTTATCTTCCAGGCGTTGCTAACGTGAGAGGCCAGAAGCAAGAAAGGCTGGCTCGGATCACATTATGGCAAAAAGTGAGAAATCGTCATTTCAATTAAAGATTCTGTATGGTGAGGGCGATGCGCAAGTGCTTGTCTCACAAGCTCTCGCTATCCAAAAAGCGGGCCACCAGGTAGAGACGGCGGTGGGCCGCAAAGCTATCGACGAGGCGGCGCGACGGGGCGGCTTCGATCTGGTAGTCCTCGGCCCCACGTTGACCAAGAACGATCGGCATCATTTGCCTTACGTGATCAAGAAGGCGCAAGCCGCGACCCGCATTCTGGTCATGCACACCGATGGGGAAGGGCATCCTGCAGTGGATGCGAACCTTGATACCGGAAGAAGCATTGCTGATGTGGTGGCGAAAATCGCTTCGATGATGACCACGGGCGAGATCGCCTCGAACGGGCTGGCCAAAGGCGCCGCGGCCGGAAGATAGTTCATTCGCAGTTGTCAGTTTCTCCGTTGCTTGTCTCCGTTGAGGCGGCCTGAAAGCAGGCCGCCTTTCTTTGTTTCTCATTGGGCCGGGCATCTCGGCAGCTAAGAATCAAGACAGTAAAAGTGGGATGCGAGGGACAAGTGTCGCCCTTCCATGTCTGTCTAATCCCTGGCTCGCGGTAAAATGTCGGCTGAAACTCAATTATGAGGCCAATATGGACAATGGAAGTGAACAAAGGAAAATCTATGTGAGCCTGACCGGGTTGCCACTTTCATTTCATCTGGAATGGCCTTTTCGCAAGTCTACTTCCGGCGCGGATTTCTTCGTGTTGCATGCCGACATCCGGTTGGAGAGCTCGGCAGGTATGCACGCGCCGGTCGCGGTGAATCTCTCGGCCACCGTGCGCGAAGTGGTGCCGTCGCTCGAGGCGAAGGATATAGAAGGGCCGGTGATTAACGCATTGCGTAAGGAAGTGGACCGCAGGCAACTGGAGTTCGTGAAGTCGGGCAAGCTTGTACCCGTACAGTTTTCCAGCCGACATTATGATTTCAAGCGAAAGAAATGGATGTTTGGGAAAGCGAGTGACGAAGAAATCGCACTCCTGCTGGCGCGGAAGGTGTATTGGCAGACACGGTTGATCGGTGGAGCGGTGTGGATCGGGGAGCCGGCAGAAGCGCTGTACGTAGAGAGTTTCACCGAACATGTTCTGGATTTGGCGAAGAAAATGGAGATGGAAGGGTTGATCAAGTTGGAGGGTGAGCGGGCGACTGCGAACCCTTCGCTGATGGAGCAAGCGGAGAAGTTCGAGGCCGATCAGCGAGCGGCATTGGAGGAGTTAGAAAAGAAGCACGCGTTCGAAAGAGGATGAGGATTGTGACAAGCGAGGGTTGCCCGGCCTTACGGCGCCATTCCCTCTTCCATCCACCGCTTGAACAAGGCAACCTGGTCTTTGGGCCAAGGGTCATCACAAGGCATGCTGCCATCGAGAACGCGGGCGTAAATCTCTTCTGCATGAGCTTTCACATCGGCGAACGACGAGAGATCCATGCCAAAATCCTTCATCGTGTCCACGTCGGGGCTGTCGCGGAAGAGTGGGCGAATGTCTTTTGCAAAGCTTAAAGCCATGAATACCTCCAGGATCGCCGTAACTGTCTATTCTGCCTTCATGGCATCGATCGACCGGAAAAGCTCGGCGTTGGGATCCTTAACTTCAACAAAAGGATGGCCCTTAGATTTGCTACTGACCACGTAGATCGTCGGCGTGTGGTCCAGTTGGAGCGCTTTCCCCAACTCGCGTTCTGCGTTGACTTCAGCGGCGAACTTTCCTTGCGGATCGATCACGAATGGCAAATCCACTTTATGGTCCGCCGCAAACTTCTCCGCGAACTGGCGCAGGTTGGTGGGAAAGATTTCGGGCTGGTGCGCGAAGATGTAGTCGCGGAAGTCTATCCCCAGTTGCTTGGAGTGGCTGTCGAAATAGTGGGCCATGACTGCGGCTTCGTATGACCAGTTGTGCATGGGCAGCGGGAAGTCGTGGCGCACGACGGGAATCTTGTAAGTCTTGCCGGCTTGCTCGAAGAGGGGAGCCTGACGTCGGCATTGCGGGCACTGCAAGTCCTCGAAGACTACGATAGCGACTTGCGCGCCTTTGGGTGGACGCAAGGCCGGGTTCACGGGTTCCTGCGCAAAAGCTATGGAAACCAACAAGACGACAGAAAAAGCGAATCGAATTACGTTTCTTTTCATGACAAGATTGGAGTACCTTCCTAATTTAGAGCACCGATACTTGGAGTACGTGAAGTCATAATTGTTGCAAGACTCAAGAGTGTTAGCAAAGAAATCGCCGTCAACGAAGCGACGCAGTATATACACCACACGCCCAGGATGTGAGCTTCCACGTGCGCCAGATAAAGCGAAAATGCCAGACCGATTAATGCCGCGCCCAAAAACAGGCGATACGCACGTTTGAGGGCGAGCCCCGCGAGAAGCACATAACCGGCCATGCCAATAACAGCCACTGGGATTCCGGCAAGGACCGCAAAAGGGCTATGGTTGACAATTCCGCAGTCCCAGCGTTCGTTGATGCTGCACGGGGAGGAGTCGGTCCGGTAGTGTTCGCGGAGCGCAAGGCCGGACGCGATAAAGCCAACAAGGGCCAGGAAAACCAGGGCGAACCGCATTAAGGCAGAGTCTCCAACGAACTTGAAAACAAGAATTTATTTTACTCTAACTTGGGCTCAGGCACGGATCTACACTACGAGTTCAGCTTCATATGGGCAGGAGCCGATCAAAGCAGCCTCAGTTGGCGGCGTTCAAGGGCTAGCAACTTTTCTTTGATCGGCAGGCCGCCGCCGTATCCGGTGAGCTTGCCATTGCTGCCGATCACGCGATGACAAGGGATCACGATGGGGATTGGGTTCGAGCCATTGGCGAGGCCTACGGCGCGGCTGGCTTTGGGATTTCCGATTTGGCTGGCCAGTTGGCCGTACGAGATGGTTTCGCCGTAGGGGATGTCGCAGAGGCGATGCCAAACTCCGAGTTGGAACGGAGTGCCCTCGGGTGCGAGTTGCAGATTGAAATTTTCCAGTTCTCCGGCGAAGTAGGCACGAAGCTGACGGATAGTCTCGCTGAGAGGAACTCGGTCCTGTTTCCAGGAAGATTCCGGCTTGGTTGGGTGCCTTCCGTTCAGAAAGAGGATTTGGCGCAAGCCTACATCGTCCGCGGCTAGCAGCAAGGGTCCGAGCGGGCTCTCGATCTCGGTGTAAAAGGTCGTACTCATTCTTGGACTCCCAAACAAGATAGACCATCGTCGTGAAAAAGGTTAGCCGATTTCGGTTGTCAATATGGGGAATCGACTGCTGAGGGGCGGCTGCCCACCCATGACTACAGGGCAGCGACCTGCTGACGGCGCTTGGCTTGAATCTCAATATAGACGTGCACTAACGAGACTGCAGCAGGTGTGACGCCCGGAATCCGGGATGCGTGGGCCAGGGTGCGCGGTCTGATCTTCAACAGGGTTTCTTGCACTTCGCGAGAGAGGCCGCTGACTGAATGGTAGTCGAACCAGTCGGGGATAGAGCGCTGCTCGGCTTTCTTCAGGCGATCGATGGCGCGTTGTTGCTGGAGCAGGTAGCCTTCGTATTTTATTTCGGTTTCGATTGATTTGAGTTCATTGCGTACTTCGGAAGAAAGGGCGGCCACGGATTGGCGCGGATTCGCACGGATTTCTTCTCGATCGAAGAATGCGGGGGCGAGTTCGCGGACAGCCGGAACCAGGTTTTCGATCTTAATCTCGGGACGTTTGAGGAGTTGGGCACCGGTCTGGCCCGTAGCAGAAACAAGATTGACCTCAGGGGTTGCGACCGAGCTTTGCTCGGCTGGGTGGACGATGGCGTCCGCCACTACGTGGTCTGTGCCCGTGCTCATGTGAGTTTTTATCTTGTCCAGCATCGCGCTTGTCAGCCTGGTCTTTTCCAGCAATTGTTTCATTGCTTCCAGGCGCTGTTGTTTGGCCAGAAAATCGGCCCATGCTAGGTCGGGAATCAATCCGATTCTGCGGCCGTGTGGAGTCAAACGGCGGTCGGCGTTGTCGATCCGGAGGTGCAGGCGGAACTCGGCGCGCGAGGTGAACATCCGGTAAGGCTCGTTCGTGCCCTTTGAGATCAAATCGTCGATGAGGATCGCGGTGTACGCTTCCGTGCGGTCGAGAATGAACGGCGGCTCGCTCTTCACTTTCAGTGCGGCGTTGATTCCGGCCATTAGTCCCTGGCAGGCAGCTTCTTCGTATCCGCTGGTTCCGTTGATTTGGCCGGCGAGAAACAAGCCTGCGATCTTTTTGGTTTCGAGCGTTCGTTCGAGCTCGGTCGGATCAATCGAATCGTACTCGATGGCGTAACCAGGACGTAGCATCTCCGCGTTCTCGAGACCGGGGATGGACTTCAGTATGGCCAACTGAACCTCGACCGGCAGCGAGGTGCTCATCCCGTTGACGTAGATCTCGTGCGTATTCAGTCCTTCGGGCTCAAGAAAAAGCTGGTGCGTGGTCTTGTCCGGGAACTTTACGATCTTGTCTTCGATCGAAGGGCAGTATCGCGGGCCGATCGATTGAATCTGCCCGCTATACATGGGAGAACGGTGCACGTTCTCGCGGATAATGCGCTGCGTTTCCGGCGTGGTCCAGGCAATGTAGCAGGGCACTTGCGAATCGTGATGCGCGACGCGCCTGGTGCGGAAGCTGAACGGGGTGGGATCGACATCGCCGGGTTGAAGCTCGAACCGCGACCAGTCGATCGTGCGGCCGTCGAGCCGCGGCGGTGTGCCGGTCTTCAGGCGGCAGCCGCGTAGCCCGAGTTGCTTTAGCGATTCTCCAAGCAGAACAGCGGCTGGTTCGCCGGAGCGACCGGCGGGATATTGCTGCTCTCCACAGTGGATAAGGCCATTGAGAAAGGTGCCGGTCGTGATAATGATGGCGTTCGCGCTTACCGTGCGCCCGTCGCGAAGTTTAACGCCGCGGCAAACCCGCGTGGCTTCAGGCTGCAGGCTTCCAGCTTCAGGAGAAACAATGCCCTGGTTATGTGTGGAGTCAGAACGCAAATCAGATGGATGCGCCCCTGGAGCCTGGAGCCTGACGCCTGACGCCTCTTCGATAATCAGATCCGCCACTTCCGCCTGCTTGATCTTTAGATTTGGCTGGGACTCGAGCACCTCGCGCATTTTCAGGCGGTAGGCTTGCTTGTCGCACTGGGCGCGGGGAGACCAGACGGCGGGGCCGCGAGAAGTGTTCAGCAGGCGGAACTGGATGCCGACCGCATCAGTGATTTCACCCATGATGCCGCCGAGTGCGTCGACTTCGCGGACCAGGTGTCCTTTGGCGATTCCGCCCACAGCGGGGTTACAAGACATTTGCGCGATCAGGTCGACGTTGAGCGTGTAGAGGGCGGTCTTCAGGCCCATGCGGGCCGCGGCCATGGCCGCTTCGCATCCGGCATGACCTGCGCCGACCACGACTACGTCGAAATGTTCGGTGAAGGCCATCCGTGTTCTCTATTCTAGCAACGAGTGGACGAGGGTGCGTATTCATGCCCCGTGGGGACATGCTCCCAAACTGTCGAGCTTCGCTCGACTGGGCGGACGAGGGCGTCCACTCCTACGTGATACTTGCTAGAAGTGTGGACCGCCGATGTCGGTGAACAGGGCTTCTTGCCATTGGTCGGAGGGGAAATACCAGTTGCTGGCGCCGGCTTCGTGGTTGTTTCCGCCTGCGCCGAAGGCGATGGTCGGAGTGCGCCAATAGTCCATTCCCATTTGCAGCAAGGCTCCGTGGGAGATTTTCACGCGGGCTTTAACGGTGCAGCCTTCTATGTTTCCACGAGGCAGCGCGACTCTAGGCGAGGCGCTCCAGAAGTGCCAGACGCGATCGGGACGTTGGCCGACGGGCAGTGCGACCACATGATCAGATTGGCCGCGTGGCAGGACCGGATCTGAGACACGGTCCCAGACGATCTTTGCCTGAGTCATCGGCATGGGGTCGTGCTGATCGGTCCCGAACCATGGCACACGGCGATAGAGTCCACCCCGAATATTGCCACTGTCGTCGTTGAGGATTACGTCTTTGGCGCCGACTCGACAGGTGAGCTGCGTCGACGCGATCTCTACAGCGGCGGATTCGTAGCCGGAGACGCGGGTGTCAGCGATTGCGATTCCCCATAGCAAAGCCGACTTGAAGTCGCGAGGTGGTGGGACCGGGTTCACGTAGCCGGCTTTGTAACTGACCTCGTCGGGAACGCGGCGATCGTTCGAGACGACGAAGGCGAATGGACTCGACGCGCGGCCCTGAGGTGTGACCACTGTGAAGGTGGAGGTCAGGCTCTTGTGGGGGATGAGCGCAGTGATTTTTTCGGGCGAAATGACCGTGAAGGTTGAACTCGTGCTGCCAAATAGAACGGTGGAGGCCTCCTGCAGAATCTTGCCAGTAATTTCGACGCGAGAACCCTCCGGCCCGCTGGTAGGAGAGATCCGGAGAATCTCGGGACGATTCGTTTCCGCGATTGCGAAAGCGAGCAGAATTGAGATCGGCGTCCCATAAGCAATCATCGCAGTGGCAATTCGCTTTCCCATGTTCTTTTGCACTCGCACACGCGGACGCCCGCGCCTACATTATCTGATTGGATTTACTCTTTCCTAACCTCAAACTGCGTTTTCGTCACCAGGGATTCCCGGATTGGAGCAGTTGCGTGCGCCCGCCCGGCCTCGTATATTGAAGTGTCCTGGAGGCGCAATTATGACTAGCGAGCAATTCTTTGAGCAGTTGGATACGCGGATCGGGAAGTACGATCTGCTTTGCCATCCTTTTTATCAGGCATGGAGTGCAGGCAAGCTTACGCGCGAGGATTTACGGGAGTACGCGCGGGATTACTACCATCATGTGGAGGCTTTTCCAATCTATCTGGCGGAGTTGGGTATCCGCCTGGACGAAAGCGATCTTCGCCGAGCGGTGTTGGCCAACATGGCGGACGAGAAAGGCCTGCCGGACACGTTGGGGGAAGAGTCGGCTTCGCATGCGGAGCTTTGGCTGGACTTTGCCGAAGGCATGGGCGCACAGCGCGACATGCGGGGACATAACCCGATCCCTGAAATTACCGAGCTGACGGCATTCTTCCATCGCGTGGCGGGCGAGGGCACACCGGAAGAGGCGCTGGCTGCTTTCTACGCGTATGAGTCGCAAGTACCACGGGTCGCGAAGGAGAAGGCACGCGGGCTGGGAGAGACGTACGGCGCTGATGAGCGCGTCACCGCCTACTTCACGCTGCACACTACGGCGGATGTTTACCACTCTCAGGTCTGGCGTCAACAGTTAGGGAACCGGGTGGTAGCGAATCCGCAATTGGCAGAGAAGGCGCTGGCCGCGGGAGAGAATGCTGCGAAGGCGTTGTGGCACGCGCTCGATGGCATTGAGACGCGGCGGATGCAGAAGGTAGCAGCGTAGACCGACTAGTTTTCCGGAGCGTGAGCCACCGCGAAATCGGTGGCTTTTTTTTTTGCTGCCAGAGATATACTCGGTGCGCCATGTTCGTCGTTCTCGTTCTTGCTTTCAGCCTCGTTCAATCGCTTGGAAATGGTGCAGCGGGATCGTCCTCCGCGCAGGAACCAATAACCTCAGCTAAGCTTTCGAGTTCTGAAGCGGCTCAGCTCCAGTCGAGGGCAGAAGCAGGCAATGCTGACGCGCAACTGGGGCTTGCGCGGGCTTATCAGGATGGTAGCGGGGTTCCGCAGAACGACGAACTTGCAGTCAAATGGTATCGAAAAGCAGCGGAACAGGGGAACGCCATAGCGCAAAATAATCTTGGCATCAGGTATCGAAACGGTAATGGGGTTCAGAAGAGTAAAGAAGAAGCTGTCAACTGGTATCGGAAGGCGGCACGGCAGGGGTACGGCAGTGCGATGTTCAACCTTGGGGCTGCTTATTACAATGGTGACGGAGTTTCGATCGACGACTCAATTTCATACGCATGGTTCTTATCGGCCAAGGAGAAAGGGAGTAGTAGCGCTGTCGATGCCGTCGCCAGGGCAGAATCGGAGCTAACTCCGGGGAAGCAGAATGCCGGGCTCGTAGCTCTAGGAGAAATGTACGAATTGGGAGCAGACCTGCCCCAAGACTTCCGTGAATCGGCGAAATGGTATCGAAAAGCGGCGGAACGAGGAAACAGTAGCGCGCGAATTCAGCTTGCGGTCGTGATGCTTAAGGGACAAAGTGTCGAAGATTATGGGGAGGCTCGCCACTCATGTGAACGCGCTGCGAAGCGTAACGATGCGGCAGCCGAATATTGCCTCGGACTCATTTATCAAAACGGACTGGGTCAGCAGAAGGACATCAGTGCCGCCGCGAAACTCTATCGTCGCGCCGCAGAACTCGGAAATCCGTCCGCCATGCTGGCGTTGGGTGAAATCTATGCGAGCGGCGAGAATGGTAAGGTTGACCGTCCTGCGGCGTTCATTTGGTTTGTTCGCGCGGCTACCAAGGGAAATCCCGGCGCACTGCGCGAGGCGGCAAAGCTTAAGGGACAAATGAACAGCGAAGAGACAGAGGCTACGCAAAAGAAACTACATCAGTCGCACATCGATCCAAATAAATTGGACGCCGTATTGCAAAAAGCTGGTGCTTCGTAGAGAAGCGAGAAGGTGAGATTGAGACGATTGAGCCGATGATTCGGTAGAATCATTGGCTCTTTCTTTTCATGGGATTTCTTTTATGGCCAAAGCGATGCCGATTGGCGCTCGCGGAACGACGGAGGAGACGGTTGAGTTCAAGCACACATTGACCTCGCATCATCCCGAACTGCCGCCGGTGTATTCGACTCCGGACATGATCCGGTTGATGGAAACGGCTGCGTTCCTTGCGTTGCATCCTTACTGCGAAGGCGACGAGATCACGGTGGGCACAGCAATCCATGTGGAGCATCGCGCGGCCAGCGGGATCGGGGCACGGATACGGGCTGAGGCGGTGCTGGAGTCCTTCGATGGCAGGTTTTATGTCGTACGCGTGACCGCATGGGACGATGTCCAGGAAATAGGCTGCGGGACAGTTGGCCGGGCGGTGGTGAGCGTGGGGAAATTTTTGCAGAAGTTGAAGAGCCAGAATAAGTAGTTGGGGCGCGATTCGTCATTTAGAGCCGAGCAAAAGGGGCGGCCTTTGCGGTGAGTCGGCAAAGTTGCATAGGTTCTTCGCTTCGCTCAGAATGACAGCACGTTTTATCTCTGGACCTCTAAGATTCGTCCCTGCACAAGCAAAGGAAATACTTGAGCGATATCGAAAAGCAAAAAGCGCAGGCGCACGCATTTCGCTCGATGCATCACGGGCCGAAGATTCTTCTCCTGCCCAATATTTGGGATGTGGCCAGTGCTCGCGTGCTCGAAGAAGCCGGGTTCGGCGCAATGGCTACGACCAGTGCCGGGATTGCTTTCACGCTCGGCTATCCCGACGGGCAGAAAATTTCGCGTGAGGAGATGCTGGCGCGCGTGGCGCGAATTGTAGGTTCGGTAAAGGTTCCGGTGACGGCGGATGTTGAGGCTGGCTACGGCGATCGTGCGGAAGACGCCGCCGAGACCGCTCGCGGCGTCATCGAGTCTGGCGCCGTCGGAATGAATCTGGAGGATGGAACCGGTCGGCCCGGACACCTTGTGGAGTTGTCGTCGCAGTTGGATAAAATTCGAGCGGTCCGCGAGACTGCGCTGAAATCGGGCGTGCCCCTGGTGCTAAATGCGCGCACAGATGTGTATCTCGAACAGATAGGCGCGCCTGAAACACGATACGGCGAGACCGTTCGACGGCTGCTCGCCTATCGCGATGCCGGCGCGGACTGCGTGTTTGCGCCGGGATTGAGCGATGCGGAGACGATCTCGCGGCTGGTACAGGATGTGCGGTGTCCGCTGAACATTCTTGCGGGTCCTGGCTCTCCTTCGGTGCCCGAACTGCAAAAGCTTGGAGTCGCGCGTGTAAGCCTAGGATCCGCTCCGATGCGCGCTACATTGGGATTGGTACACAGAATGGCGGAGGAACTCAAGAGCACGGGAACCTATGCAGCCCTCGAGGACGCTCCATCTCATGCGGATGTGAACCGGATGGTGGGATGAACTGCCAAGCGTGGCGCGGCTTGGATTCGAGCGCTAGTTGTACTATGTTCCCGTGGAGAAGTTGCCGAAGTCCGTACTCGAATACATTCGGAAACATGCACTCCTGAAGGCTGGGGGTCGCGTTGGGATTGCAGTCTCCGGTGGCGCGGATTCCGTCGCATTGCTGCGTGTGTTGCTGGAATTACGCAAGGAACTTGGCATTGTCCTCTCAGTAGTTCATTTCAATCACAAGTTGCGAGGGGTTGAGTCAGAGCAAGACGAGCGGTTCGTGGCCGAATTGGCTCAGCGGCACAAGTTAGAGGTGCGCTGCGAAAGCGGCGAAGTGGCCGCCTATGCCGCCGAGAAACATTTGAGTCTGGAAACGGCGGCGCGCGAAATGCGCTATCGGTATTTTCGGCAATTGCTGCGGAACGGCGAGTTGAGCCGGATTGCTACTGGGCACACGTTGGATGATCAAGCGGAAACGGTGCTGCTGAAAATCGTTCGTGGAGCGGGTAGCCGCGGGCTGGCGGGGATCTACCCACAGTTGTCGGTAAGCAGCTTTCAGCCGAGGCACCCTGAAGCCTCCATCATCCGTCCGCTGCTCGAAACCAGGCGCAGAGATCTCGAGGCTTACCTCGCTACGCTCGGGCAAAGTTGGCGCGAGGACAAGAGCAATCGCGACCTGCGGCATTTGCGCAATCGGGTGCGGCACGGGATTTTGCCCCGCCTTGAGCGCTACCTGAATCCAGGGGTTCGTGAGGCATTGGCAGAGACTGCCGAGATTGCCCGAGCCGAGGAGGAGTACTGGGAAAGGGAAGTCGCTCGATCGCTCCCACTGGTTTGGAAAGCTTCACAAACCCAGGACGACGCTCCTTCGGGGGGCGTTCTGAATTTTTCAGCGTCGAATGACTTGCCTTTGGCTTTGCAACGGCGACTGGTTCGAGCGGCCAGCGAATCCTTGGGATTGCGGCTGGATTTCCATCACGTGGAAGAGATTCTTGCATTGGGTTGTCGCGGGTCGCCCAAGTCCACGACGTTGCCGGATGGGTGGGTGGTCTCAAGGAAAACGGACGAGTTGCGGTTCGAGCCCGAACGGGGAACGCTGGACGAGTCGACGTACGAATATCGGCTTCCCGTCCCGGGGACGGTTGAGGTTTGGGAGACCAGATCACGCTTTGAAACTATCTTGGTTCCGGGAAGCGCTGCTGAAGGTTATAATCCCGGAGATTTGTTGGATCGCGCATTGCTTGCGGCAGAGTTAAGAGTCAGGAACTGGCGTCCAGGAGATCGCTTCTGGCCGGCGCATACCAAGGCCGCTAAGAAGATCAAGGAACTGTTACAGGAGCGGCATGTGGCGGGACCTGAACGGAAATTGTGGCCTGTAGTCGCGAGCGGAGTGGATGTCGTCTGGATGCGCGGCTTTCCAGCGCCAGCACAGTTGTGGCCGCGAGGCTCAGGTTGTAAGGCAGTCTTGCTGCGAGAAACAGCGTTGAAGAAGCGGGATGTCTAGAGTTTCGCGCTAGGCGGACGGGCGCCCGTCGCACAAGGCAAAACAAGGCTAAACAATGAACGCCAACCCAAAAGCTGAGCAGTTGCGCCTGGTGATTCCCACCGACCAGATTCAGAAGCGCGTGCGCGAGATGGCGCGCCAGATCTCCTCCGACTATCAAGGCAAAACCATCCATGCACTGGGATTGTTGGAAAATGGCTTCATTTTCATGGCCGATCTGGTGCGGGTCCTGGAAGTACCGGTTATTTGCCAGTTCATCAAGCCGAGGTACCGCAGGGAGCAAGGGAACGCGGCGGCGGGCTTCATGGAAATCTTTTTTAGCCACGAACCAGCCATCGTGGGCCAGCACATACTGTTGATCGAGGGCCTGGTCCATTCCGGGGTGACCAGCGAATTTCTGATGAATGACCTGCGAGGCCGAGGCGCCGCGTCGGTCAAGCTGGCGACGTTGCTGGACCGGCAATCGGCTCGGAGAGTACAATTACAGCCGGACTATTTCGGATTTTTGGTGGACGAAGCTTTCCTGGTCGGTTATGGGTTGGGATCTCCCGAACAGACGCACCGGAACCTACCGTATTTGGCGGCTGCGAGCTGAACCTTTTCTGTGACTTAAGTCATGGCGAGAAGTCCATCCTTTTTTCCAAGAGAAGCGCTAAAATAAGGGTTGGCATTTTCCTCTATCCAATCCCGGCGGCTGGGCATCTAATTGTGTTGGTGGAGGAGCAAGTGCGTTTTTGGAGACAGGGCGTAACTTTTTCAGGAGTTCTAGGTGAATTCAACAGTTAAAACCGTGGTTTTTTGGTTGGTGATCGTGCTCTCGGCGTTCTTGCTCTGGCAGGTTGTGAAGGCGGGCGGCGCGGGGCAAAAAGAGAAGGAAGTCAACTTCTCGCAATTCATGTCGGATGTGGACCAAGGCAACGTCAAAGAGGTCACTATCAACTTGCAGGAAGTACATGGCAAGTTTCAGAATGACGGCTCCGGCTTCCATACGACCGTTCCTACAAATTATCCCGACATGATCAAGTTACTGCGCGACAAGGGCGTGAACATCTCCGTCCGCGACGCCAGCAGCGGGAGTTGGCCCAGCTGGTTGCTGAATCTGGCGCCGCTAATTCTGCTGGCCGCGTTGTGGTTCTTCATGATCCGGCAGATGCAGACGGGCGGAAATAAGGCACTGTCGTTCGGCAAGAGCCGGGCACGTCTGCTCTCCATGCAACAAAAGAAAGTTACGTTCAAGGACGTGGCCGGAGTGGAGGAGGCCAAAGAGGAACTGAAAGAGATTATCGAATTCCTGCGCGAGGCGCAGAAATTCCAGAAGCTCGGCGGACGCATTCCCAAGGGCGTGCTGCTGGTTGGACCTCCGGGAACGGGCAAAACTCTGCTGGCGAGAGCGGTAGCAGGCGAAGCCAATGTTCCGTTCTTTTCTATTTCCGGTTCGGACTTCGTGGAAATGTTCGTCGGCGTCGGCGCCAGCCGGGTGCGCGATCTGTTCGAGCAGGGCAAGAAGAATGCCCCGTGCATTATCTTCATCGATGAAATCGATGCAGTCGGACGCCATCGCGGCGCTGGCCTCGGCGGTGGACACGATGAGCGCGAGCAGACACTGAATCAGTTGCTGGTCGAGATGGACGGTTTTGAATCGAATGAAGGCGTCATCCTCATGGCAGCAACCAACCGTCCTGACGTGCTCGATCCCGCGCTGTTGCGGCCCGGCCGTTTCGACCGCCGGGTGGTCGTGCATCGTCCGGACGTGCGCGGACGTGAAGAAATTTTGCGGGTCCATACCCGCAAAATTCCGTTGGCCGACGATGTTGATCTCTCCGTCCTGGCGCGAGGTACACCGGGCTTCTCTGGGGCTGACCTGGCCAACATGGTGAACGAGGCTGCACTGAGCGCCGCGCGGCAAAACCGCAAAGCCGTTCTCATGTACGACTTCGAACTGGCCAAGGACAAGGTCCTGATGGGCGTGGAGCGCAAGTCGCTCATCCTCACCGAAGAAGAAAAGAAGGTGACAGCGTATCACGAGGCAGGGCATGCGTTGGTCGCATCCAAGCTGCCGAATTCCGATCCGCTGCATAAAGTCACGATCATCCCGCGCGGCATGGCTCTCGGCGTGACCATGCAGTTGCCGATCGACGACAAACATAATTACACCAAGGAATATCTGGAGACGGAAATCGCCATCATGATGGGTGGCCGCATTGCCGAAGAGATGTTCCTCAACCAGATGAGCACGGGCGCGGGCAACGACATCGAGCGGGCCACGGAGTTGGCGCGCAAGATGGTCTGCGAGTTCGGCATGAGCGATCTGGGTCCGCTGACCTTCGGCAAGAAAGAAGAGCAGATTTTCCTGGGCCGCGAGATTGCTCAGCACCGCGATTACAGCGAAGCCACAGCAATCAAAATTGACGACGAAGTTCGCCGCATCGTCGGCCAAGGGTACAATACCGCGAAAGGCGTTCTGGCGGCCGACAACGGCGCTCTAGTCAGAATCGCGATTGCGTTGCTGGAGCGAGAAGTACTCGACGCCAACGAAATAAAAATGATTATCGAAGGCAAGGAACTGCCCAAGATGACGCCTCCGCCGAAGTCCGATGACGGCGTCCAGCAAGTGCTGAAGCCCGAGCCGGGTCGGCCGGGGATTGCCAAGGGTGGGGAGAGTCCGGCAAGAGCATAACCACCTTGTTATCCCGACCCGGAGCTTTTCATACACGAAGGGGATGACAAGCGGAGACGGCCTCTCGAATAGATAGTGTGGGGCGGCCCTGCCGCCCCACGTTATTTTGCGCCCGTCGTCATCCGTTCACCAAATCCATCATATGTTCTGGATAGCGCGCTCCAGCCGTCACATCGCGCGGAAATACTTCGTCGATGCGCCGCAGATCCTGCGGAGTTAGCCGAACGTCGAGCGCGCCCACATTCTCCTCCAAATACTTGCGCCGCTTGGTGCCGGGAATCGGCGCAATGTCCTTTCCCTGCGCGAGCACCCAAGCCAGCGCCAGCTGCGAAGGTGTGCAGCCTTTCTCTTTCGCGATGTCCTCGACCCGGCGCACCAGATCAAGATTCTTCCGGAAATTCTCGCCCTGAAAACGAGGCGAGTTGCGGCGGTAGTCGTCGGCGGGAAGATCTTCGAATTTTTCAAATCTTCCGGTCAGGAAGCCGCGCCCCAGCGGGCTGTAAGCGACGAAGCCTATTCCCAGTTCGCGGCAGGTCGGCAGAATTTCGTCTTCGGGATCGCGCGTCCACAGCGAGTACTCGGTCTGCAGCGCAGCAATGGGATGAACCGTCACAGCGCGGCGCAGCGTTTTGGGGCTCGCCTCCGACAGCCCTAAATAGCGGACTTTGCCTTCCTTGACCAGTTGTGCCATCGCGCCCACGGTCTCTTCAATTGGTGTATCGGGATCAACGCGGTGCTGATAGTAAAGGTCAATCAAGTCCACGCCCAGCCGCCACAGACTACCCTCGCAGGCCTTGCGGACATAATCCGGTTTGCCATTGACACCGCGGACGTTGGGATTATTTGGATCGCGAACAATCCCGAACTTAGTGGCCAATACGATTTGGTCGCGACGTCCGTGAATCGCTTTGCCCACCAGTTCTTCGTTAGTGAACGGCCCGTAGACATCGGCGGTGTCGAGAAACGTAATGCCGAGTTCCAGAGCGCGGTGAATGGTCGCGATGGATTCCTGGTCATCGCGTCCGCCATAGAATTCCGACATGCCCATGCATCCCAGGCCCATG
>Ga0210400_10002643_pt1 | contig 16395 bp, 16 predicted proteins | sample IncBWH26MmetaG_FD_155456 | JGI IMG/M metagenome (GOLD analysis project Ga0210400, IMG submission 155456) | Forest soil microbial communities from Barre Woods Harvard Forest LTER site, Petersham, Massachusetts, United States - Inc-BW-H-26-M | ecosystem: Environmental > Terrestrial > Soil >... | reverse complement strand
CTCCGCGGCATCCGGCATCATGCCTACCGGCTCACCGGCCAGGACCCAGTGGCCGACTGCGCTGTCGGCCCGCCCTAACCCTGCGAGCAGGGAATGATATCCGTGGGTATGCCTAATGATCAAGGCCAGCTCATAAGGGCGGAACGGCCCGGCATAGACGACCTTGCCGTCGAACGGCGCGACCACGACGGCGCCTGGGGGGCTCGCGATGTTCAAACCCTGGCCCGCAGCCTTGGAATTCTCGGCTTGGCCGAGGTGGTCCGGGAGGGTCCCGGCGACCGGCGGCCGCACCGCCCCGGCCGCCGCGTCGAACGAGCGCAGGCCTTGCGGGCGGAGCGGGTCGGCGGTCGCCAAGGTCAGCGCATCGGCCTTTTCCTTGGGTAGACCGGCGCGGATGCGGTCCAGCAGCGTCTTTTCGCGCCGCTCGACCGCCCGTTCGGCACGTTCGATCAGATCGCCGAGATCACCGCCGGCGGAGACCTGCTTGGCCGGCTGGATCGCGGCCTTGCCGTTATCGGGCAGCAGCTGGCGGACCAACTCGGTCCGTCGCACGGCGATTTCGCCAAGCCGCTCCCGGTCGTGCGCCAGCGCGTCTTGGGCGGCTGCCAGCTCGGTTTGTCTCGCCCCGACCCGGGCGCGCAACGCCGCGATTGCGGCGATCTCACCAGCGAGCGCCTTTGCCTCGGCATGCAATGCCGGCAGCGTCGCCGCGAGCAGGATACCGCTGCGCACCTGGTCGATCGGGGCTCCGGCGAAGGCCTGCGCCTGGAAGCCTTGCGTCTTATCGGGGGGTGGATGCCGCGCCAGCTGCTCCAGAGCACCGAGCAATTGCGCCTGCTCGACCTGGCTCTCGTCGAGGCCGCGCTGGCGCGCGGCAGCGTCATGGCTGAGCAGGGGGATTTCACGGTCCAGGGCGGCAATTTTCGCCTGGCGCTGCTGCGTTTCACGGGCGGCTGCGATGCCGTCTTGACGCGCCGCGTCGAGGTCGGCGACGAGCTTCTCCGGAGACGAATCGGCCGCCCATGCCTGCGATGCCAACGATGCCACGAGCGCGATGACGACCGCCCGGCAGATGGCGCCGAACGCCAAGGCGCTATTCGGCGGCACGCTGTCCCCGATCCGAGACAATCAGCGAATGGCCAGTCATCGCCGCCGGCTTCGGCAGGCCGAGCAGGTCGAGCAAGGTCGGCGCGACATCGGCGAGGCGGCCATTCTCCACCTTGGCGACGGCGCCGGGCGGATTGACCGTGATGAACGGCACCGGGTTCAGCGTATGCGCGGTGTGCGGCTCGCCGGTTTGCGGGTCGCGCATCATCTCGGCATTGCCGTGATCGGCGGTGACGACCAGCGTGCCGCCGGCCTGCTCGACCGCCTCGGAGAGCCGCCCGAGACAGGCATCGACCGTCTCGACCGCCTTGATCGCGGCATCGAGCTTGCCGGTATGCCCGACCATGTCGGTATTGGCGTAATTCAGCACGACGACATCGAAACGGCCGGAGCGGATCGCCTCGACCACCTTGTCGGTCAATTCCGGCGCCGACATTTCCGGCTGCTGGTCGTAGGTCGCGACCTTGGGCGACGGCACCAGGATGCGCTCTTCGCCCGGGAACACCGTCTCACGGCCGCCATTGAAGAAGAAGGTGACGTGCGCGTATTTCTCGGTCTCGGCGATGCGCAGCTGCGTCATGCCGGCGTCGGCGACGATCTCGCCGAAGGTGCCGCTCAGATCCTGTGGCGGAAACAAGACCGCCATGAAGCGGTTCAGCTCGGTCGAATATTCGACGAGGCCGAGGGCGACGGCAAAGGCGATGCGCTTCTCGCGCTCGAAGCCCGAAAAATCGGGATCGAGCAGCGCGGTGGCGATCTCGCGGATCCGGTCGGCGCGGAAATTGGTGTAGAACACGCCATCGCCGTCGCGCATGCCGGCGTAGTCGGCGATCGCGGTCGGCAATACGAACTCATCGGTCTCGCCGCGGGCATAGGCGGCCTCGACCGCCTTGATCGGATCGTCGGCATGCTCGCCGATGGCGGCGGTCAGGACCTGATAGGCCTTGGCGACCCGGTCCCAGCGCTTGTCGCGGTCCATCGCGTAATAGCGGCCGCAGACCGTGGCAATCCGGATGTCGCCATGCCCCGCGACATCCTGCTGGAACTGCTGCAGGTAGCCGATCGCGGATTGGGGCGGCGTGTCGCGGCCGTCGAGAACGGCATGCACGATGACCGGCACGCCGGCATCGGCCACGATGGCGGCGAGCGCGGCGATCTGATGCTGATGCGAATGCACCCCGCCGGGCGAGACCAGCCCCATGACATGGGCCGTGCAGCCGCTTTTCTTGAGCTTGCCGAGGAAATCACGCAATTCGGGCAGGCTGGCGACCTTGCCCTCGGCGAGCGCCTTGTCGATGCGCGGCAGATCCTGCAGGACGATGCGGCCCGCCCCGATATTGGTGTGCCCGACCTCGGAATTGCCCATCTGCCCGTCCGGCAGGCCGACATAGTGCTCGCTCGCATCGAGATGCGCGTGCGGCCAGCGGCGGATCAATTCGTGCCAGACCGGCGTCTTGGCGCGGTCGATCGCGTTATCGGCGCCGTTCGGGCGCTCGCCCCAGCCGTCGAGGATGCACAGCACGAGCGGTTTCGGGCGGAAAGTCATGAAGGGCATGCCTCGCATGGCGGCCGGGTGGGCGATGTATACGCGAAACGGCGGGCATCCCGGTAGTGTTGCCGAGCGCCGGCGTCACTCGCGGTGGTAGGGATGGCCGGCCAGGATCTGCTGGGCGCGGTAGAGCTGCTCCAGCAACATGCTGCGCGCCAGGAGGTGCGGCCAGGTCATTGCGCCGAGCGACAGAACCGCGTCGGCGCGTTCCAGGACCGCCGCGCCAAGCCCCTCGGCGCCGCCGATCGCGAAGGCCACGGCGCCGGTGCCACGATCGCGCCAGGCAGCGAGCCGCTCGGCCAATTCACGGCTCGACCAGGCCGTACCGCCCCGGTCCAGCGCGACGAGGCGCGAGCCGCCTGGTAACGCGGCGAGGATCAATTCGGCCTCGCGCGCCTTTAGAAGGGCCGGCGGCAGCGGCCGTTTTTCTTCCAGTTCGAGGATCGTCGCCGGCGGGACGATCCGCTTGGCGTAGAGGGTTTGCAGCTCATGCATCGGGCCGCGGCGTTGGCGGCCGACGGCGAGCAGGTAAAAGCGGATCGCGGTGGCCCTTTAATGCAAGGCCGCCTCGGCATCCGGCAGATCCGAGCCCCACATCTTCTCGAGGTTGTAATAGGCGCGGATCTCCGGCCGGAAGATGTGGACGATCACATCGCCGGCGTCGAGCAGCACCCAATCGCCCTGGCTCTTGCCCTCGACCGCGACGCGGCCGGGGATCGCCTGTTCGAGGTGCTCGGTGAGGGACACGACCTGCCGGGCCGAGCGGCCGCTCGCGACCACCATGTAATCGGCGATCGTCGTCTTGCCGGCAAGGTCGATCGTGACGATGTCCTCGGCCTTGCCGTCCTCGAGGCTGCCGATGATCTGGCGGAGCAAATCCGGCGCGCGGCTCGCCTGCCGGGCGCGGGGAGTCAGGGTGGCGATGGCGGCGGTTTGAGCTGTCACTGCGGGTCTCATCTCCTTCAGGGTTTGCAACAGGCGCTCAGCCCGGATCCGGGTGGCCGAGCGGGGGTCGAGCCGGGTGTGGAAGAATACCCAGGCGGGAGGTGTAGCCAGCGCCAACCGGCGCGCCGCGGCGACCGGCAGCCGCGCCCGGGCGAAACGCTGGGCGGCGGGGCCGGCGAGCGCCTTTAAATTGAGGCCCGGCCGGGCGAAAACGGCGATCGGAACCGTGCGGAAGATCTCCTGCCACTGCTTCCAATATGGGAATTGCGCGAGGTTGTCGCCACCCATCAACCAGACGAAACGGGCGCGCGGGAAGCGCCGGCGCAAGGCCTTCAACGTGTCGGCGGTGTAGGCGGAGCCAAGCTCCGCCTCGATGCCGCTGACCGTGATATGGCGCTCGCCGGCCGCGACCTCGCGGGCCTGGGCGAGCCGCCCGGCAAAGGGCGCCATCCCGGCGACCGGCTTCAACGGGTTTTGCGGCGACACCAGCCACCAGATTTCGTCGAGCCCGAGCTGCTGCAAGGCCAGGCGGCTGATATGGAGGTGGCCGCCATGGGCCGGGTTGAACGACCCGCCGAGCAGGCCGATCCGGCGGCCGCGAAGCCCCCACCCCAGCCCTCCGCCGCTTGTGAGGGAGGGAGATCGCCGTGCCTGACCAGCACCCACCTCACCCTCCCGCCGCTTACGCGACAGGCCCCTCCCTCGCCCCACTGGAGGGCGGCGAGGGGCTTTTTTGGCAGAGGGCGAGCTACTCAGGGGCGCACCTGGCCGTTGCCACGGACGAGGTATTTGTAGGTCGTCAGCTCGGCGGCGCCGACCGGCCCGCGCGGCGGCAGCCGCTGGGTCGAGATGCCGATCTCGGCGCCCATGCCGAACTCGCCGCCATCGGCGAACTGAGTCGAGGCATTGACCAGCACGATCGCGCTGTCGACTTCGCGCAGGAAGCGTTCGGCGGTCGCCTCGTCCTCTGTCACGATCGCGTCTGTGTGGTGCGAGCCGTAACGGTTGATGTGATCGACCGCCGCGGCGATCCCATCGACAACCCGCACCGCGAGGATCGCGTCGAGATACTCGGTCCGCCAATCCTGTTCGGTGGCGGGCGCCACATGCGAATCCAGCGCCAGGGTTTCCGGATCGCCGCGCAACTCGCAGCCGGCGGCGCGCAGATCGGCCAGGATCGGCGGCAGAACATTCGCGGCGACCGGCCGGTCGACCAGCAGCGTTTCGGTCGCGCCGCAGATCGAGACGCGTCGCATCTTGGCGTTCAGTACGATATGGCGTGCCTTCTCGGGGTCGGACGCGCGGTCGATATAGGTATGGCACAGGCCTTCGAGGTGGGCGATGACCGGGATCCGGCTCTCGCGCTGGACCCGCTCGATCAAAGACGCGCCACCGCGCGGCACGATGATGTCGATGACCCCGCTCATCTTCAGCATCATGCCGACCGCGTCGCGGTCGCGGGTCGGGACCAGCTGGATCGCGTGCTCCGGCAATCCGGCCGAGCGCAGCCCCTCGCCGAGCGCCGCGACCAAGGCGTGCGAGGAACGGAAGCTCTCGGACCCGCCGCGCAGGATCGCGGCATTGCCGGATTTGAGCGCGAGCCCGCCGGCATCGGCGGTCACGTTGGGGCGACTCTCATAGATGATGCCGATGACGCCGAGCGGCACGCTGACCCGCGCGATGCGCAACCCGTTGGGCCGCGTCCATTCGGCCAGCGTCCGGCCGACCGGGTCGGGCTGGGCGGCAATGTCTTCGAGGCCGCGTGCGACGCCTTCGAGCCGCTTCTGGTCGAGCGCGAGCCGGTCCAGCAACGCGGCAGTAACGCCGCCCTGCTTTGCCTCAGCGAGATCTTCGGCGTTGGCGGACAGGATTTCGTTGGCGCGCGAGCGAATCGCCGCCGCGGCGGCTTTGAGGGCGGCGGTCTTGGCTTCGGCCGGAGCGAGCGCCAGCTGGGTCGACGCTTCGCGGGCCTGACGGCCGATTTCGGCCATGGCAACGGCCAACTCTGGGGCAGTTTTGGCCTGGTGGCGGACGATCGTGTCGGGGCTCATCGGGCCTCCGTCAGCACCAGATCGTCGCGATGAATGATCTCATCGCGCCCACGGTAGCCGAGAATTGTTGCAATTTCACCGCTCTTGTGGCCGGCGATAAGGCGGATGTCGCCAGCGGCATAGGCCGACAGGCCGCGGCCGGCCTCGATGCCGGCACGGGTCCGGATGATCACGCAGTCGCCGCGATCGAACATGCCCTCGACGCCGACCACCCCAGCGGGCAGCAGGCTCTTGCCGCCGCGCAAGGCGCGCACGGCGCCGTCATCGACGATCAGGGCGCCAGCCGGATTGACCGCGCCGACGATCCACGCCTTGCGCGCCGAGCGCGGCTCGCCGCCCGGCAGGAACAGGGTGGCGCGGGCGCCTGCCTCGACCGCGGCGAGCGGGCCGGCGATGCGTTCAGTCCCAGGGCCGGGTTTGGGCCGGCCCTCGGCGATCAGCATGTGGCAGCCGGCGTGCATCGCAATTCGCGCCGCCGCCAGCTTGGTGACCATGCCCCCCGAACTGTAGCCAGGCGGCGCATTGCCGGCCATCGCTTCAGTCTCCGGCCCGATATCGCGGACCAGCGGGATGTGCCGCGCCGCTGGATCGCGCCGCGGATCGGCCGAATAAAGCCCGTCGATGTCGGACAGCAGGACCAGCATGTCGGCACTGGCCATTTGCGCGACCCGGGCGGCGAGGCGGTCATTGTCGCCGAAGCGGATCTCTGCTGTGGCGATCGTGTCGTTCTCGTTGACTACCGGCACGGCGCCGAGACCGAGCAGCTGAGCGAAGGTGGCGCGCGCGTTGAGGTGCCGCCGCCGCTCCTCGGTGTCCTCCAGGGTCAAGAGGATCTGCGCGACCGTGATGTGGTGGCGTGCCAGTGCCTCCTGATAGGCATGCGCGAGGCGGATCTGGCCGGTTGCGGCGGCGGCCTGTTTCTCCTCGAGACGCAATGCGCGGCCGCGCAATCCGAGATGGCGGCGGCCGACCGCGATCGCGCCGGACGAGACGACGATCACGTCCTGGTTGCGGCCGCGGCAGCGCGCCAGGTCGTCGACCAGCGCGTCGAGCCAGGCGCGGTGGATCTCGCCATCCTCGTCGACCAGCAAGGCCGAGCCGATCTTGACGACGAGCCGGCGCGCCGCGGCCAGGGCGGCGGCGGGGGTCGGCTCGCCTGGCGCCGGATAGCCCCCACCCTCCCGCGCCTGCGGCGCGGGTCCCTCCCTCCCCCGCCTGCGGGGGAGGGTTGGGGTGGGGGCGGCGTCCGGCGTCGTCATCACGCTTCGACCAGCGGCATATCGGCGGAGGCTTGCCGGGCGGCTTCGATTGCGCCGGCGACAGCGCCGAGCACCTGAGGCAGACCGGCGCCGCTGACTCCGGACAATGGCAGGATCGGCGTGCCGGGCCCGACGGCGCGGGCGAGGGCATGGCATTTATCGGACACCGCCTCGGGATCGATCGCGTCGATCTTGTTGAGGCCGACGATCTCGGGCTTCTCGGCCAGGCCATGGCCGTAATCGGCGAGCTCCTGGCGGATCGTCCGGTAGGCGTCGACGACGTTCTCCTCGGTGCCGTCGATCAGGTGCAGGATCACCGCGCAGCGCTCGACATGGCCAAGAAAGCGGGTGCCGAGCCCGGCGCCCTCGCTGGCGCCTTCAATCAGCCCGGGCAGGTCGGCAACCACGAACTCGGTGTCGTCGTCGAGCCGAACGACGCCGAGCTGCGGATGCAAGGTCGTAAACGGGTAATCGGCGATTTTCGGCCGGGCATGGGTCACCCGCGACAGGAAGGTCGATTTCCCGGCATTGGGCAGCCCGACCAGACCGGCATCCGCGATCAGCTTCAGCCGCAGCCACACCCATAATTCGTGCCCCGGCCAGCCCGGATCGACGCGGCGCGGCGCCTGGTTGGTCGAGGTTTTGTAATGCGCATTGCCGAAGCCGCCATCGCCGCCGCGCAGCAGCACGATTCGCTGATCCGGCCGGGTCAGGTCGGCGAGGACGGTTTCCTTGTCGTCATCGAGGATCTGGGTTCCGATGGGTACTCGCAGCACGAGGTCGCGGCCGTTGGCCCCAGTCCGGTTCGCCCCCGCTCCGCCGCGCCCGTTCTGGGCCCGGAAATGCTGCTGATAGCGATAGTCGATCAGTGTGTTGAGGTTGTCGGCCGCGACAAGGACGATGTCGCCGCCCTTGCCGCCGTTACCGCCATCGGGGCCGCCGAACTCGATGAACTTCTCGCGACGGAAGCTGACGCAGCCGCGGCCGCCATCGCCGCTCTTGAGATAGATCTTGCACTGATCGAGGAATTTCATGGTCGCAGCAAACTAAAAAGGGGAGCGGCTAGGCCGCTCCCCTCGCGTTCCGTCGGTTGGGGAAACGGCTATTCGGCGGCCTCCGCCGGTTGGTCGTCAGTCCCGCTGGGTACAATCGAGATGAAGGTACGCCCGCCAAGGCCCTTGCGAAACTGCACCGCGCCCTCTTCGAGCGCGAACAGCGTGTGATCGCGGCCCATGCCGACGCTTTCGCCGGGATGAAATTTGGTGCCGCGCTGGCGCACGATGATGTTGCCGGGGACGACGATCTCGCCGCCGAATTTCTTGACGCCAAGCCGCCGGCCGGCGCTGTCGCGGCCGTTGCGGGACGAGCCGCCTGCCTTTTTATGTGCCACTTTCCGATCTCCTACCGCGCCGCTTCATCCTGCCCAGCCAGCCGGATCCCGGTGATCTGCAACACGGTCTGATGCTGGCGATGGCCGTTCTTGCGCCGGTAATTCTGCCGCCGCTTCTTCTTGAACACGATGATCTTGTCGGCGCGCCGCTGCTCGACGAGGGTGGCGCTGACCGAGGCGCCGGCCAAGAGGGGCGTGCCGGTCGAGACATCGGCGCCGTCGCCGACCATCAGCACTTCGCCGAACTCGACCATGGCGCCGGGTTCGCCGTCGAGCTTCTCGACCGCGATCACGTCGTCCTTGGCGACCGTGTATTGCTTGCCGCCGGTGCGGATCACTGCAAACATGACTGGACCGATATCGGTTGGCGTGCCCGCCGCGGCAAGTCCCGCCTAAGGCGATTAAGGACCGGGCGGGCCTCCCCGCCAGGGAGCGGCGCACTATAGTTGCGCGCCTTTCCCTGTCAATGTTTTCGGGCCGTTGGAGCCAGTCCGCGATGTGGCGAGAACAGCTTGGCTGGACAGCGGTCCGAATTCTCCTCCCCTGGCTGCCGGGGGCGGTGCTGATCGTGCTGTACTTCGACAGCGGCCGTATCGCCGCATTACCGGCGATCGGCGCCGCAGTGCTGCTCTTGGGGCTTACCTCAGCGATTGTCCTGCTTGCGAACCGGTGGCTGTCATTGGCGGCGCGCGAGGCAACGGCGGCGCTCGGGCCAGATCCGGCAGCGGCCAGCGATCGGCCCCACCGGCTGAGCCCAGCGGCACGGGCATTACGACCGACGGTGCTGCGCCTCGACCGCGAGTGGCGCGAGCATGCCGGACGGACCGAGATGCAGCTGGCTGCCGCCGAGGCGGCGATCGCGGCGGTTCCGGACCCGGTGATCCTGATCGACCGCAATCGGCGGATCGTCCGCGCCAACGCCGCCTGGGCCGAATTCATCGGCTCGGTCTCCGAGCCCCGCGACCTGGCATCGGCCTTGCGCAATCCGGCGGTGCTGGCGGCGGCCGACGCGGTATTGGCGGGTGCGGATGTCCGCACGGTCGAGTTCTCGGTTTCGGTTCCGGTGACGCGATTGCTCGAAGCGCGGCTGGCGCGCATTGACGGGCCGTCGCTGGACGACGCCGCCGCGATCATCACATTGCATGACATCACTGCGCTCAAACGCGCCGACGAGATGCGCGCCGATTTTGTCGCCAATGCCGGACACGAGCTGAAAACGCCGCTATCAGCGCTGCTCGGCTTCATCGAGACGTTGCGGGGACCGGCGCGCGACGACGCAGTGGCGCGCGAGCGGTTTCTCGCGATCATGCACGAGCAGGCCGGGCGCATGGCGCGGCTGGTCGACGATCTGTTGTCCTTGTCGCGCATCGAACTCAACGAGCACATCGCGCCGACAGCGCGCATCGGCATAGAGCCGGTGATCGAGAACGTCGCCGCCGCGCTGGAACTGCGCGCGGCCCATCGCGGGATGCACATCGACCTGAATTTGCCGGACGATCTGCCGGAGGTTCAGGGCGACCATGACGAATTGGCCCAGGTCTTCCAGAACTTGCTCGACAATGCGGTCAAATATGCCCGGCGGGACAGCACCGTCACGGTCACGGTCGGGACCGGAAACGGGCCGGCGGGTTCGATGCTGTGGGTCGCGGTCGCCGACCAGAGCGACGGCATCCCGAGCGAGCATTTGACGCGCTTGACCGAACGCTTTTACCGCGTCGACAATGCCAGATCGCGCGAATTGGGCGGGACGGGCCTCGGCCTCGCGATCGTCAAGCACGTCCTTAATCGTCACCGCGGCCGGCTCGACATCGCTAGCACGCTTGGAAAGGGCTCGGTCTTTACAGTCTGGCTGAGGGCCGCAGATTGACCCGCCCGGCAAAGCCCCTCGGTGTCACCGAACCGCAACAAAAGAGTCATAGAAGCGTATCTCCGGCCGGGTAGAAACCGGTGATGGCTGGCCGTCTGGGCCGGCCGCCCGTGATCCCAGAACTGGAGTGAGCTGTGGCTGCTTTTCGCATCGCGTTGATGATGGCGGCATGTGCCGCGATCGGCATGTCAGGGGCGGCGCGCGCGGCCGAGATTTCCGGCGCCGGGGCGACCTTTCCCTACCCGATCTATGCCAAATGGGCGGAAGCCTACAAGGCCAAGACCGGGACGAGCATGAACTACCAGTCGATCGGCTCGGGCGGCGGCATCAAGCAGATCATCGCCAAGACGGTCGATTTCGGCGCCTCGGACATGCCGATGAAGGTCGAAGATCTCGAAAAGAACGGTCTCGCTCAGTGGCCGCAGGTCATGGGCGGGGTCGTGCTGGTCGTCAATCTCCAGGGCATCGAACCCGGTCAGCTGAAGCTGGACGGCAAGACGGTCGCCGGCATGTATCTGGGCAAGATCGCCAAGTGGAACGACGCCGCGATCGCCCAGCTCAATCCCGGCGTGAAGTTGCCCGACAAGGCGGTCGCGACGGTGCACCGCTCGGATGGGTCGGGCACCAATTTCATCTTCACGCACTACCTGTCGAGCATCGATCCCGAGTTCAAGGACAAGGTCGGCGAGAACACCTCGGTCGAATTCCCAGGCGGCCTCGGCGGCAAGGGCAATGAGGGCGTCGCGGCGCTGGCCAGCCGCACTGATGGCGCGATCGGCTATGTCGAATATGCCTACGCGCTGCAGAACAAGATGACCTACACGCAGCTGCGCAACCAGAGCGGTGCCTTCGTCTCGCCGAACAGCAAGACCTTTCAGGCAGCGGCCGCCAACGCCGATTGGTCAAAAGCACCGGGTTTCTACCTGCTGCTGACGGACCAGCCTGGCGCCGACAGCTGGCCGATTACCGGCGCGACCTTCATCCTGATGCACAAGCAGCAGGCGGATCCCGCGAAGGCCAAGGAGGTTCTCACCTTCTTCGACTGGGCGTTCCACAATGGCGGCCAGATGGCGGAGCAACTCGACTATGTCCCAATGCCGGCGAAAGTCGTCACCGCCGTCGCGCAGAGCTGGAAACAGATCGTCGGCCCCGACGGCAAGCCGATCTGGACCGGCTCCGGATCGTGACGATCTGATGGATATGAGGAAGGGAGGCCCCTAGTGGCCTCCCGTTCTGAGAATACGGTCGGAGAGTAGGGTGGCGGCGGATACGGCAATCGGCACGCGGCAGAGGTCGACCGAACGGCATGGCGCGTTCGGCGACGTCGTCTTCCGCACACTGACCCTGCTCTTCGCGTTCCTCGTTCTGGTTGTCCTCGGCGGCGTCATCCTGTCGCTGATTTCCGGCGCGCTGCCGGCTCTGCAGCACTTCGGATTAGGCTTTCTGGTCACCGAGGCATGGAACCCGGTGACCGAGAAATTCGGCGCGCTGGCACCGGTCTACGGGACGCTCGTTACTTCGGCGATCGCGATGCTGATCGGCATCCCGGTGGCGTTCGGGGTGGCGCTGTTCATCACCGAGTTGTGCCCCAACTGGCTGAAGCGGCCGCTGTCGACGATGATCGAGCTGCTGGCGGCAATCCCGAGCATCATTTACGGCATCTGGGGCCTGTTCGTGCTGGCCCCTTTCGTCCAGGAGCACATCGAGCCGGCTCTGATCGGGACGCTCGGGGCGATCCCCGGGATCGGCATGCTGTTCGAGGGGCCGCCGCTCGGCATCGGCGTGCTGACCGCCGGCTTCATCCTGGCGATCATGGTGCTGCCCTTCATTTCCTCGGTCATGCGCGACGTGTTCGAGACGGTGCCGGCGGTATTGCGGGAAAGTACCTACGCGCTCGGCGCCACCACGACCGAGGTGGTCTGGCGGGTGGTGCTGCCCTTTACGCGGATCGGGGTGTTCGGCGGCATCCTGCTCGGGCTCGGCCGCGCGCTCGGCGAGACGATGGCGGTCACCTTCGTGATCGGCAACTCGCACCATATCCACGCTTCGATCCTGCAGCCCGGCACGACGATTTCGGCGGCGCTCGCCAACGAGTTCACCGAGGCGGTCGGGGATCTTTACCTGTCGTCGCTGATTGCCCTCGGCCTGATCCTGTTCGTCATCACCTTCATTGTACTGGCGCTCGCCAAATTGCTGCTGATCCGGCTCGAGCGCCAGGCCGGGAAGGCGGCGTGATGGAGCTCTATTCGCGCCGCCGCCTGACCAATTGGCTGGTCATCGGCCTTTCGGTCCTCGCCACGGCGTTCGGGCTGCTGTGGCTGGTGCTGGTGCTGTCGACCCTGCTGATCAACGGCATCAGCGCGATCGGCCCGTCCTTGTTCACGCAGATGACACCGCCGCCCGGCAGCAGCGGAGGGCTGCTCAACGCGATCGCCGGCAGCCTGGTGATGACACTCATCGCGACCTTGATCGGGACACCCACCGGCATCCTCGCCGGCACCTTTCTCGCCGAATACGCGCGCGGCAGCCGGTTCGGCGAGGTCGTGCGGTTCGTCAACGACATCCTGCTGAGCGCCCCCTCGATCATCATCGGCCTGTTCGTCTACGAGGTGATGGTGGTCCGCATGGGCCATTTCTCCGCCTGGGCCGGCGCCGTGGCGCTGGCGATCATCACGATCCCGGTCGTCGTGCGGACGACCGAAGACATGCTGCGCCTGGTGCCGAGCGCGCTGCGCGAAGCCGCCGCCGCGCTCGGCGCGCCGCAATGGAAGGTGATCGTGATGGTCACCTACCGGGCCGCCGCGCAAGGCATGATGACCGGCGTGCTGCTGGCGATCGCGCGGATATCCGGCGAGACGGCCCCACTTTTGTTCACCGCGCTCAACAACCAGTTCTGGAGCGGCGATCTCAACGGCCCAATGGCCAATTTGCCGGTGGTCATCTTCCAGTTCGCGATGAGCCCCTACGCGGATTGGCAGGTGCTGGCCTGGGGCGGCGCCTTATTGATCACTGCGTCTATCCTGGTTCTCAACATCACTGCCCGCATGTTAGCGGCCTGGAGCAGCTTCAAGCAATGACACCCCCCCTCGCCCGCCCGCTTGTCTCCGCACCCCACTCGTCCGAAGGGACGAACGATGATGGCGCGCCCCCTCGGCAAGCACGCTCGCCGATCTCGGCCCCGGCTATCGCACCGCTGGTGCAATTCCCCCCGGCCGCCGAGGAGGAAGCGACCACGGCGATCAAGGTCGATATCCGGAACATAAAATTCTTCTACGGCAAAGTTCAGGCGTTGCACGGCATCAGCTTGCCGCTCCATGACCGGCGGGTCACCGCCTTCATCGGGCCGTCGGGGTGCGGAAAATCCACGCTGCTGCGGATCCTGAACCGGATCTACGAGCTCTATCCAGGCCAGACCGCGACCGGCGAGGTGTATCTCGACGGCGCCAACATTCTGACGCCCGGTCTCGACGTCAATCGGTTGCGGGCAAAGATCGGCATGGTCTTTCAGAAGCCGACGCCGTTTCCGATGTCGATCTACGACAATGTCGCCTTCGGCATCGGGCTGTACGAGAAATTGCCGAAATCGGAGCTGGATGACCGCGTCGAATCGGCGGTGCGCCGCGCCGCCTTATGGGACGAGGTGAAGGACAAGCTGCGCGATAGCGGCCTCAGCCTGTCGGGCGGTCAACAGCAGCGCTTGTGCATTGCCCGCGCGATCGCGGTCGAGCCCGAGGTTCTGCTGCTCGACGAACCCGCATCGGCCCTCGATCCGATCTCGACGCAGCGTATCGAAGAGCTGATCGCCGAGCTGAAAACCGATTATTGCATCGCGATTGTCACTCACAATATGCAACAGGCGGCGCGCAGCTCGGATTACACCGCTTTTCTTTATCTCGGAGAATTGGTCGAGTTCGACGAGACCGAAAGAATCTTCACGCATCCGCGGGAGCGCCGCACCGAGGATTACATCACCGGCCGGTTCGGTTGAGAGCGAGGATCGCGATGCCTGCCGAACACATCATCAAGAGCTATGACGAGGAGCTCGCGCGGCTCAACAAGATGGTCGTCGAGATGGGCGGCCTCGCCGAAAGCCAACTCGCCGACGCAATCGAGGCCGTCGTCAAACGCGACAGCGCGCTGGCCGCCCGGGTCGTCGAGGGCGACGCGCCGGTCGACCAGCTCGAACGCGACCTCGACAATCTGGCGATCCGCCTGCTCGCCTTGCGCCAGCCGATGGCGCGCGACCTGCGCGAAATCTTTGTCGCGCTGAAGATCGCCAGCGACCTCGAACGCATCTGCGATTACGCCGCCAATGTCGCGAAGCGCTCGATCGCCCTGTCACAGGCGCCGCCGGTCCAGCTGGTCCACGCCTTGCCGCGCATGGCGCAGTTCGCGCTGGTCCTCGTCAAGGATGTCATCGACGCCTATGTCGAGCACGACGCCGACAAGGCGATCGCGGTCTGGACGCGCGACGAGGAGCTCGACGAGATGTATTCGAGCCTGTTCCGCGAATTCCTGACCTACATGATGGAAGACCCGCGCAACATCGGCGCCTGCACGCATTTGCTGTTCATGGCCAAGAACATCGAGCGGATCGGCGATCACGCCACCAACATCGCCGAAAATTTATACTACCTGGTGCACGGCACGCCACTGACACAGGCGCGGCCGAAAGGCGATAAATCGAGCCTTGAAGTAATCGCGCCCAGCCGAGCCGGTACCCGGTGAAACCACTTGTTCTGATCGTTGAGGACGAGGCGCCGCTCGTCGCCTTGCTGCGGTACAATCTCGAAAAAGAGGGTTTTGCCGTCGCCGAGGCGACTGACGGCGAGGAGGCGCTGTTGCAGATCGCCGAGCGGCGGCCCGATGCGGTATTGCTCGACTGGATGCTGCCATTGGTCTCCGGCATCGAGGTATGCCGGCAGATCCGGCGGGCGCCGGCCACCCGCTCGATGCCGGTCATCATGCTGACCGCGCGCGGCGAGGAGGGCGACCGGGTGCGCGGCCTCAACAGCGGCGCCGACGATTATGTCGTCAAACCGTTCAGCCTCAGCGAGCTTGTCGCCCGGCTGCGCGCGGTGATCCGGCGCGCTCAGCCGAATGCCGACGAACAGATCCTGCGCTACGCCGATGTGACGATGGATCTGGTGGCGCACCGCGTCTCCCGCGGCGGGAAGCCGGTCCATTTGGGCCCGACCGAATTCCGCCTGCTGCGGCACTTCCTGCGCTACCCGCGCCGCGTCTTCTCGCGCGAACAGCTGCTCGATCAGGTGTGGAGCCAGGATGCCGAGATCGAGTTGCGCACTGTCGATGTCCACATCCGGAGGTTGCGAAAGGCGCTCAACGAGGCCGGTATGGGAGATCTGCTGCGCACCGTGCGTTCGGTCGGCTACGCCCTCGACCGGATCCGCTAAACAGCGGCTTAGCCGATCAGCAGCGTGACCGGGATCAGGACTGCCACGGCCTTCAGCGGCCAGATCCAGCCCTCGGCAAAGACCAGCACGGCGAGCGTCGCCGCACAGCCGACCAGCGCCAGTTCGTAGAGCCCTATCTCAAAGCGATTGCGCATGGTGGGGAAAATAGCATGAAATCGGTCCCGGGGGACGGGACATCATGTCACGATGAAGCGGGCCATTCTTTGCTGCTGCCTGGTGATGCTGCTGCTCACCGGATGTTCGTGGCTGTCCTCCGACCTGACAGGCAGCGACGTCGTCGTCCAGGCGAGCGCCGGTGACACGGTCTCCTTCGACGTCGTCAAAATCGACGACGCGGTGGTCAGCGCCCTACGGGCGCAGGGCGAGCCTGCCTTTCACGAGCGGTTCAAAAAATATACGCCGCCACCCGACATCAAGATCGCGGTCGGCGATACGGTGTCTGTCGTCATCTGGGAAGCCGCGGCGAACGGGCTGTTCGGCAACTCGCTGACGGAATTGTCGGTGCCTCCCGGGGTGACGAGCCGGCTATTCGGCACCGCCACGCGCGGGACCGGGGCGCTGCTGGGCACGGGCGAGAGCGCGACCGCGTTTGCCTCCGATGCCGTCCGTCAACTGCTCGGGCTCTCACAGGCAGGGGGGACGGCCGGCGCCGCGACCCCCGCCGGTACGGCGCAAGGGCTCTTAACACCAGGAGCGGTGGAAGGATTGACGGCGCTCCCCGGAGCGGCGCAGGGATTGGCGGCATCCGACGCGGCGCAAGGATTGACGCCGGGGGTGACGCCAGGGCTCGCG
>Ga0210400_10002641_pt1 | contig 16399 bp, 19 predicted proteins | sample IncBWH26MmetaG_FD_155456 | JGI IMG/M metagenome (GOLD analysis project Ga0210400, IMG submission 155456) | Forest soil microbial communities from Barre Woods Harvard Forest LTER site, Petersham, Massachusetts, United States - Inc-BW-H-26-M | ecosystem: Environmental > Terrestrial > Soil >... | reverse complement strand
TACCTTGCCCACTTTGATTTGACCGGCAAGATAGGGAACATCATGACTGCTGTCGGGGCTTCGGGCCTCCCGATCCTGATGGATACGTTCGTGCGTCTCACCAAGTCCCCGGTGGTCAGCATCGCGAGGATCCGAGGCTGTGTCCGGGGCGTGAGCAGCGAGTTCGTCCTCGCCTGCGACATGCGCTTTGCGTCGCGCGAGAACACGCGACTCGGCCAACCCGAAGTCGGGGTGGGATTGCATCCCGGCGGCGGCGGCACGGAACGTCTTCCACACCTGGTCGGGCGCGGTCGGGCGCTCGAAATCGTTCTCGGCGCGAACGATTTCGACGGCGACACGGCGGAACGATACGGATACGTCAACCGGGCGCTCCCAGACGCCGAACTGGACGGCTTCGTCGACGCGCTGGCGCGCCGGATCGCCTCCTTCGACCGGCGTGCCATCGCCGCCGCGAAGAATCTCGTCAACCATGTCTCGTTGCCGTCCGCCGACCGGCTCCTCGCGGCCATCACTTCTTTTGAGACTGCGCTGACGTGGCCTGAAACGCAGCGGCGAATCCAAGCCTTGTTAGAGCTCGGACTCCAACAGGAAGCTGATTTCGAGCGTCAGTGGCCTGCCCGCCTCGGCACGCTCCTCGAGGCATAGTCCCCGTATGGCCAGCCGATTTGCCGCCCATGTTCCGAAGCAGCGGCTCAGTAATAGCGTGGTATCGGCCCGTTATGCGGGGTCGCTCGGTCGCTGAGATCGAGCATGACCTCGTCGATATAGCACCAACCCCAGCCCTCGGGCGGGTCGTAGCCTTCGATGACCGGGTGCCGTGTCGCCTGGAAGTGTCGCGTCGCGTGCCGGTTCGGCGAGTCGTCGCAGCACCCGACATGGCCGCAGGTCCGGCATAAGCGCAGATGTACCCACTGCGAACCGATCCTGAGGCACTCCTCGCACCCGAGCGCGCTCGGTGTCACGTCGCGAATGGCCGCTTCGTGAGAGCATCCGTCGGCCATCAGGGTCCTCCGATCCGGGCCGGCGCGGCCCTGCTGTCGGTCTTCGCCAGAAACGCGTGCAACGCCGCGACGACCTGCGCGCCGTCGCCCACGGCGGCGGCGACCCGCTTGACCGAGCCGTGGCGTACGTCGCCGATCGCGAAAACGCCGGGTAGATTGGTTTCGAGCGGGCCCTGGAGGTTGTCGCCGGTGCGGATAAAGCCCTTGTCGTCGAGCGCGATGCCGGAGCCGGCCAGCCAGTCGGCATTGGGTTCGGCGCCGATGAACAGGAACAGATGGCGGATCGGGCAGGTCCGTTCATCGCCGGAAAGGCGGGAACGGCAGCGGATCGCCTTCAGGATTCCGTCGCTGCCGTCGAGCGCGCTCACCGACGTATTGCACAATACTTCGATGTTCGGGGTCGCGGCGATGCGCTCTACCAGGTAGCGCGACATGCTCGCGTCGAGGCTGCGGCCCCGGACGATCATCCAGACCCTCGCAACCCTGTCGGCCAGATACACGGCGGCCTGGCCGGCGGAATTCCCGGCGCCCACCAGCGCGACGTCCTGGCCGCCGCAGAGCTGCGCCTCGAGCGGTGATGCCCAGTAGTGCACCGATGATCCCTCGAACGAAGCCAGATTTTGCACGTCAAGCCGGCGATAGCGAGCGCCGCTGGCGATGACCACGGTCCGAGACCGGACCTGCTCGGCGCTGGCCAGCGTCAGTCGAAAGCAGCCGGCATCTGTCTGCACATCCAGCCGACTAACCTCGTCGGGGATCGCCATCTCTGCGCCGAACTTTTCCGCCTGGTTATGGGCTCGTGCCATCAAGGCGAGGCCGCTGATGCCAGTCGGAAAGCCAAGATAGTTCTCGATGCGCGCCGAGGCGCCGGCCTGTCCGCCGAATGCGCGACAATCCAGGACGAGCGTCGACAGCCCCTCGGACGCCGCGTAGACGGCCGCAGCCAAGCCAGCAGGCCCGGCGCCGACGATCGCCACGTCATAGACCCGATCCGGGTCGAGCGATGCCACCATCCCGATGCAGCGCGCCAGCTCCACCTCGGTCGGATTACGCAGCATCGCCCCATTGGGGCAGAGAACGATCGGCAATTCTCGCGACGTCACGTGGAAACGCTCGACCAAGGCACGCGCGCACAGGTCGGTCTCGGGATCGAGCCGCTGGTGCGGGTGCCCGTTGCGGTTGAGAAAGCCTTCCAGCCGCAGCACATCGGCATTGTCGGCGCCGCCGACGATCACGGGACCGCCGGCTCCGCTTTGCAGCAGACGCACGCGGCGCAGGATCAGGGCGCGCATGATCCGCTCGCCGAGTTCCGCCTCCTCGACGAGCAGGTCGCGCAGCCGCGAAGGCGGGATGACCAGCGCTTCCACCGGCTCCCTTGCGACGCCGTCGACGAGGGAAGGTCTTCCCGATAGCTGCGCCAGCTCTCCCATGAAGGAACCCGGTCCGTGGGTTACGAGCAACCCGGGCTCCCCGTGGTCGGGCTCCCCGTGGCCGTTGCGCTGCGTGATATCGACCATGCCCGAGAGCAGGACAAAGGCGCCCGGCGCGACTTCGCCGCTGGTGAAAATGCGGGTGCCCGCTGCGTAAGTTCTACGTTCCCCAAGCCGAGCGATGCGGGCGATCTCGGATGCCTCCAACACGGGAAACATCTGAGAGTGGCGGGCCTCGATCAGGACATCGGGGGATGACGACATCGCGCTGGATGTATGGTTGTGCACGGGTCCGAGACGCTCCGACGCGGAACAGCCGCGGCTTCGGCCCGAACGAGTTTAAGCACTTCGCCGGGTCGCGAATACCAAAGAACCCGCAAGCGTAGCATGAATGCCGGATGCCATGGCTCGGCTGGTCAGTTTAAGCCAGCACCGATGACCGTTTCCGGCGCGCTAAGCCGTCAGTCGAGGCGTCTAGCTCGATGACAGGCTCGCGGCGAGGCGCCAATTCAAGCTGACACGCTACCCGAGCTTGGCGAGCGCCTCGCCATTGCGGGCTGCGCGCCGTGACAAGGCCTAGTTGCCGACGTACTCCGTTCGGCGATGACGATGAAAGGGGCGGCACCGCGAGCGCGCCCGCCGCTGCCCCCCGGCTCACTCCGCTCGCCACCTCCCCCGTAGCGCGGGGGAGGAGCCGTGCCTCCGGCCGGACCGTTCACCTCCGCTGCGCGAGGTACCAGTCGAGGATCTGTTCGCCGGTCCATAACAGGACGCCGGGGTGCTGCTGGATGTGGGCGAGGGCGCTGCGGACATATTTGAGGCGGTGCGGCGCGCCCATGATGTAGGGGTGGACGACGAGCGCCATGATTCGCGCCGAGTGGCGGGCATCGGCGCAGAGCTGGTCGAACTGGTCGCAGGCGCGGTCGTGATACTCGCTGGCCTTGTGATGCTGGATCAACATCATCGCGACGTCGTTGCATTCCTGCCCTGCAGTCGATGTTCAAGCAAATTCGATCTGCACTTGACTCGACGCGAACTGAGGCTGCTCTCGTCATCCGCCGGCAAAGGCGAAATGACGGACTACGGTTATCGCACCCGGTGGAGGAGCAGGAGATTGGCGTCGGAGAGCATGATCTGGGCTTGGGGTCTGTCGCTGGTCGCGCTGACCATCGCCATCCACGCGACGGGCGTGGTGCTGATGTCCATCGTGGGGCTGAGGCTGAGGGTTCGGCTAGAGGGAAGGAACCCTGGGTTACGGCATCTGATCCCGATTGTGATTGGCGTGGCCGGAGCGGTCGGACTGCTGCTTGCGGTACTACACGCGGTGGAGGCGGCGATCTGGGCGGCGGCGTATCTGTGGCTTGGTGTCCTCGACTCGCCTACAGATGCGATCCTCTATTCCGTCGACTCGATGACCACGCGGGGCGCTTCAGGGCTGGTACTGCAAGAGCACTGGCGCATGATGGGTGCGCTGGAGGCAGCCGATGGCATGCTGCTGTTCGGCATCAGCACGGCCTACATTTTCGCCGTGATGCAGGTGTACTGGCCAATGCTCGCCAAGCTGGCCATGACCCGGCGTCACACACGATGAGTCGACGCGGGACATGCCGACCCGGCTGCCCCGTTGCGGCGTGACATTCGTGACATTAATGAGCCAGAAAATTACGTGGGAGGCCGGGGTTCGGGGAATCGCCGGGAACCCCAACCACTATTGAACCCAACTGCAAATCCAGGAACCACGCGCGATGGCAATCGACACCGAAAAGACGCAGGGTCCAAACACCGCCGGCGAGCCGCGCTTCTACCGATTTCACGTTCCCAGTTTGCACCTACAATCGGTTTTTGGAGACGACTGGTTTGCCCTAAAGGCCGAAGCGTTCGCTCGTTTTTTTGGCACACCCACTTTTCTGATCGCTCAGACCGTCATTGTCGGTGTTTGGATCCTCATCAATGTACTTGGTCTCACAACATTCGACATCTATCCCTTTATTCTCCTGAACCTTGCTTTCAGCTTGCAAGCGGCATACGCGGCCCCACTCATATTGCTGGCGCAGACCCGCCAGGCGGACCGCGACGCGGCGCATGCGATGGCCGACGCGGAACATCGCGAGGCGTTGCATAATGCGAGCGAGGAGCGGGCGGCGCTTGCGGCAGCGGAGACAGCCCTCCTCGTGAAGATGCTCGAGCAAAACACTCAGCTCACGGAAACCGTGAAGGCTCTGACCGAGCGCGTCGAAGCGCTGACGCTTGAAGTGCACAGGACGGTCGTCAATGCGGGATCTGGATGAGTGGTCGTCGGTTTCCCGGCGCCGGGTTGAACTCGGTTGAAAGGCCCTCACGGGTCGATTTGAGCCGGGAAACTCACTGGCAGCCCAACGTGCGGAATCGGCGTAAGCCGTCAGTCGAGGCGTCCAGCTCGATGACAGGACCGCCACGAGGCGGCAATTCAAACTGAGACGCTACCCTCAGCGAGCGCCTCGCCATTCGGCGCGCGCACCGTGACATCGGCCGGGTTGCGGGCATCTTCCTGTTCGGCGATGTACGGTAAAGGGGGTGCCGCAACGAGCGGCCGCCTCCGCCCCCTCCGGCGCGCTGCGCTCGCCACCTCCCCCGCGGCGCGGGGTAGGAGCGATGCCTCGGCACGGACCGTTCAGGCGCGTTGCGCGAGGTACCAGTCGAGGATCTGCTCACCGGTCCAGAACAGGATTCCGGGGTGCTGCTGGATGTGGGCGAGAGCGCTGCGCACATATTTGAGCCGGTGCGGCGCGCCCATGATGTAGGGGTGGACGACCAGCGCCATGACCCGCGCCGAGTGGCGGGCATCGGCGTAGAGCTGGTCGAACTGATCGCAGGCGCGGTCGTGATACTCGCTCGCCTTGTGATGCTGGATCAGCATCATCGCGACATCGTTGCATTCCTGCGTGTAGGGGAGGTTGACGATCGGCTTGCCGCGCGTCTTCAGCAGCGTCGGCTGGTCGTCGAGCACCCAGTCGCAGACATAATCGTAGCCCTCCTCGGCGAGGAGGTCGGGGGTCTCCCAGGTCTCGGTCAGACCGGGGCCGAGCCAGCCGCGCGGGTTCTTGCCGGCCGCCTCGCGGATCGCGGCCGAGGTCCGGCGGATGTCGTCGCGCTCGTTTTCGACCTTCTGCATGTTCTTCTGGCTGAAGCCGTGGCCGATGAACTCCCATCGCCGCTCGCGGGCGGCGCGCACGATCGCGCCGTAGCGCGCGATCGCCGAGCCGTTGATCGCCAGCACCGCGGGGATGTTGAAATCGTCGAACACTTCGAGCATGCGCCAGAAACCGACCCGGTTGCCGTATTCGTGCCAGGCCCAGTTCGGGATGTCGGGCATCGGCGCGCCGCCGGCCGGCGGGGTCAGCACGGTGCGCGGCATCGTCTCGTTGATGTTCCATTCCTCGACATTGACGATGACCCAAACCGCGAGCCGCGCGCCGTCGGGAAGCGCCAGCGGTTTGCGTTCGCTGATCGCGGAGTAATCCAGGCGTTCGGTCGGGAGCATCGGAAGTGTTCCTTTCATTACCGGCGTCCCGGCGAACGCCGGGACCCACCGTTCAACCGCTCTTGCCTCTGACAGGTGGGTCCCGGCTTTCGCCGGGACGCCGGATTTATGTGCCAGCCGTACCAAACTTGTTGCTGAACACCGGTGCAGGGCGAAAGCGAAGCGTATTCTGCCGTGTTGCCGAACCCACTGAAGATTCACAACGAGACAACGAGACAGCGAGGTTCCGCTGATTCGTCATCTCGTTGTCTCGCCGCCTCGTTGTGCAATTCATGTCGGAATGCGCTGCGCTTTCCCGCCCTACGATCCCTTTGTTGATTGGTACCAGTCGAGGATTTCGGGGCCGTTCCAGTGCAATACGCCGGCGTGGCGGTTGATGTGGTCGTAGACGGCTTCGAGGTATTTGATGCGGTGCGGCTGGCCGCTGATGTAGGGGTGGATCGCGATCGCCATGATCTTGGCGCGCTCGGCGCCCTCTAGATACAGCCGGTCGAAGGTGTCGATGCAGCGCCGGGTGAAGTATTCCGATTCATGGTGCTGCACGAGCATCATCGGGATGTCGTTGAGCTCGACCGTGTAGGGCAATGTCACCAGCGGACCGTTGGCGGTCTGGATCTCGGTCGGCTCGTCGTCATAGACCCAGTCGCCGATGTATTTGATGCCGGCCGCGGCGAGGAGTTCCGGCGTGTCGTAGGTCTGGGTCAGGCCGGGGCCGAGCCAGCCGACCGGCTTCGCGCCGGTGAAGCACTCGATGACACCGACCGAGCGCTCGATCATCGCTTTCTGGTCCTCGATCAGGTGCATCGGCCCCTGCTCGTAGGCATGGCCCATGAACTCCCAGCCGGCCTCGTGGGCGGCGCGGGCGACCCGCTCGTAATCCTCGCAGACGCGGGCGTTGATCGACAGGGTCGGGCGGATCGCGAGACGGCGGAACAGGTCGAAAAAGCGCCAGACGCCGACCCGCATGCCGTATTCGTGCCACGACCAGTTCGGCACGTCCGGCAGCAACACCTGGCCGGTCGGGGCCGGCAGGACCTGGCGCGCCATCGGCCGGGCGATGTCCCAGAATTCGAGATTGACGATGGTCCAGACGACGAGCCGGGCGCGATTCGGCAATTTCAGCGGCGGCCGGTCGACAATTGCCGAATAAGCGGTGCGTTCGCGCGGGATCATGCAGCGCCCCCGCGCAATGCCGCGGCGCGGCGGACGATCTCGTCAGGCGGCACGTCCTCGATATGCATCGTCACATACCATTTGTGGCCGAACGGATCCTCGATCGTCCCCATGCGGTCGCCGTAGAATTTGTTCTCGACCGGGTCGACAAGCTTGGCGCCGGCGGCCACGGCACGAGCCACCACCGCGTCGACCTCCTCGCTATAGAGATGCAGGCCGACCGGCGAGCCGCCGAAAGCCCGTGGCCCGCGGGCACCGATCTCGGGATGCTCATCGGCGAGCATAATCAGGGAGTTGCCGATATCGAGCTCGGCGTGGCCGACCCTGCCGCCGGGTGCGTCGAGCTTCAGACGCAGACGGGCGCCGAACGCCTTTTCGTAAAATGCGATCGCGGCGGCGCCGTCGCCGACGATCAGATAAGGGGTCAGGCTGGGGTAGCCGTCCGGGATGGGTTTCACTGCCGCCATTGCCGCCTCCTCGCTTGGCTGCCGGATGCTCGCCCCGATCGCCGGGCGAAGGCAATCCCGGCGTTCGGCGGGGTTGGTCAGGGGTTTGGGGCGGCGAAGCGTCGCGGTGCCGCAATACAGCATTGCAGACAATGCCAACCTTCACACATTGACGCTACGGATCAGGCACCTTTACCTAAGTTCGCAAGAAGCTGCACCGTGAGGGGCCAAAGGGATGTGGGTGCGCAATAACAAGGGCAATGTGTTTGTCGGCAACCTGCCGCCGGACTTTCCGGACGAGCGGCTGGCCGAGGCGTTCGATCCCTATGGCATCGTGCTGAGCGCGGCCGTGGCGCGCGACCCGGAGACCGGGGCGCGGCTGCGCTATGGGTTTGTCGATATCGCCACCGAGAAGGCCGCGACCCTGGCGATCAGCGCGCTGGACGGCAGCGACGTCGATGGCTGCAAACTCAACGTCAAGATGAGCGAGCGCAAGCCAAAGAATGGCGCCAAGAAGCCGGGCGCCGCGCCGGGACGGCGCCCGCCGTTCCGCGCCGGCCCGCCGCGCCGCACCCCGGTCGGTGCCGCCGAGACGCCGGTCCGGCGCAGTTCGGCCGGCGTCGCGGAACGGCTGGAGCGGCGCATTCCGAACGGCGCGGCGGAAACGCCGGAGCGGCCGTCGCAAAGCAGCGTCATCGCCGCCGAGCTCAGCGAGATGGAGCCGCCGCCGCGGCGCGATTTCGAGGTCGCCTACAAACCGGCGCGGCGCAAGACGACGCCGACTTTCCAGGTGGAGCGCCGCTCCCTGCCCCGCCGCAGCTAGTCCTTCACCCCGTGGTCGGGCTCGTCTCCGGCCATCCACGTCTTTCTGGCGACGGCTGAACTGCTTCAAGCCGTGGATGCCCGGGACAAGCCCGGGCAAGGGGAGCTGTGTGGCGGGTTCGAGCGCCGCTGCCCCGCCGGAGCTAATCCCGCAGGAAAGAAGATTGGCGTCCGGGCGAAAGCCGGGACCCACTGATCCGCCTTTTGAGTCCCCTGAACGGTGGGTCCCGGCCTTCGCCGGGACACCGGGTTTGGGCTGTCGACGACGGGTCAGCTAGAGGAGTTCTATGCCGGCGTCGCGCATTGCAGAGAGGGCGCGGGCGAGCGAGCCGTCGAGATCGATCCCGCGCGAGGCGTCGAGCACGAGAGCTGTTTCGAAGCCGGCTTCGCGCGCGTCGATCGCCGAGAAGAAGACACAGAAATCGGTGGCCAGGCCGCACAGAGTCACCCGCGTCAGGCCGCGCTCGCGCAGATAGCCCGTCAGGCCGGTCGGCGTTTTCCGGTCGTTTTCGCGGAACGCGGAATAGGAATCGATCGCGGGGTGATAGCCCTTGCGGATCACCAGCTCGGCATTCGGGATGTCGAGCGCGGGATGAAACGCCGCGCCCGCGCTCCCCTGGACGCAATGGTCCGGCCACAGGGTCTGCGGCCCGTAATCGACCGCGATCGTCTCGAAAGGCTTTTTCCCGGGATGGGCGCTGGCGAAGGACATATGGCCCGGCGGGTGCCAGTCCTGGGTCACGACGACATGCGCGAAACGGCGCGCCAGGCGATTGACGATCGGGATGATCGCGTCGCCCTCGGGCACCGCCAACGCGCCGCCGGGGCAGAAATCGACCTGCGGGTCGGTGACGATCAGCACATCGCGTTCGGTCGGAGAACCCTTCATCGCACCGACCCGGCGCACCCTCTACAAGTTCGGCCGGCGGCCGCGCCACGGCGTCGCCTGCTCGTAGGCGTGGGCGAGGCGCAGCACGGTGGCGTCGTCGAACCGCTTGCCGACGATCTGGAAGGATAACGGCAAGCCGCTGTCCGTGTAACCGCAGCACACCGACATCGCCGGGCTGCCGGTCACGTTGAACGCGATCGTCAGGCTCGGCCGGTCCATGATCGTGAATTTGGGGACCTCGTCGATCGGCGGCGCCTCGCTCGGCGCGGCGGCGGTCATCACCAGATCGAGACCGGCCATCGCGGTGTCGAGCTCGGCGATCAGCTCGCGCCGGCGCCTCAATGCCTGCACGTAATCGGCGGCGGTGATCAGCCCGGCCAGCACCATGCGGTCGCGGAAGATCTCGCCGTAATCGGTGAAGCGCGATTGCAGATTGGCCTCGTGGATCGCATAGGCCTCGCTGAGCATGATCGTGACGCCGCAGGCTGCCCAGTCGGCGAGCGGCGACAGCGTGATGTCGCGCACCGCACAGCCGAGACCCGCGAGGGTCTTCGCCGCCGCGTCGATCGCCTGGCGGGTCGCAGCGTTGGCATCGTTGTCGCGCTCGTAGAAATGACGGATCAGCCCGATGCGCAGGCCCTTGACGTCGCCCTTGAGCGCGGCGCGGTAATCCGGGATCGGATGATTGGCGCTGCCCGGATCGGCGGGATCGTGCGCTGCCATCGCCTGCAACAGGATCGCGCAATCCTCGGCGGTCCACGCCATCGGCCCGGCATGATCGAGCGAGAAGCCGAGCGGCAGGATGCCGGCGCGGCTGATCAGCCCGTAGGTCGGCTTGATGCCGGCGAGACCGCAATAGGCGGCGGGGCCGCGGATCGAGCCGCCGGTGTCGCTGCCGGTGCCGCCGAGCACCAGCCCGGCGGCGACCGACGCGCCGGTGCCGCTCGACGAGCCGCCGGTAAATCGGGTCGTGTCCCACGGGTTGCGGGCCGGCGGCCAGGGCAGGTCGAAGCTCGGGCCGCCAAAGGCGAATTCATGGGTCGCGAGCTTGCCCATGACGATGGCGCCGGCATCGCGCAGCCGCTTGACCGAGAAGGCATCGGCCTTCGGCACATGGTCCTGCATGACCTTGGAGTGGCCAGTTGTAGGCACGCCGGCGGTCTCGTAGATGTCCTTGAGCCCGATCGGGATGCCGTGCAACGGGCCGCGGTATTTGCCGGCCTTGATCTCGGCGTCGGCGGCGCGGGCGTCGGCGCGCGCCTGATCGGCGAGCACGCGGATAAAGCTGTGGAGCCGGCCGTCGAGCTTCTCGATGCGGGCGAGGCGACTGTCGACCAGCTCGACCGGCGACAATTCGCGCTGCTCGATCAGGCGCGCCGCTTCGGCGATCGTCAGGAAATCGGGGACCATCGCTCAGCCCTCCGGAAACTTGACGACGTGAGCGGGCTCGGCGGCAACGTTGCGCCCGCCGGGCGGCCGCAACCGCGCCGCCATGTCGGCGATGTAATGCGCCGCCGCGGCGATCTCGTCGCGCTCCTTTTCAGGCACATCGAGCCCGAGCCGGGCCAGCGCTGCGTCGAGTTCCTGTCGGGTCATGTCGGATCCTCCATCAAGCCGCATGCTGAGCCTGCAAGCGAAAGGCCATCAGGGCCGGGCATCTATCCAATATGCGCGCCGTAACGGTGGACATGATAGGGGGTGCGGGCGAGGCCCGGGCAATAGCTGCCGACGATCGGCTCGAGGGCGTCGTAAAGCCGGCGGTTGTCGGCATTGGCGGCAGCGAGGCGTTCGCGGGCCGCTTCAACGCGGGCGCGCAGCCGGTCCATATCGACCGTCAGGATTCGGCGGTTCTCGACCACCATCCGGCCGGCGATCATCACGCTGTGCACGGCGTTGCCGTCCTCGCTGTGGACGAGCTGGTTGACCGGATCGTTGAACGGCAGCCAGTTCGGATGGTCGAGGTCGAGCATGACCAGATCGGCCTTGTAGCCGCGCGCGACGCGGCCGATGCGGTCGCCGAAGCCGAGTACGCGGGCGCTGCCCTGGGTCGCCGCCAATGCCACCTCGCGCGTCGTCATCCAGCGCCGCCACTCCGGCCCCTGCACCTTCGAGACAAAGGAAGCGAGGCGCATCGCCTCGTACATGTTCTGGTTGTCGGAGCAGTTCGCGCCATCGGTGCCGATGCCGAGGTTGACACGGGCATCGAGCATCGCGCGGGCGTCGGCGAGGCCGGCGCCGAGGCGCATGTTGCTGCCGGGATTGTGGGCGATCGAGGCACCACGACCGCCGAGCCGGGCCATGTCGTCATTGTCGAGCCAGACGCCGTGCGCCACCGTGAATTGCGGACCGAGCACGCCGAGCTCGTCGAGATGGGCGGTCAGGGTCTTGCCGTAAAGCCGCATGCCGGCGACCGCCTGCACCTTGGATTCGGCGACGTGGCTGTGCAGGCCGAGATCGAAATCGCGGGCCAGCGCGGCGCAGCCGAGGATGAACTCGTCCGAGCAGTGATGCGGGATCGTCGGCGCCACGGCGAGCCGCACCCGGTCGCGGTCCAGCGACAGTTCGCTGAAGGCCGAGCGGATGGCGTCCAGCGTCGCCGCGCCGGGAGCGAGGCGCAGCGCCGCGACGCGCTCTTTCAATGCGTCGGGCAAGGCATCGTGCAAGCCCGGGATCGCCTCGTAAAAGGTGCGGTCGGCAACCATCGGCGCGATCACCGCGCGCATCCCGACTTCCTGGTAGGCGGCGGCGACACGGGCGATGCCGTCGCGGGTCGGCAACGGAAATTCGACGACCAGGTCATAGCAGGCGGTACAGCCCTTCAGCACCATCTCGACGGCGCCGAGCTGGGCGGTCAGATGGATGTCGTCGGGGGCGCGGTTGCCGGTGATCCAGGGCGCCGCGGTCAGCAACAGTTCGAGGGTCCAGCGGTCCCCCATGCCCTTGGCCAGGTTGCCGTGCGCATGGGTATGGGCATTGACGAGGCCGGGATGGATCAGCCTGCGCTCGGCCGAGATCACGGCGGCGCCTTCCGGCGCGGCAATGCCGGGCGCACCGATCTCGCGGATCGTGTCGTCTTCCACCAGGATATCGGCGGGCTCGGCGGTGCCGCGGTCGATGTCCAGCACCCGGCCGCCGCGAATCATCGTATGGGCCATGACCGTCCTCCCCGGGCTTAAACCCTCCGCACCGGCCCGGGATATTGCGCCACAAGCGGATCGGCCGTCAGCAGCGTAATGCCTTCGACGATGCTCTGGGCCACAAGGATCCGGTCGAACGGATCTTTGTGGAGCGGCGGCAGGTCGGCAACCGCCACCGCATGCTCGCCGGTGACGACAAGCTCCTGGTAACGATGGTCGAGCAGGGCGCGTCGCATGACGCGCGGGTCGTATCGGAAATCGGTGCGGCGCAGCGCATGCTTTATCGCGATTTCCCAAAGACTCGCGGCGCTAAATAGAGGCTCGTTGTCCGGATCGCCAATCAGCCGGTGCGCTCGCGCCGACAGGCGTTCATGCTGGTCTGCCACCCACAGGAGCAGGTGTGTGTCCAGCAACAGTCTCACGTCTTGTCATCTTCGCCGTAGAACATCTTTTCGATCTCGTCCTGGCACATTGTGTCGAAATCGTCCGGCACCGAGATCTGCCCGCGCAGAAAGCCGAACCGCTTAATCTCGCGCGCCGGCGGGGCGTCGAGCGCCACCACTTTGACGAGCGGCTTGCCGGCCTTAGCGATGATGAAGGGCTCGCCCTTAGCGGCGCGATCGACGAGCCGCGACAGATGCGTCTTGGCTTCATGCATGTTGACGGTGCGCATCGCAGTTCCTCGACTAAACTAATTAAACTTAGTCTACACCCCCTCACCTTGCAACCAAAGGACGCCCTCGGTCGCCGATGACCGGGTTCAAAAAACGCCGCGCGGCAGCGTCAATGGAACTTGACGACGTCGGGGTTGGAAAACTCGCTGCGGATCACCGGTTCGTTGTCGCGCCAGGAGAGGTGGAAATAGAGTGCCGCGACCTCGCTGTAGTTCTCGAAGCTCGCGGCTGATTCCTGTGCCTTCCGGTGCAGCCGGTCGGCCGCGGCCTGATCGCCCTCGAGCCGCTTTGCTTCCGACCACAGACCGTACGCGGCGGAGCTCTCCGGATTGGTCTGGGTCGCCATTTCGAGCATCCGGTCGGCGCCCTTGAGGTCATGCAATCCCATCCGCGCCGCGCCCCAGGTCATGTAGGCGGTGGCGAGCAATACCTTGTTCGACGGAGGCGCGAGACGGATCAGCGCCGCCATGCGATCGGCCGCCTTCTGGTATTCGTTGAATTGCATATCGGTGAAGGCAGCGTTGAGGAACGGCACGGCGTTGGTCGGATCCGCCGCGATTGCATCATCGAAGGCCTTGCGGGCGGCGGGCGGCTCGTTGCGGAACAGCGCAACCAGGCCGAGGATGTTCTCGAGCAACCCTCGGTCAAAGCTGGTCGGCGTGGCGGGAAGCAACGCCTTGGCGTTCTCGACCAAGGCGACGACGTCGGTGAAATCCTTGTCGGCTGAATGTTTTTCCATGAGGTACAGCGCCGTCGAATAAGGCGCCAGCTGCGAGGCGCCCCACATGGCGCAACGCCGCAAGTAGCTGACCATCCCCTCTCCCGGGTTTGGCGCGATCACTTGGCTAAAACTGCCGACGGAGCGACTGTGACCGGCGACCAGGGCCTGGAGCGCGCCGTTTTCGGTGAACAACGCGAAACGGATGGTGTCTGGGTTATGCCCGAATTCGCGTTGCAGGGCGAAGGCGATATTCTGGGCGTGAACGGCTTCGAACAAGGCCATGCCGAGTCCCTGATCGAGCCGCGAGCGAATCTCCGGCGGCTTCACGACCGAAGCGGTCGAGATGATTTCGTCGAAGACGTCCTTGAAGCGAGATGCCAGGGTCTGCTCATCGATCGAGATGCTTTCGACCTTCGGCGCGATCGCGACCTCCACCTCGACGCTGCCGGCGTGCATAACGCTATCGACGCCGAGAAGCCCCAGGCCGAACAGAAAAGCCAGCGTTAAAGTTGTAAGTTCCATGCCGCTCCCCCGACGCAACGTTCGACCGGCCGCGCCCATGGCGACCGGGTTAAAGCCGTGACTCCAGCCTCTGCCGTATCGGGGTCGTGCGCCGGGATGTCCAATCCGGGGCGGCGCGCGACGGAATACTTCAGGCTCCCTTTCGCCCGATCGTAGAGACGACAAGCCGGCCGCACAACTGGGGCAACGCAGCCGGACACAACGGTTTACGGCGCGATCAGTGGAAGCTGAGTACTTTCGGGTTGCTGAATTTGTTGGTTGTCACCGGTTCATTGTCGCCCCAGGCGAGCCGGAAATAGAGCGCTGCGATCTCGCTATAGTTCTCCATCGTGGCGTTGGATTCGTGCGCCAACCGATCAAGCCGCGCCGCGGCGGCGTGATCGCCGGCCAGCTTTTTCGCCTCGGCCCACAGCCCGAGCGCGCTGGAACTCTCCGGATTGGCCTGGACCGCCAATTCGAGCATCCGGTCGGCCCCCTTGAGATCATGCAGTCCCATCCGCGCCGCCCCCCACGTCATATAGGCGGTGGAGAGCAGCACCTTGTTGGCGGGCCGCGCGAGGCGGATCAATTCGGCCATGCGATCAGTCGCGCGCTGGTAGTCGTTGAACTGCAGGTCGGTGAAGGCGGCGTTGAGGAACGGCACCGGGTTGGTCGGATCGGACACCATGGCGTCATTGAACGCCTTGCGGGCGGCTTTCGGGTCGTTGCGGAACAGCGCGACGAGGCCGAGCACATTGTCGAGCAGGGCACGGTCGAAGCTGGTCGGCGTTGCCGGCAACAGGGCCTTGGTGTGCTCGACGAACGCAACGAGGTCGGCGAAGTCCTTATCGGCGGCGTGTTGTTGCAGCAGGTACAAAGCGGTCGAATACGGCGCCAACTGGGAGCCGCCCCACAAGGCGCAGCGGCGCACGAAATTCATCAGGTTTTCGCCGGAATTGGGGATGATCACCTGGCCGAAACTGCCGATCAGGTGGCTGCGGCCAGTAACCAACCCGTGCATCGCGCCGTTCTCGACAAACAGCGCAAAGCGGATGCGGTCGGGGTCGTAGCCCAGCTCGCGCTGCAGGGCGAACGCGACGTTCTGCGCGTGGACGGCCTCGAATAGCGCCATGCCGAGCCCCCGGTCGGCGCGCGATCGAATCTCCTGGGGACGGACAATCGAGGTCGTCGAGGTGATCTCGTCGAGCTGGTCCTTGAAGCGCGAAGCCAGGGTTAGCTCGTCGACTGAGATGTTCTCGATTTTCGGCGCGATCGCGACTTCCACCTCGACGCTGCCGGCACGCATGACGGTATCGGCGCCGAGCAGCCCCAGACCGAGGACCAGCGCGAGAGTCAAGCTGGTCAGCTCCATGTCACCGCCTCGAACCGGCCTGAATGGCGGCGCTCGAGCTCCGGTGCGCGCTCAATCGGAGGCCGAGGAGAAGGCCGCGGTGCGCAGTCCACCGGCCGGTTCGCCGTGGTCGCCGACCAGCGCGAAGCGCGGCGGCCGCTCACCGTAGGACACCTTCTTGCGCGGCGCCGGGTTGGGCGTCGTGCTGGCCGAGTACCACCAATTCCCAACGGCGCCACCGGCCACGGCACCGAGCGCCGTCGCAACCGGACCCGTCACGAAATAGTATCCGAGCCAGCCGCCCGTGCAGGCCCCGAGCAATGTCGGAAAAACCGCACCGATCGATACCGACTGCGAGCCCTGGGCAGCCGCATCCCGCGGTGCCAAGGCAACCAACGCCAGAGCGACGGCGAGCACCGCCAGCTTCCTCATCCAAGCCCCCTTTTCTCCGGCTGAGATCGCCGAAGCGAGCCGCGTCCTGCTATAGGACGCCGCGACCGGCCGACAGCCCATCTAATCCGAAGCGGCGGAGAAGCTCGCGGTCCGCAGATTCTGCCTGAGCCCGGTACCATAGCCGATCAACTGAACGGGCGGCGGCGTCTCGGTATAGAACATCTTTGTCTTGCTACCTTGCATGGCCGTGTCGCGGCTCGTCCCGGCCGAATACCACCAATCGCCGACAAAGCCGCCGACGACCGCGCCGACGACCGTCGCGACCGGGCCGGTCACGTAGT
>Ga0210400_10002640_pt1 | contig 16404 bp, 15 predicted proteins | sample IncBWH26MmetaG_FD_155456 | JGI IMG/M metagenome (GOLD analysis project Ga0210400, IMG submission 155456) | Forest soil microbial communities from Barre Woods Harvard Forest LTER site, Petersham, Massachusetts, United States - Inc-BW-H-26-M | ecosystem: Environmental > Terrestrial > Soil >... | reverse complement strand
CTCGACCGCAAGCCGGCGGAGGACGTCGTGCGAACGCACGGAACCGGTCCACGCGGCGACGGGCTCAAGAGGCTGGAACCGGTTTGGGCGCATGCCACTGGTTTTTGGCAGCACGCACCGCGGGATCTCAAACTTCTGCTGTTCGCGATTCCCGCGCTGCTCGCGCTGGTGTTCCATCCAGGGCTGCCTCGGATCGCATCGGCCGCTCCCCGGACTCCCGACGCGTTCTCGGGCAGCTTCAAGCGGGTTCTGAACGACCAGTGGGGAAACGTCCGTCAGACGCTGGAACACCGGGCCGCCATCGCGCTCGATGAAGATTTTCGGTCGGGCCTGGACAGTTGGGCCAGCCCTGGTGGTTCCACCACCGAGTGGACCTTCGATTCCACCGGATTCGTGCAGCCCGGCCCACTGGCTCTGTACCGGCCTTCGGTCAGCCTGGCCGACTATCAGGTACAGTTTCTGGGGTTGATCGACAAGAAGGCCTTGAGCTGGGTGGTGCGCGCGGCCGATTTCGAGAACTTCTACGTGGTGAAGCTGATGGTATTGAAATCCGGCCCGATGCCGGTCATCGGCTTGACTCGCTATGCCGTGATTCACGGCCAGGCCATGGATCGCCATGATGTGACGATCCCTCTCGATGCACGCACGGACACGGTCTACCGCGTCCGCATGGATGTGCAAGGTTCGGATTTCGCCGTGGAGGTTCAAGGCTTAATGGCCGATAGTTGGACAGAGACCCGTTTGCCTCGGGGTGGGATCGGGTTCTTTTCCGCGAGCGGTGAAGCAAGCCGCCTGCGATGGGTGCAGATTACGCACCAGTACGACATGCTGGGACGCCTGTGTGCTTACCTGGCGCCTTTTGACACTACCAACGGGAGCTGGCAACCATGAGTGTAAAGAAGAAAACGGACGCGGCGGGAGCCGCCAGCGGACAGCCGGTATCGGCGTCTCTGGCGCGAGCAGTCTCCTTGCACCTGGAAGGTAAGCGCAAGGAAGCCTTGCGCGAACTCAACACGGCCATCGAGAACGGCGAGCAGGGTGCGGATATTTACGCCGCCAAAGGACACATCCAGTTCGAGCTTGAGCAGTATGACGACGCCGTGAAGACCTACGAGAAGCTGCTCGGCGCAGCTCCCAAGCATCCCACGGCGAACTTCAACCTTGGCATTTGCTTCGAGAAACTGGGCCGATGGCAGGAAGCCTCGGACGCCTTCCAGAAAGCGCTGGAGGTGGATCCGCAGCGCGAGGAAGCCAATTTGGGCTGGGGTATCTGCCTATTGCGGCAGGAGAAGCCGGAACCGGCCATCGGCTGCTTCGACAAAGTTTTGGCGACGCACCCCGAACACGAAACCGCCCTGTTCGGCAAAGCCGTTGCGTTACAACTGCTGTGGAAGTTCGACGAGGCCACCAGCCTGTACGTCAAGATCCTGGAGAAGAATCCGCAATCGGAAGAGTGCCTGGTGAATCTGATCACCATCGGCATGGCTCGCAAGGAGACCGCTTCCATCCAGCAGTATTCCGAACGCCTGCTGACCATCCGCCCTCACTCGCAGGCCGCGCTGGAAGGATTGGCCACCTGCGCGTTTCATTCCAACGACTACGATGCGGCCGCCCGCTATTGCGAGAAATTAGTTGAGTTTACGCCGGATCACTTCGAGCGTTGGTTTAATTTGGGCGTGGCGCAGCAGAAGTGCGGCCGGACCGACGATGCTGCCAAGGCTTATAGCGAGGCCGTCCGCATCCGCCCCGACGCCAAGCAGGCGCATGTCAACCTTGGAATCGTCCTGCAGGAGAAGGGCGATCTGAAGGCAGCGCGCGAGAATTACGAGCGGGCTCTGCAAATCGCGCCCGATCTGGCGGACGTAATTTACAACCTGGCCAGCGTGCTCGAGCAGCAGGGCCAGAAGGAAGAAGCCGAGCGTTTGTATGCCAAGCTTCTGGCCCGTAATCCGGAGTGGGAAGACGCCTGGTTCCGCCTGGGGTACCTGCGTCTGCAGCGCGACGATCATCGCGGGGCAGCCGAGGCCTTTCAGGCCTGCGTGCGGAAGCGAACTCCCTGGCCGGAAGCGCAATTGAACCTGGGCTTGGCGTACTGGAAGCTGGGCTCCCATGAGGAGGCCGCGAAGGCCTTCCAGGCCGTGCTCGAAACCGACCCGTCGTCTCTGGACGCGATGCGCGGTCTCGCGGCGATGGCCGTGGAACGCGAGGATCTGCCCAAGGCTCTGGATCTGCAGGCCAAGCTCATCGAATCCGGTGAACGCACTCCGGAGCTGTTCTACAACACCGGACTGCTGCTGCAGAAATCCGGCCAACTGGATGACGCCATCAAGCTGTACCATGAGGCGCTCACCGAGAGGCCCAACTTCGCCGAGGCGCTGCTCAACCTGGGACACGCTCTCAAGGCCAAGGGATCGGTCGAGGAAGCGCGCAGCTACTGGCGCAAGGCCCTGGAACAGAAACCCGAGCTGGCCGCCGGATATTTCCAAGCGTAGCGGTAAGACTGGCGAAGACTGGCGATATTGTCGCCTGTCATCCTCCGACCATTTTCATAGGATCGAGCAGTTCCGCGAGTTTTGCGCGAGGGATGCCACTCTGTTCCTCCGCGACTTCGCGGATTGTCCGGCCGGATTGGTACGCGATTTTGGCGAGGGCCGCGGCGCGCTCGTAGCCTATCTCCGGCGTCAAGGCGGTCGCCAGCGCCAGCGACTGTTCAATCGTGGCCTTCAAACGAAACTCGTTCGCTTCCAGACCAGCAATGCATCGTTCCGCGAAATTCCGCGAAGCCGCGGCCAGCAGCTCGATCGACTCCAGGAGGTCGTAAGCGATGACCGGCATCATGGTGTTGATCTCGAAAGCGCCCGATCCGGCTCCCCAGCTAATGGCCGCATCGTGGCCGATCACTTGGGCGCACACCATCAGCACGCTTTCGGCGATCACCGGGTTCACTTTGCCCGGCATGATGCTCGATCCCGGCTGCACTTCCGGCAACTGGAGCTCGCCCAGCCCGCAGCGCGGTCCGGACCCCAGCCAGCGGATGTCATTGGCGATTTTCGTCAGCGCAAGCGCGTAGGTCTTGAGCGCGCCGCTGAGGAACACCACTGCGTCGCGCGCGGCCTGCGCTTCGAAATGGTTGTGCGCTTCGTGGAACGGCAGCCCGGTTCGCTCGGCGATGAAGGCGACGGCGGTTCTGGCGAAGCCCGGAGCGGCGTTCAGCCCCGAGCCCACCGCCGTGCCGCCCAACGGGAGCTCATAGAGATCCTCCAGGGCTTTCCGAATTCGCGACTGCGACAATTCCACCTGGCGGGCGTATCCGCCGAATTCCTGTCCCAGGCGCATAGGCACGGCGTCTTGCAAATGCGTCCGCCCGATCTTGAGAATTCCCCAGAACTGTTGCCGCTTGGCCTCGAGCGCCTGGCGAAGCGTGTCCATTGCGGGCAGCAGCGTGTCTTCAACGGTTCGCGCCGCGGCGATGTGCAGCGCAGTGGGAAACACATCGTTGCTCGACTGGCTGCGGTTCACGTGATCATTGGGGTGAACCATGTGATGAACGTCCTGACCCAGAATCGCCGTGGCCCGCGCAGCGATCACCTCGTTGGCGTTCATATTCGTGGATGTTCCGCTTCCGGTCTGGAACACGTCCACGACGAATTGGGAATCGTGACGTCCTTCCATGACTTCCTGCGCTGCGGTTTCGATGGCGCTGGCGATCGCCGGGGGCAGGGCGCCGGCTTCCCGGTTGGCCCGGGCAGCCGCGACCTTCACTAACCCGAGCGCGCTCAGGAACGCACGCCCGAACCGCATCCGGCTGATGGGAAAATTCTCGACCGCGCGCTGCGTCTCAGCGCCGTACAGGGCTTCGGCGGGCACTTGCACTGGACCCATGGTGTCATGTTCGGTTCGAAAGTCGCTCATGCCTCCATTGTGCCCACGCAGCAGGCAGGGTGTTCGGGAGCACTTCTTTGATAGCGCAGCCAGCGCTGCGGCCAGAATGAAAATGATCGCTCGCATTCCGCCCCCATTCAGGATTTTGATTCAGGCGTTTGACGCGCGCAACGGCCGCCGCGTTACGCTTGAGCTACGATTCGTTAGGGAGGCTTACGTGTTTGAATCACTCGGGCATTGGCAGGGAGTCTGGAGGGACCTTCTGCAACTAGGGGTCACTTACGTGTTGACAGCCGTCATCGGCTGGAACCGCGAGAAGGAAGAACACAGCACCGGCCTCCGTACCTTCCCCATCGTCGGCATGGCAAGCTGCGGATATTTGCTCGTGCTTGGTTCTCCGCCCGATATCACCGCTCAATCCCGTGTCCTGCAGGGATTGATCACGGGAATCGGATTTGTGGGAGGCGGCGCGATCCTCAAGGAAGGCGCAACGGTGAGGGGAACCGCGACCGCCGCCAGTATTTGGAATGCGGGCGTAATCGGCGCTTCTGTGGCCATGAACCATCTCGAAATTGCCGTCTTGCTGGCGGCGCTCAATCTGTTTACCTTGCGCGCCCTGCTGCCGCTCAAGATTTGGATTGACCGCAAGCGCGATTCCGGCTCGTGACTACCTCGGCCAAGGAACGCACCCGCTTTGGCAAGAGCTGCCGCGAACAGGTGAGCCGGGCCGCCCAGGCCAAACTGAACCCGAATGAACGCAAGTTCGATCCGATCGAGGTGCTGCGGGCCTCAACGGAAGGACGGATACCGCAATTATTGCCCGTCAAGTACGCCCGGATGAGGGCCTCGCCCTTCGCGTTCTTCCGGGGCGCCGTATCCATCATGGCAGCGGACCTGGCTCGGTTACCGAACTCGGGCATCCATGCCCAGTTGTGCGGCGATGCGCACCTGCAGAACCTGGGCTCATTCGCGGCGCCGGATGGAAAACTGGTTTTCGATCTGAACGATTTCGACGAGACCATCCGTGGGCCTTGGGAGTGGGACGTCAAGCGGATGGCGGCGAGCATTGTGCTGGCGGGCCAGGAATCCGGTCACAATCGCACCGGCTGCCGGGACGCAGTAGAGACGTTCGTTGAAAGTTATTGCCGGTCCGTGGGTGAGTTCTCCCAGGCGCCGATCCTGCAGGTGGCGCGGTACCAGATTCACCGCGAGAAACGCATTCAACCGATCCACGCGGCGCTGCGTCAATCGGAACGCGCGCGCCCCCTGGACCTATTGACTAAACTTACCGAGAAGGACGCCCACGGGACGTGGCGTTTTCGCGACTTGCGGCCGGGTTTTTGGCGGATTCGAGGAGCGAAGGCCAAAGAGGTTCTGGATTCTCTCGGCCCATATCGGCAGACGCTCTTACCTGACCGGCGTCACCTCTTCGATCTGTTTCGCAAGGTCGATGTCGGGTTCAAAGTAGTGGGGACGGGCAGCGTCGGGTTGCGGGATTACGTGGTCCTGTTTGAAGGGAACGGCCCGCAAGATCCGATGTTCCTGCAGATCAAGCAGGAGGTGGCCTCGGCGTATGCGAAGTATCTTCCGAAGATTGTTCATCGGCACCAGGGGCGGCGTGCGGCCGAGGGTCAACGCGCCGTGCAGCCCATTTCGGACCTGCTGCTAGGTTGGACGACCATAGGGCATCATCACTACCTGGTCCGGCAGCTCAACGATCGCAAAGGCAGCATCGATCTGCGGAGGTTGGGCGGCGTCGGACTGCGGAGCCTGGCGATGGTGGCGGGTGAACTACTGGCGCGGGGGCATGCGAGGTCAGGCGACGCCTGCGAGATCCGCGGTTACTGCGGCTCGGGGCTGAAGATGGTGAAAGCTCTTCGGGACTTCGCGTGCGAGTATGCGAACCAGACCGAAGCCGATTACGGGGCGTTTGTCGCGGCGATCAAAAGCGGCAAGATCAAAGCGGCCCAAGAGGCCGGCTGAGACGATCACGTTCCTTCTTAACTCATCGCCGCCAGCGATTCCTGAACGGTCGGATGCTTGCCTGCTTCCACGTCTTTCCGTCGTAATGTGTGGAATGCCGTCAGAATCATGTTTGCCTTGGCCAGCGCCGCGACACGTTCGGTGAAAGCCTCGAGCTTCTTACCGGGAATCGCGTACACGGCGACCCCGGGTGTCAACACATCCAGATAGGCACGAGCCCCGCAGCATCCCAGGCTGAGCGCGGTCTGGTTGTTATTCAAAGCTTGCGGTACTACGGCGCAGGCCGGACGCCCCATGGCGGGAGGCAAACCTCCCTCTAACTGCTGCGACGCTTCGGAAAGTATCAACGTTTGATCCGCATTCACGAACAGCAGGACCACATCCGGGGGCAGCGGAACCTGACTCAGCGGGCCGTAAATCACCGCCTGCGGCCGGTTTGTCAGAACCGGAATGAGCGGAATATCCTGTTCGCGCACATAGCCGAGGTCCGCGAAAACTTTCAGCGCGTCGCCCAGGTCTTTTTGCGCCGCGGGGGACGCTTCCAGGCTGTGCGTATACATCCCTATACTGCACAGGTCGTGCTGGCTCGGGACAGTGGCGAACACCCCGCTTTGGGCTTCTTGCCAGAAACGGCATCCGGCAGGGACGGTGCCGCTAAACTGCTTCACCCCCGAGGGAACCGCGTCAGCCAGGCAAACTGCGACGGGCGGGCGCTCCAGCTCTAGGGAATCGGTGAGAGTCTGGGCGAGGGAAGCGTAGGACGGCATGGATTCATGGTACCAGCGCCCAAAAACGAAAATGCTCACCCGAAGGTGAGCATTTGCGCTTCCCCCGCTCTCGCGGGGTGATGTACATGGGAGAATCAGATTCGACGGTTTCGCAACCGCCAAAACCTGGTTGTGATTGAGATATTAGGGCGTGGAGCAGATGAAGTCAAGGGAAAAAAGTCCGCTTGCGATTCTCTCGCTAAAACACTGAATCTGTGTGGTTTGTCGGAAAACACAGAAGTGGGTCGTTTGTGGAAAAGCTGTTGTTATTCCGATCCGCCCACGGTCCGCTTTCCGTCTAAGGGTGCGGAACGTCAAGGCTTACTTATCCCCGATCCGGAGCAGTTGAAAGGGGTCGTCATGGCCCGGCTTTCCGAGCTTTCTGCGGAGAACCCGGAAGCCTCCAAACCCTATTCCCACGATAATGCTCAGGCCAATCAACACCCCCGAAAGCACGAAGATATTGAGAAATAGCTTGTACATAAACAGGCCTTGATTGACCGGAACCTTCTCATTCAGCGTGAGATTTGCCTCATACTGGACCCCTGCGAGCACCCGTTCAGCGGCATCCGCGTCGGGTGGCTGAACTACTACGCCCACCAGGGGGCCGCTCCGTTTGGCGATAGTACCAGGGAGTTTCGTGAACTCCTGCTCCCGTTCGCGGGCTATGTTGGGGGTCGGGTAGCTGAAAATGACTAGGCTTAGGTCGCCTTTAGGCGTCCTGTAGCGTCCTGACTGGGCTTCGGTACCAAGGTGGAAGGCCGCCAGCGAGGGAGCGATCCTGGGCTCAAAGCGGGCCAGAGAGGCCGGACCCAGAATGTACCGCTCGGAATTAGGGATCAGCCCGTCCTTGGGAAGATACCCAGCCAGGGCGGGGAGGGGCGCTATGTCGAGCTGCGGGAGCTGGATAAAAAGCAATTCCAGGTCCTTTTGTTCCGGGACATCGCCCGTGACCTGGAAAACGTAGTTTCCATACGCGAAGATGGCGCCATCGGGTGTATTCGCGGAAAGCGCAGCCAGCTTGGCGGGCGTGGCGAGAGCCGGCCGCAGCGTCTGGAAAAGCGCCAGCGCGCCGGTGGAATCGCGTAGCCGCCACCCGGAGGCCGTAAAACGTTTTTCGGAGGCTTTGTCTGATGAGGCGAACCGGGCCTGCTCGCCGGCCTGGAAGCCGAATTCCTGGTAGAGAGCGGCATCCTGCGCCGCCAGCGTCCTGGTTTCGCCTTTAACGAAGCCGCCGATTTGGTCCGGAAAGATCGCCGCCCCGGCTGGTAGCGCCGCCAGCACGACCAGGAGGGTGAGCGCACAGGGCGCGGCGGCCACCTTTATCCGACAAAGAAATACTGCCGCCGCGCTCCGGTGTGCGCGATTAAGGGAAAGGAGCACTAACTCCCGCAACATTTTTTGTACTTCTTTCCGCTGCCGCACGGGCATGGATCGTTGCGGCCGACCTGCTTTTTCGCCAGCACGGGCTGTTTCTTGGTGGAGCCTTCGCCTCCCACGAATTGCAACTCCGCCAGTTCCTTTTCCTTTTTGCGTTCGATTTTCCGCGTGAAGTCCATCACCGAATTCTGCGCCGCGCGGGATTCCAATTGACGTTGTTCATTTATTTGTCCGGACGCGACTCCCACGGCTTCAGAGTCTTCTCCACGGCCGTCGTCTTCGTCGGCCTCGTTCCACAATTCCGGATGGGGAACATTGACGTCCACCGGACCCTCGCTGCGCTGCAGGAAGAACAGGTACCGGATGGTCTCGTCCTCTATGCGATCCATCATGTCCTGGAACAGCACGTAGGATTCTTTCTTGTACTCGACCAGCGGATCCTTCTGGCCGTAGCCGCGCAACCCGATGCCTTCCTTCAGGTGATCCATCGACAACAAGTGATCCTTCCACTGGTTATCGATGACGTTGAGCATGATCATGCGCTCGGTCTCGCGCAGCAGCGGCGTGCTGAGCATGTCTTCTTTTTCCTGATACTTCTTCTTGAGCTGCTCGAGGATCTCCTCTTCGGCCTGGCGGCGATCCAGATCCATCACATCTTCGGTGCGGATCTTGACGCCGAATTGCGAGAGGACGTCGGTCTCGAGACCGGTCCAATCGTACGCGCTCGGGTGCGCTTTTTCAGGCATGCGCGCATCGATGAACGCACCCAGGATGCCTTCGATGATTTCGAGGATGCGCTCCTTCTGGTCCTTTCCTTCGAGCAGACCGCGGCGCATTCCGTAGACCGCCTGGCGCTGCTTGTTCATTACGTCGTCGTATTCCAGGATGTGTTTCCGGGCGGCGAAGTTCTGCGCCTCCACGGCCTTCTGCGCGGCCGCGATGCGCTTGGTGATCATCTTGCTCTCGATCGGCACATCCTCTTCCATGCCGAGGCGGAGCATCAGATTCTGCATGCGCGCTCCGCCAAAGATGCGCATTAAATCGTCCTGCAGCGACAGATAGAAGCGAGCCGATCCGGGATCGCCCTGCCGTCCGGACCGTCCGCGAAGCTGATTGTCGATGCGCCGTGCGTCGTGCCGCTCCGTGCCCAGAATATGCAGGCCGCCCAGCGCGACTACTTCATCGTGCTCCTGCTGGGTTTCTTCCTTGAATCGTGTGAAGACGGCGTCCCACTCCTGGCGTTCGGGCGTCCCGACGGCCGCGGTCTGCATAGCGTCCGGATCCTTATTTTCCTTGCGCAGCCGCTCCTTGGTCATGAATTCCGGATTCCCGCCCAGCAGGATGTCGGTTCCGCGGCCGGCCATGTTGGTCGAGACCGTCACCACGCCTTTGCGGCCCGCTTGCGCGACGATGAACGCTTCGCGCTCATGATTCTTGGCGTTCAACACTTCGTGCCGGACGCCCATCTTGCTCAGGATCTTCGACAGCTTTTCGGATTTTTCGACGGAAACCGTGCCCACCAGAACGGGCTGCCCTTTCGCATGCAGCTCCTTGAGCTCTTTGGCGGCGTTGCGGAACTTCTCCTCTTCCGTGCGGTAGACCATGTCCTGATAATCCGTGCGCTGCAGGCGCCGGTTGGTGGGGATCACCGTCACTTCGAGCCCGTAAATCTTCTCGAACTCCGCGGCTTCCGTATCGGCCGTGCCAGTCATACCGGCCAGCTTTTTGTACATGCGGAAGTAATTCTGAAAAGTGATGGTGGCCAGCGTCTGGTTCTCGCGCTGGATTTTGACACCTTCCTTGGCCTCCACGGCCTGGTGCAGCCCATCCGACCAGCGGCGGCCCGGCATCAGGCGCCCGGTGAACTCATCCACGATGATCACTTCGTCGTCCTTGACGATATAGTCTTTGTCGCGTTGGAACAGCACGTGAGCTTTGAGCCCCTGCTGCACATGGTGGTTGACCTCCATGTTGGCAGCTTCGTAAAGATTGCCCATACCGAGAATCCGCTCGACTTTGAGCGACCCTTCCTCGGTGAGAGCGACGCTGCGATGCCTCTCATCGACCGTGTAATCGCCGGTGGTCCATTTCTGGCCCGGTTCTTTGCCCTCGATCACCTCCCCGCGGATCAGGCTGGGGATGATCCGGTTGATCTTGTAGTATTTGTCGGTGGATTCTTCACTCGGGCCTGAAATAATCAGGGGAGTACGTGCTTCGTCAATCAAGATCGAGTCCACTTCATCGACGATGGCGTAGTTGAACATCTTGAACTGGGTACCCTTGCCGTCAACGGCGGGCACAGAGATGGGTTCGATGGTCCGCTGGACGCACTCGGCGATCCGGAACTTCATGTTGTCGCGGAGGTAATCGAACCCGAATTCGTTGTTGGTGCCGTAGGTAATGTCGGCGGCGTAGCTGGCCCGGCGTTCGCTGTCGTCGAGATCGTGCACGATGACGCCGACGTTCATTCCCAGGCCTTTGTAGATCCGGCCCATCCACTCCGAGTCGCGCTTGGCCAGGTAATCGTTTACGGTGACCACATGCACGCCCAGCCCCGAGAGCGCGTTCAGATACACCGGGAGCGTGGCGACCAGAGTCTTGCCCTCGCCGGTCTTCATTTCCGAAATCTTGCCGCGATGAAGGACAATCCCGCCGATCAACTGGACATCGAAATGCCGCATATTAAGAATGCGGCGGCCGGCTTCCCGCACCGTGGCGAAAGCCGGGATCAGGACATCGTCGAGCGAGGCGCCCTGCGCGATCTGCTCCTTGAACCTGACCGTCTGCGCGGCGAGTTCCTGATCGGAGAGCTCCTGGATGCGCCCCTCCATATCATTGATGGCCGCGATCAGCGGGCCCATCGCCTTCACTTCGCGCTCGTGCTTGGTGCCGAAAACCTTGGCCAGCATTGCGTCAATGGCCATAATTAATCCTCCCGTGTTTAACACCTACAATGAACAACGTTCGGGTTGCGGGGACGACGCAGGGTCAGCAGCGAAGTTGGAAGAGATGTTGCGATCGGGAAGAGAAGGGAAGGACGGTCTGGTTCGCCACCATCCAAAGCGAATGTCTGTAAGGAGTCTCGGCCAGGGCCGCGAACTGTAGAACGGCTTGGGGCGAAGGCCTTTCCGCCCGGACACTCAGGGCGGACGACTCCGCCATCGGCGTCACCGCCGACAGCAACAAACGGGTCAGGGAATTGGACTTGTGTTCGTTCGACGCGGCGGGTCCCGTAGCCATAGCCGCGAACATCGCCGCGGACACGGCCGAGAGGCCGAGCAGGGGAGCCAAGCTTACCAGGATAATTCGCCCGAATCGCACGGAAGTCCTTCTATTGCCGATGTTAGCACAGGCTAGTTGCGTTGATACCGCGCTTCGATGTACTTGGACGCCTCGTCCAGAGCGGCTCGAGTGTCGTCTTTGGTCCTAAGGGCCATCCGATACTCATTTAGAGCACGCTCGCGCTGTTTGGTAATGTCGTAGATCTTGCCCATGTTGATGTGCGCCCACACCTCGGTCCACTTCGGCTCTTTATTGCCCGCAAGGGACTCGCGGAATTCATTGGCGGCGGCCTGATAATTACCCTGCAAAAAGTAAAGTTCACCGATTCGGAAGTGAAGGAGGGAACTATTCCGGCTCGTTTTGAGCCCTTCCTGACACTTCTCCAACGAATCGCAATCGTTACTCTGGCTGAAAGCAACAGCAACGAACAATGCGGCAAGAGGCAACAGCTTCATGGCGCAAGCCTTCTCTCTGTAAGATTATTATATGGCCTCTAATCGCGCGAGTGATAATCTAAAAGCAGAGTGTTCCCGAAGCTAATTTCCATCGGAAGTTTCTACCTCCCCACCTACGGCGTGATGGTCGCGCTGGCCTTTCTGGCCGGGCTGGGGATCACAGTTCGCCTGGCCCGCCGCAGCGGCCTGAACGCCGAGCTGATTACGAACCTGGCGGTCTACGTGGCCCTGGCCGGCATGCTGGGCGCCAAGATTCTGATGATCGTATTCGATTGGAATCGCTACATGGCGAATCCCGCGGACATCTTTTCCTTCGCCACGCTCCAGGCCGCGGGCGTTTTCCAGGGCGGTTTGATTCTCGCTTTGGTGACCGCATACCTCTATATCCGCCGCCAGGGGTTGCCGCTGCTGGCCACCTCGGATGCGTTCGCTCCGGGCCTTGCGCTGGGTCACGGCATTGGAAAAATCGGCTGCTTCGCCGCGGGATGCTGCTGGGGTATTGAAACCAAAGTCCCGTGGGCGGTGAAGTTCCACGATCCGGCGGCCTACGCGCTGACCGGAGTCCCGCTCGAAATTGCTCTGCATCCCGCGCAACTTTACGAATCCGGCGCGGAGCTTCTCATATTCGGATTTCTTTATTGGCGATTCGGGCGGCAGCACGCGCCTGGCCAGATCATCGGACTGTACCTGGTGATCAGTTCGGTGACGCGGTTTTTAATCGAGTTCACCCGCAATCATGAGCAGGCGCTCCCGTTCGGCTTGCCGCTGTCGATTACGCAGTGGATCGCGATTCTGCTGGCCGGCGCTGGAGCCGTATTGCTAGTCCGGGCAGGACGCCCGGCCCGAATCGACCAGCCCGTTCACGCCTAACGAAATCAGTCTTTTTTGCCGATCCCTTCACCGGATGCGTGTGCGCCAAAACTCGAAGGAGACGGGGTTTGTCCTCATCGCGATGTCCATCGCGATGGTGCTCCTGCTGGCCGTGATGGGCATGGCCTTCGACTTCGGCCGGATTTACATCGCCCGAAACGAAGCTCAGGTTTTCACCGACGCTGCCGCCATGGCTGCCGCGTCCAAACTGGACGGAACTGATGCGGGATTGGATCGCGCGCGTCAGGCCGTCGCGCGTCTGCCCATGCGCTGGAACCTGGGCACGAAATCGTTCACAGGTGTTGTCGTACAGTTCAGTCCGGACAAACGGAGTTGGGCCCGCGTCACTGCTCCCGACAATCAGGTGGAGATCACGTTCCTACAAGCCGTGGGCGGACCGGCCGTGTTCACGGTTCCGGCGCACAGCGTCGCCTCTGCCAAGCCAGTGAGGCTGATCGAGTGAGCCCCCTGCGACAACGGCGCAACCAACGGGGACACGCCCTGATCGAGCTGGCCGTCTCGGCGGGCGTAATGGTCGCATGCCTGGCGGGCACCGTCCAGTTCGGCTACACGTTTTACATCTACAACCAGCTGGTGACTGCGGTGGGCAACGGCGGGCGCTACGCATCCTTGCGAACCTACCGGGCAGGCGCGCTGAGCGATGTCGAAAAAGGCAAGACCGCGATCCGCAATATGGTGGTGTACGGCGATACGCGTCCCGCACCGGAGACATTGCCGCAGGTCGCAAATCTGAGGCCGGAGCAGGTACAGGTGGAGTGGGTCATGGATGAATCCGCGCGGCCGGTAGCGGTGAACGTCTCGATCGAGGATTACACCGTGGACGCGGCGTTCGGAATGTTTCACTTCACGGGAAAGCCGGCCGTCGAGTATCCTTTCGTGGGACGATTCGCCCCCGGGGAGCGTGAGCCGTGAAAGGTTCGAACCAACGCGGGCAAAGTATGGTGGAGGCGACGCTGGTCTTGCTCGTCTTCTTCACGCTGTTACTCGGTGTGATCGATTGCGGGCAGGTTCTATTCGCCCACCAGTCGCTGGTCGAACGTGTGAGAAGCGCCGTCCGTTGGGGCGTGGTCCATCCGTGGCAGCAGGAGACGGGCAGCGACTCGATTGTGAACTTGGTGCTTTACAACCAGCCTCAAGCTCCCCGCGGAGGCGCGCAGGCGTTTCTGGGATTGCGTCCCGAAAACGTCGTGGTTCGCCATCAGGCTTCGACGCCCGAACGCCCCGACGACGAAACCCTCGGCGTAACCATCGTTAATTTCCGGTCGCAATTCTTTTCGCCCTGGATCTCCCAGGCGTTGGTCAGCCCGCGGGCAGTCTCGATTACCGCGCCCATGGCGACACGTACGGCTTCAGTCACAATTAAGTAGCCCCCCAACGCTATCCTGAGTATTGGCTACCGTCAAACCGTTTCAACCCTATCGCTACACGTCCAAGGCAGGTGATCCGTCTAACTTGCTCACCCAGCCATACGATAAGATCAGCCCGGCGATGCAGGCGAAGTATCTCGCGGCAAGTCCATACAATCTGGTGCGCGTGATTTTGGGAGAACGCGACACAAAGGATAATGCGTCGGACAACGTTTACACGCGGGCTGCGAAGCACTTAGAAGATTGGATCCGTGACGGCATTCTGGCCCAGGATCCTAAGCCCGGGTTCTATGCCTATTTTCAGGACTTCGCCGTGCCCGATACGACGGAGCGAGCCACACGCATGGGATTCATCGGGATCGGCAAAGTGGAGGATTATTCAACGGGCGTCGTATATCGCCATGAGCAGACGCTTTCGGGTCCCAAGAAAGACCGCCTGGAGCTGTTGCGGCACACGCGCGGACACTTCGGGCAGATCTTCATGCTGTATCCGGATCGCGAGGGTTCCGTCGATCAGGTGCTTACGAACGTCGCCAGTGGGACGCCTGCTCTGGATGTTTTGGATGAGTTTGGAGCCCGCCACCGGTTGTGGCCCATCACCGACGAGGCGACCACCCAGCTTATGCAGTCGCTCATGCGTGACAAGAAGCTGCTGATCGCCGACGGGCATCATCGATATGAGACCGCGCTGGCCTATCGGAAGGAAAACCCGACCGTTCCTGCGGCGGAATACGTGATGATGACCTTCGTCAATATGTATTCGCCGGGGTTGAAGATCCTGGCGACGCATCGCGTGTTGCGGAATATCGAGGGCTTCCAGGCGGTTGCGTTACTTGCTAAAGCTCGTGCAAGTGGTTGGTCGGTGCGGGAGGGAATGCCTGAGAAGGGTCCTGCCGGCATAGTGCGCATCGGGCTGGTAGCGGCCGGCCGGGCTTACGTTTTGGAGCGACCCCGGCGCGAGGGTGAATTGGATGTGCCCGTGCTGCACACCGAAATTCTGGGCGGCTTGCTCGGGATCACCGAGGAGGCCGTGCGGGATGAAAGATACATCATCTACGTGCGCGGCGCCGAAGCGGCGGTGGCCGAGGTCCGGGAGAAAGGGGCGCAGGCGGCATTTCTGCTGGAGCCGACGCCGATCGAGGAAATGGCTCGGATCGCGTTCGCGGGCGGCGTAATGCCCCAAAAGTCGACCGATTTTTATCCCAAGCTGCTGAGCGGCGTGACGATCTATCGGTTGTGACGACAGGCGGCAAGACCGCCTGTCCTACTTCAACTGCGGGATCACCGCACGCAGCAGCGCCGCCAGGGTGTCCTTGACGCGATCGCCGGTCTCCATCACTTCCGCGTGGGTCAGCTTTTGGGGCAGAATTCCCGCCGCCATATTGGTCACGCACGAAATCCCGAGCACCTTGATCCCCATGTGGTTCGCCGCGATCACTTCCGGGACCGTTGACATCCCCACCAGATCGGCGCCGACGGTTCGCAGATAGCGGATCTCGGCGGGTGTTTCGTAACTCGGCCCGGGCAGCGCAGCGTAAACACCCTCCTTTAGCACGCCGGCTTCTTTCGCAATTTCGCGGTACTCACGAGAGTAAGCCTCGCTCATGTCGATGAACTCCGGACCGCTTAGGGGATTCGCGCCCAGCAGATTGATGTGATCGGAAATCAGCACGAGATCGCCCGGTTTGTAGCTTGTGTTTATTCCGCCCGCAGCGTTCGTGATCACCAAACTCGTCACGCCGCGCCGAGCCAGCTCCCGAATCGAGTAAGCGACCTGCTGCGCGGTATAGCCCTCGTACAGGTGAGCTCGGCCAGCGGCGACGATCACCTCGGTTTCGCCGAGTCGCCCGGTGACGAGCTTGCCCGCATGGCCTTTTGCCGTAGACGCGGGCCAGTCCTGTATCTGCGCATAGGGCGTCTCTGAACGATTTTCGAGCGTATCGGCGAACGATCCGAGGCCACTTCCGAGGATAATACCGATGCTCACATCAACATCCCCGCGATACAGGCCGACATGAAATTGGCCATCGTTCCAGCCGCGACCGCTTTCATTCCCAGGCGCGCCAGGTCCGATTTTCTCGAAGGAGCCAGCGCTCCGATGCCGCCTACCTGGATGGCGACCGAACTGAGGTTGGCGAAGCCGCACAGCGCGTACGTCGCGATCACGAAGGATTTCGGATCGAGCGTGCCGCCGATTTTTCCCAGATCCACAAACGCCACGAATTCGTTCAGGATGAGCCTGGTGCCCAAAAGATTTCCCACGGTCGCGCAGTCGTTCCACTTCACCCCCAGCAACCAGGCAATGGGCGCAAAGATCTTGCCCAGGATGCCCTGCATCGTATCCGGCAGCCATCCGAAGTAGCGCGTCGCGTGAAGCGCCTGAATTCCTCCGTTCAG
>Ga0210400_10002639_pt1 | contig 16409 bp, 13 predicted proteins | sample IncBWH26MmetaG_FD_155456 | JGI IMG/M metagenome (GOLD analysis project Ga0210400, IMG submission 155456) | Forest soil microbial communities from Barre Woods Harvard Forest LTER site, Petersham, Massachusetts, United States - Inc-BW-H-26-M | ecosystem: Environmental > Terrestrial > Soil >... | reverse complement strand
TTGATGTCGACGGCGTCGTGCGTGCGCGTCACCTCGCGCACGGCGAGCCCCACGGCCGAATTGGGAAGGTCGAGGATGACGTTGACGCCGTCGGTCTCGATCCATTGTCGCGCGATGTTGGCGCCGATGTCGGGCTTGTTCTGGTGGTCGGCGAAGATGACTTCGATCGGCCGGCCCAGCACCTTGCCGCCGTAATCCTCGACCGCCATGCGCGCGGCGTGGACCGATCCCATGCCGGTCAGATCCGCATACAGTCCCGTCTGGTCGTTGAGAACACCGAGCTTCACCGATTGCTGCGCAACCGCGGCGGTGAGCCCCGCTCCCCACAAGATGAGCGCAAGCGCGGCGATAACGTTGCGACGCATGAAATCCTCCCCTTGCCGTAGCGACCGCTGAAGGCCGGTCGTGTTGGCGCGTCCGTTCAGGTGAAGAGCATCACTGCAAAGCGGCCCAAACGTTACGCGTGTGCCTGCCGCAAATCAAGCCTGAGCATATAGCTGATGCAGTCCACCCTGGATCGGACGAGACAGAATGCGTCCCGCTGCCTCGGCGGCACGTGATATCGGCGCGTCCTTGTTCAACGACAAGTGAGTGCGCGCGCCATTATAGTAGTCCATGTAGGACAGCAGCACATGGCGCGGGTGGCGTTCGCCGAACACCACGATATGATCGAGGCATTCCCTGCGGATCGAGCCGATCAACCGGTCTGACGCCTCCCAATATCAACCTGTCAATCGAAACAAATCGAAGTCTCTTGGGATTAGCGCGTCGCAGCACGTTGATTTGCTGCCTTAGCACCAGAATCTCTGCCTCAAGCGCCACCCGCGACCGCAACAGGTCGCTGGCAATCCAAAAGATCAGTCGACACAAATCTTGCATCGGAAACCAGCATCGCGCGGTTCTCGGTCAACTACCAGCACGATTGAATTTACGACAGAGACAGGTGCCACCATTTGCATTTTGAGAAGGGCTGCGAGAGACCGTTCTATTCGTAACCTACTTCCACAACTCTTCCACGGAACAGGCGGTAGACCAGGACCGTGTAGGCCAGCGTGAGCGGCATCACGAAGAGGCCGGCGCCCCAGAACATGAATGTCAAGCTCTCTCTCGGCGAGGCCGCTTGTTCGACGGTCAGCGCGAACGGAATCATGTAGGGCCAAAACGAGCAGGCCAATGTGCCGAACGCTGCCGCAAAGATCGGCGTTGTGAATCTGAACGGAGCTAGATCGTTGTGGCGTTGCACGCCTTTCAGCAGGCCGATCGCAGATACCGCGCCGATCAGAGGAAATATCAGGAGATAGGGACGCTCGAACCAGCGGCTCATCAGGCTGAACCGGAACCGGCGGCTCAGCTCAAGCGGATTCGCGCCGATGGTAAACGGTTTCCGAATATCAGTGTGCATGCCGTCAACAAGCGATAGCCTCTTTAAGAGTAGTTGCCCGTTGCCCTTTGGCTGACCCTTATTTTGAGTCCGCTGATAGCTGAAGGACGAGTTGTCCCTGCCAGGACGCACCGGCAGGAACCTTTCGTTCGACCGGCTAGGCCGGAACAGACTCCGACTTGCGAGGCGCACCAGTTCAAAACATTCCGTTCGGGTTGGCACGTGGAATGTTCGGCGCGATCAACGGTGCCGAGTTTTTCGGGTCGCCAACCATCTGCAAGGTGTCCCAATGCTCGATGGCCTTGCCGTCGGCGTCCATCCTGTAGATGTCGACGCCGGCGATTCCCGTATCTTCCGGGTCGTCATTGAAGAGATTCAGAAAGTTTACGTGCGCCCATACATAGTCGCCGACGGCGATGATGCGGTGGACGACGACGCGCGCGTTTGCGCGTTCCCGTGTGATCTGGGCGAAGAACCTCCCGAGCGCGGCCGAACCGTCTGCGATCAGCGGGTTGTGCTGGATGTAGGCGGGGCTCACGTATTTGGCCGTGCCCTCTTCCGACTTCTTCGTGTTGATCATCAGATCGTAGAGGGCGAGGACGTTGTTCTTGTTGCGAACGGCGCGGCTATCGTTGGTGTCAATGATTTCGATCATGGCTAGCTCCTTTTGCAAGATGGGTGATTATCAGGTGGACTTAACTCAGGCCGACGAGCTGGAGGCGCAAGGCATCCTGCTCGGCGTCTGATTTCTCTCGAGCGGCCCGGAGCATTTCTCCGGCGTTCGTTCCGACCGGCGCCCGGCTCGGCGCGGGCACCTGCTCGGCCAGCTCGATCACTCTCCGGGCTGCGGCCGCCGAGTCGAGGCCGTCGTTCTGCATGGCGTTGAGAGCGGCTGTGAACGATCCGAAGGTTTGTCCATACAGCTCGCGTTGTTCGGGCGTCATTCCGTCGGCGACCCGCTTGAGCGCTGCAGCCGTTTTCGCGGGGCCGCCGGTTTTCATGTTGCCTGCCGCTGCCACCACAACGTCGATGCCGAACCGTTTCAATTCGGCGCGATAGACCGTCGCAAACACTTCCATCGCGGCTTTCGATGCGCCTGACGGTCCGTTGAAAGGCAGCGGAACGCTCGCCGTCCATGTGCTGACCTGGACGATGCGGCCGCGCGCTTTCCTCAGCGCCGGCAGGAACGCGTTGATGACCGACAGGGCGCCGAATACGTTGACGTCGAATTCACGCCGGATGGCGTCGAGAGGAAGAACCTCGATCGGTCCCGGGGTCAGAATGCCGGCGTTGTTGATCAGGATATCGAGGCCGGATTCGCCGAGGGCGTCGGACACGCCGCCTGCCCAGGCCTTCACGGATTCTTCTTTGGTCATGTCACAGACGGTCAGGCTGACGCGCCCTCCGGAAGCCTCTTTCAGGTCTTGGACTTCCGCCGCTGACATGGCCGTGCCGAAAACAACGTAGCCCTTGGCTGCGAGGCCGAGCGCGATATCGCGGCCGAGGCCCCCGCCGGCACCAGTGACTGCGGCCGAACGGCCGGAATGTCGCTTTGTTGATGACATGAGAATCTCCCTTGGTTCCGAATGATGGGCACGCTATCGTCGCTAAAATCGACATGATAGCCTTATGATTTGCCCATCTGTGTCGCCGAAAGTGGAACGCTGGAATGGATACCGAAGATCTGCGGACCTTTGTCGATGTGGCCGACGCCGGCGGGGTGTCGTCGGCTGCGCGGCGTCTCGGCGTCTCGAAGTCCATCGTCAGCCGGCGGTTGTTTCGGCTGGAAGCCGAACTCGGCGTCCAGCTTCTCGCGCGGACGACCCGCGGTGCTGCGTTGACGGAGGCCGGCGTCACGTTCCGCGAGCACGCTGCCCGGGTCTGCGCGGAGATCGATGTCGCGCTCGAGGCGATCATGCCTGCCGGAGAACTGCGCGGCCGCCTCCGGATCGCAGCGCCGCTATCCCTGGGACCGACGCATTTGGCGCCGGTGTTTGCCGAAATGGCGCGGCGCCACCCGCTCCTCCACGTACAGGCCAGCTACAGCGATCGCTTCGTCGATATCGTTGGGGACGGTTTCGATTGTGCGATACGCGTCGGCTATCTCAGCGACTCAAATTTGATCGCGCGTCGCGTCGGACCGGTCCATGGAAAGCTCGTCGCAAGCCCGGACTATATCAGGGAGCACGGAGCCCCCGAGACACCGGACGAACTCCTCAACCATCAGGCGCTCATGCAGGGAACGGAAACCTGGCAATTTATCGATGGCGACAAGACAATCTCGGTTCATCCGCAAGGGCGGTTCAAAGCGGACAACGGCACCGCTCTCGCTGCCGCCGCGGTAGCGGGGCTCGGCATCGCCTGGCTTCCGGATCATCTCATCGAGGACGATCTGGATTCCGGCAGCCTTGTCCCGGTGATGACACGTTATCCGGTCCCGACGGCCGGCATGTTCGTTGTCCGGCCTCCTGGTCAGCACTCCACACGGAAAGTCCGCGTTCTTACTGAATTGCTGATTGAGCATTTCGGATAGTTGGTGCTCACCGCCGACCACAATGCGTTGCCCCAGAAGGAGTATTCGCGCGCCTGAAACGGGAAACATGGAATGTCCGCGACATCGCTAAAGACCGAGCGACGTCCGATATGATCGCGCGTGACTGGTCACGTGACCATTCACTCCTTTAGCGGGTTCCGCCCACGCGCTTCCACGAGGTGGTTCTGCTGAATGGTGTGACGGTGATCGTGAAGGCCGCCCATGTCCGGCTCTGCCACAGCCGCATGCTGTTTGTGCGGTGCTATCCGCGCGAGACGTCGACCGCGCCCGCGAAGCTTACGTACTCCGCCGGCGCGGCCGTTGGACATTTACGCGGCGCGAACGTAGCCGTAGCGCAGGTTCGATGGCTCCTTCGCCGCCAGCGCATACTCGTTCTTGAGCGAAGCGAGACGGTCCTCGGAAAAGGCCGGCATCCTGGTGTTGTCAGCCGCTTTCAGCCTGATCTTATAGAACTTGATGGCGTTGCCGCCGAAGATCAGCTGCTTGGTGGCGCTACTGGCGTCGCCGAGCGGCGCAAACCCGTATTTCTTCTGCATGTCCTCCGGAATTTCGAGGCGGCGCAGCGCCTCGATCTGCCACTGCGGTGAACCGTACCAGACCGAGTCAGTACCCCACATGACGTGATCAACCCCCATGCCCTTGATCAGCGTGCCGACCAGCGCGGCGCAGAACTTCGGATGCGCCACCGCCGAGTTGGCAAAGGACGTGCCGAGCTCGGCATAGACATTGGTGACGCCGAACTTCTGCGGGATTTCCGCGAGATCCGTGGCCCACTGGATGCGGCCGGTATGCTCGAACTCCGCCCAGGCCTGGTCCGGCAGCTCAAGGAACGGCCGCAGCGCGGAGTGATAGATCACGAAGTTCATCTGCGGCCAGTCCTTCGCCGCCTTTCCGATGTCCCACGCGGTAGCGTATTCCCACACGCCGGCGAACGACTTCTCGTAATCGGGCGGCAGCAGCCCCTTGTGGATGCACAGCGTGTTGATGCCGGCCTTCACCGCTTTTTCGTAGAACGGATACATCACCTGCTCGTCGTCGAGCCGCCATGGGAATTTGGAGGGTGCCAGCGGATCGCCGATCGTGTAGGACTTCCAGGAATCGGGCTTGTAGACATCGATTGCCTTGTCGACCTCCTCCATCCAGCCGGGCTGCTTGGGGGTGATGACGCTGTGCGCCAGCAGACGGCGTGAGCCCGCGAAGTCGTTGATGAGTTCGCGCGCCTTGACGATCTGCTCGTTGGACAGAAGCCACCAGCTTGGATCGTCGAACGGCGCGCCGCTCAAGAGCGCCATGTTGGTGTCGCTGTCGTAGTAAATCTCTTTCACATAGTTCTGGAACTTGTAGCGGGCGAGCGAGGAGACGCCCTCCTCTTTCATCTTCGGGTTCCAGTGCTGGCTCGCAAAGCCCGCCAAATCCAGGAGCTCCTTGTGATCGAAGTCGTCGCGCACGAAATGGGTCTGGACGTCGAAGATGAACTGGCCGGCGAGGCCTTGTGCGCGCGCCAGCATCAGCTCGGGCTCGCGGGCCTCTGCAGGCGCGACCTGGAAAACATTGCCGTAGATCTCGTTCATTGCGAGGAATGCCGCCGCCATGCCGCAACTCGTGTGCAGGAACTGCCTGCGGCTCAAGCCGAGGTGCTTGCCGTTCAGGTCGGCGAGCTCGTTGATCCGGGCCTCGACCTTCTTCTGTGTTGCGCTCTGCGGGGGCGGGAGATACTCGCCGTTGGAAACAATCTGAGTGGGAATCGGCGTTGCCGCAGATGCCGCCTCGGCACCCGCGACGAGGCGCTGCTCTCGTTCACTAAGCCAAGTGCTCATCGTTCTCCTCCCTTGTTGATGATCGAATAGCGTGTGGTCGTTCCCCGCATCGGGGCTGTGTGCGTCTGGCTGCTTTCGAGCGGTTAGCAGGCCGGCTCGCCGCACCGCCCCGCCTCGCTGACAAATTTGCATCGCAGCCGCGCTTGAACGTGACGAATTCAACGCTCAAACTTGTTTGACCGCAAGCGTAGAAGTCCGGCAGCTACACTGTCCCAAACTCATTTCGCTTCTGATCGATATTGTTGCAAAAGTCGAAAATCGGACAACACCAAAAATCTCGCGAAAGTTGATTTTTAGACTTCTCTTCCACTGTCACGTTCTGTAGCACCGCTACGAAGGACCGGTGGTCGTTTTTGTATGAAACGATGTGGTCCCTCAGGTCGCCGCGCGCGAAGCGCATCCGGGTCTTTAAAATTTTCGTACTTCACCCGAAAAAGACTTCTTCAACACTATCGGCACCTTTAAGACATGCCGAATGACCCTGAGAACGTCTGCTAATCGGAGAAGACCGGAAGTGAGCAGCGCGCGGTCAAAATGACGCGATTGACCCGAATGCGAAGTGATCGCAGCTCGTCTGGTGCGAAGGCACGACGACCGCTGTTGGTACAGCCTCACAAGTGCGCGGCTCGCTCAAGAACTCGTCAATTGAACAACAGCAAGCCACTGATGATCAGCATCACAGCAGCCGTGCTGCCATGGATGCCGAAGGCTGCCGCTCTGCTGCCGCCTTGGTGCAAGACGATCGCGGCGTCACCGACAGGTATGAGAGTGGCCACCAGCATAAACCAACCAAGCGGGTGTGCGGACCCGTAGGCTATGGGAATCGCGGCGAATAAGCCCGACGCAATGTCACGAATGCCTTTCGCAGAGAGATACGCCCGCGAATGCGGCTCGGTACTGGCCGGCACGCCGTATCCCGCGGCCGCCAAGGACGGCGCCGCGAGAAAGCGCCCCCCGATAAAAATGATGCCAACCGCAATCACAGCGGACAGAAAGAAACCGATGTTTGTCGCCATCTGTCTTCTCCTCGTGGCGCCGCTCGCCGATCTACATCTGTGAAATCGTCAAGGCGGCTGCAATCCATTTCACACGAAAAATCTGACGCCACGCCGCATCCATTGACGCGGCAACCTCGCCCCGCAAGCCATCAAGCGTAGGTGGTTTTCGTTGCGGTGCATGAGTCTCCTGTTGGCGATCGTTTTCAGAATTCGAGAACGAAACATTTATTAGGCGAGTGGGCTTCTGTGGTCCTTAGCTGACCTTCGTGTGCCGAACACATCTGCTTTGCGGCCAACAGCGGCCGTTTGTGAATAGACAACGGACCGACTAGGCCTAACTCGACAGTGATGGACCCTGCAGGAGGACTTTTCGTTGGAACGATGCAGCGATCTGCCGGTTCAAATGAAAATAGAGGCGCAGATGGAGGTTCCTGTGCCTCGTGGAGACAAATAAAGTTCGCACCGATTGAAGGCCTGGTAATCGACGTTCCGTGGCAGACGAGGAAAGCGGCAAGTCATCCCCGTTGGGTATCACGTCGAACACGTCGCCGACGTTTAACCGCCCATCTGTGATGGATGACTGGGAACGAAGTCGATTTGCCAGCGGACGGCGCGTAAGCTGAGTGAAGGACAAGCAATGGCCAAGAACACGATTTGCCTGTGGTACGATAAGGACGCAAGCACACCAGTGATTCGCGGCGACCTCCCCGAGGACGTGAGCGAGCTCGACTAACCTGGGAGCGAGTGCTCGAGGAAGAAGCGCAGCATTTCCCTCGTCGCGTCCGGCCCGCGCGGATCGGTGTAGGAGCCGGCGGGACTCCCTCCTGACCAGGCGTGGCCAGCACCGTGAACGTTCCAATGCTCGGAGATCGTCCGTTCGCCGACGTCAGTAAGGATCGTGCGGGTATAGGCATGCCCGTGGGGCACCCGTCCGCGAAGCACCATCGTTGTTGGACTCGTCGCTTTGCCAGGCTGCTGGAGAATTCGGTCGCCGTTGTTTGGATGCACCGTGGTGTCGCGATCGCCATGGAAAACGATGGTCGGCACAGCAGGTCCGCTATCCACTATTGCTTTGGGCCCGCCTCCCTGCCGCATGGCGACGAACGCGGACGGAAGATCGCTGGCGGCCCCGCAGGCGAGGCCGGAATGTATACCGACGGCTGCATACAGGTCGGCATGCGTCGCTCCCATGATGGCGGCAGCGGCCCCGCCAGCCGACAGACCCCCGACGTAGACGTGCTTCGGGTCGATCGAATAGTCCCGCATGATCTTGCGGGTGATGCCGGCGATCAGCGAAGGTTCACCGCCGTCCCGCTGCTGGTCGCTTACGCGAAACCAGTTCCAGCATTTCGCCTGGTTGGCTCCGCTGGGCTGTTCGGGATAGACCACGAAGCAGTTCTGCTCGTCCGCCAGGAAATTCATCCTCGTGCCGGCCGCGAAATCGTCGGGCGATTGGGTGCAGCCGTGAAGCATGACGACCAGGGGAAGCAGTTGTCCTTGATAACGGCTCGGGATGAATAGCTTGTAGCTCCGGCTTCCCGCCGCGTTGCTGAAGGTGCCCTCGATGAACCTTGTGCCGTTGGGCGCAATGTCCGACGTGGACGGCGGAGCGCGCTTGATCGGACCTCGCAGGCCGAGCCCGGAGAACTCTCTCATGTCGTCGAGCGGTGCGGGGCGTTTGCCCCCTTGGACGGAGATGGTCCGCGTGGTTTGCCGGCTTTCCCTCTCCTCGACGACAGTGGCCTTTGCGTCGATGGTTGGCGCCTCGAGCCTCGCGATCGTGGCGCGGGGAGTGCCGCCGCGGAGCATCCGCTGCAGAAGCGCGGTCGCCTCGACCAACTGGCCGGCACGGGTCAGGCGAGTGGCTTCGCGAACTACTTCATGATTTAGCATCGCATCACCTCGTTCTGTCGGCGAGAGCGGCCTTGACCGCGGGAGTGGCATGCAAGGCGCCCAGCACCGAGACCGAGGCAATGGTGGCGCGGGCCAGCTCGGGCGTGACGTCCTGGGCGATGGTCGCGAGGCCGAGCACGTTGATGTGCACCATCTCGCCCGCACGCTGCGCTGCTTCGAGATCCTCGCGGGTGTAATTCCGGAGCCCAAGGTTTAGGCTCTTTCGCGCTGTCGACTGCTTGACGACGTCTGCGTGACGTTCGAGTTGGTTGCGAATGGCGGTCCGGATGAAATCGGTCCGGTTCGAGTAGAATCCCTCCTGCACCATGAGATCGACGTGACCGAGGTCGACGTAGCCAAGGTTGACCGTGATCTTTTCGGTGTCCGGGGTCCGGGGTCGCAGGTCGCGTACATTATCAGCCATGCTGCATCCACTTACCATCCAGTGGGATGGCGCATGGATGTTATATGGATGCCGGTAAGGACTTTCAAGGGGTCGGCAAAAGAACGGCTGAGCTGGCGCCCTCACCCGACACGCAAATTCTCCGCCGAAATTTTGCCGGTGTCGCTGCCGACCACTCAGCATAGCCGGCCTTTCGGAGAGCGCCGACGGGGACGAAAATATCGGGGCCTCGATCATCCGGCGTGATGGTAGCCTTTGATGGGCTTGAACCACTTCACAGTTCCGGTCGCCTCGTCTATTTCTCCTTTCGGGCGAACGTTGAATTCACGGGCCGGCGAACTGACAAGAAAAAATCCGTGCGGCCAATAAATTGCATTTGATTGGCGAAGGTCCGCGGTCACAGACCTCCTGTTATTTGCGATCACGTCGGAGCTTCAATCGCTTCCAAAAACATCAGCGGCAATGGCTCGAACAACGCTATGTTGTCTTCCCACAATACGCTCGCTCGTTTTCGGTCTCGGGTGATATGGCCTACCGTCTGCAACCGAAGCTTCCAATTGATAAAACGTGGTCGCGCAATTCGGTTTGAACCTGCATAAAAGTGCCTACCCCGCGTGTTGAGGCGGACCTTCTGGCCTTTCTTGAGCATTGCCTCAATTGGAGCCGCCATACGCTTACGCGGCTCGCTGCTTCCTTCGAGATGTCTTCGCCTTCGGTCTAGCAGCAACCGAGGTAGCTTCGCTAATGGTAACGCGGCCGAGTTCTCCGAGCGACGCGCCCAGAACTTCTCGTTGCGCCGCGAGCCAGTGACTTTCGGCATGCCCTTCTTGGTAACCGCTTTCGCTCCAAAGCTGATAGGCGCGTTCGCGGATTGCTTGTTCAAGATCCTGCATCTCAATCTCCGTTCAAGGCCCCCGCCCCGAGGTGAATGAGAAGGCCAGCGGGCGTTAGGCCGCTGCCGGCCCTGCGTCCGGTTCCGTCTTCGCGAGCGAAAGCATGGACTTAGACGGTTAACGAAAGGTTACTGCGCTCTGCATGCGAACCGCAGCTTGGCGCTCGGTATGCCGCAGCACGCGGCCACGCCACGTTTGGAGGCGCTGCCTGTCTGCTTGTCGGGGTCGTTCTCATCCGCTTGTGAAAATAAGGCACCTGCCGCCAATCGATTTGACGGATAGCTCGCCTTCCAACTGCGGAAAATACCGAACCCAATTGTATCGACGACGGCCTGCTTCAAGCCGCGTATCCCGCGTATAGCCGACAAGCAAATAACAAAGCGAATAGCCCGGACTTTTCCACTGTTAGCACCCGCCCGCTGGTGTGCCCGCATTGTTACGCCGTCCGATTAATTCCATGAAGGCGAAAATCGCCGCCGTCAGCGGCCCGAAGCTCGGCGACGCTCACTTGGAACCGCGACGACTTCCATCCATCATTCTTTTGCACGCCGAGCAAAAATCCGGAACGTCTACTTGCTTGCCGTGCGGACGGAACGGCCCGCGACAATCGGTTCGCGAGGGTTCAGTGAGCGCGACAGCGCTTCGACAAAGATAGGCTCCCAAGCCCTGATGTGGCGTCTGAGAAGATTCGTGAGGCCTTCGGCGTCACCTGCCGTCACCAATTCGATGATTTTATAATGTTCGACAATAGACTCGTTCTGCCGTTCAAGTCCCGAGCGCGATTTGATGCCGTAGAGCCGCATTTGGTCGCGCAATCCCATCACCGTCTCGGTGAGACGCTCGTTGTCGGCCGCGGCGGTAAGCAGGCGGTGGAAACTCCGATCGGCTTCGAGATAGAGTTTTATGTCCTCCATTTTTACGGCACGCGCGACATCGTCCGCCAAACCGACGAGTCCCCGGAGATCCTTCCGAGGTTTGCGCACGACGATCGCCGCTGCGTGGAGTTCCAGAACCTCGCGAAGATCAAACACGTTGTGAAGTTCTTTCAGCGTCGGCTCGACTACCTTGAAGCCGCGATTTCGGATGGGTTCGATCAGCCCGCCGCGCGCCAGCTCGAGGAGCGCTTCCCGCACGGGAGTCGTCGACACGCCGAGGCTCGCGGCAAGGGTTGGCACCGAATACATCGAACCCGGCATGCTTTGACCGGAGATGATTTCAGCACGCACCAGCTGCAGCACCTGCTCCCGCAAGTTCTGATCCGTATCGACCATCCCTCGGCACTCCCGCCTCGATCAAAGTCTCATCGACCTGGCACGATACAAAAAACCGGTTGACGCAGGATACGGCGGGGGACCATGCTGTGTAAAGCATTACAGTAATGCGCTACTTCAACATCTATCTGGCTTCCCATGGCAAAGCGCGTTCCCGGTTATTGCACGCTCTGTCGGTCGCGATGTGGCGCAACCGCGATCGTCGAGAACGGCCGGCTGATCGGCGTCGAGAACCTGCCGGGACATCCGACCGGCGGGGCGCTCTGTGCCAAAGGTCGCGCCGCGCCCGAGATGGTACACAGCCCGCGCCGCCTGACCAAGCCGCTTCGCCGTACCGCGCCCCGAGACGCTATCGATGCGGGCTGGAAGGAGATTTCCTGGGACGAGGCTCTGGACGAAATCGCCGGAAAGCTCGGAAACATTCGCCAAATATCCGGCGCCGAGGCCGTCGCCTTCGCAGTCACTACTCCGAGCGGCACGCCGATGGTCGACAGCTTCGAGTGGGTTGAGCGGTTCATTCGCTGTTTCGGTAGCCCGAATCTGGTCTACGCGGTCGAAGTCTGCGGTTGGCACAAGGACTATGCGCATGCCCTGACCTTTGGCCGTGGCATCGGCTTTCCCGATTATGAGCGCGCCGACGCAATCGTCTTATGGGGACACAACCCCGCCCGCACTTGGCTCGCCCAGGCAACGCGGATCGCCGATGCGCGTCGACGCGGGGCACGTGTCGCGGTGGTCGATCCCAAACCGAACGGATCGGGACAGCAGGCCGACTTATGGCTGCGCGTCCGTCCTGGCTCGGACGGCGCCTTGGCGATGGGCGCGATCCAACATCTCATCGCGACAAAGTCGTTCGATGCAGACTTCGTGAAACGCTGGACCAACGGGCCTTTCCTGGTTGATGCCGCCACGGGCCGCTTCATTCGTGCGAGCGAACTCTGGGTAGATGCACCACCAGAAGCTTTCGTCGTGCTGGATCGGGCCAGAACGGCGCAAGCCTATGACACCCGGTTCGCATCGCTCGATTCCACCAACCACACACTGGACGGCCGGACGACGCTGACCGCGCGAGACGGCCGCACAATCGTTGCGGCGACCGCCTTCAGCTTGCTGGCCGCCGAGGCAACTTCCTACACGATCGCGCACGTGGCCGAAGTGACTTGGCTCGAAGCGAGCGATATTGCCGCTTTCTATAAATTTTTCGAGAACTGTCCCAAGCTCGCCTACCACTCGTGGACCGGCGTCGGCCAACATACCAATGCGACGGCGACCGAGCGAGCTATTGCGACGCTCTACGCGCTCACCGGCGCCTGCGACCGCCCCGGGGGAAATGTCTGGCCTGTTCCGCCGCCGACCCGCACGGTCAACGAATATACATTGTTGCCCTCAAAGCAGAGAGCCAAGGCGCTCGGCATCGACAAATTACCGCTCGGTCCGCCAAGCAGAGGCTGGATTACTGCGCGAGACTTCAGCCGCGCCGTTCTCACCGGCGAGCCGTATCAGGTGCGGGCGCTGATGAGCTTCGGCACGAATTTCGTTGTCTCGCAGGGCCACTCTTCGCGCAATCGCGCGGCTTTGCGGGCGCTCGAATTCCACGTCCACGTCGATATGTTCATGAATCCGACGGCCGAGAACGCGGACATCGTCCTGCCGGCAAGCATGCCGTGGGAACGGGATGCGCTTAAAATCGGATTCGAGATCACGCAAGAAGCCGTCGAGACACTCCAATTCCGTCCGCGGGTCCTGCCGCAACTCGGCGAATGCAAGGCGGACTACGAAATCGCCGCGCAGCTTGCCGTCAGGCTGGGCTTGTCGGAAGAATTCTTCGACGGGGACATTGAGGCCGGCTGGAATTATCAGATCGCTCCGCTCGGCACGAGCATCGAAGCTCTCCGACGGCATCCGGAAGGTCTCCGCTTCCCTCAACCGTTCCGTCACGAGAAATATACGCTCCCGAAGGGGGATTCCGCGGTTGCAGGTTTTGCCACACCGACCCACCGGGTCGAAATCTACTCGGAGTTGATGCTTGAGCACGGCTATGCGCCGCTGCCAAGCTATGTCGAGCCCGCGGAAAGCCCGCTTGGGCCCACCGCCGACGGCCGCTTTCCACTGGTGCTGACGACAGCAAAGAGCGGCTGGTTTGTGCACAGTGCGCATCGCCACATCGCCTCGCTCCGTAGGAAGACACCCGATCCCGCCGTCGAAATTAGCGCGACGCTCGCCTCACAGCGCAGCCTTGAGGATGGTGATTGGGCAATCGTCGAGACGCCTACTGGACAGGTTCGGCTGCGGGTGCGTCTGAACGAATCTCTGGACGAGCGCGTCGTCATAGCCGAGTTCGGTTGGTGGGAGGATTGTCCTCCGTTGGGTCACGACCTGATCCAGCCTGTCGGAATTCAAACATCGAACATCAATGACGCCTTAAGCGACGCAACGCGCGATCCGGTGAGCGGTTCGGTCCCGCTGCGCGCTACGATCTGCGATATTCGCAAGGACGAGGCGGCAAGTTACGGCCGCTGGGCCGGCAAACGCGCCTTTTCTGTCGTCGCGATGCGCAACGAGGCCGAAAATGTTGTCGCACTCGATCTAGCGCCGCGCGATGGGGGCATGCTCCCAGTATTCCGCCCCGGCCAGCACGTCATTTTGAGCCTGCCGGGTCTTGATCTGGCCCGCGCCTACTCGCTCACCGGCAGCGGCCAAGCCGGCCGTTCGCTGTCGGTCGCGATAAAAACCAGCCGTTTCGGCGATAGGGACCTTGTCGATAGGACAAGTCATCTTTCAGATCGCGTCCACGCGCTGAGCCTCGGCGACGAGGTGCAATTGGAAACGCCGCGGGGGATATTCACCCCACCGCTAGATGGTGACCGACCCCTCGTCTTTCTTGCAGCTGGAATTGGTATCACGCCTTTTATCGGTTATCTGGAGGCACTCGCGGCACGCCGACCGGCCGATCGCGTCGCAAAATTGTTGCTGCTCCACGGTTGCCGCAATGGTGGCCAGCATCCCTTTGCCCAGCGGTTGCGCGAGTTCGCGGCTTTGCTCCCGGAGCTTCGCGTCGTCACCGCATACTCGGCCCCGCGTCCGCAGGATCGCTGTCCCGAACATTACGATTATGAGGGTCGGCTCGACCTATCGGCAATTAATCCGCTGCTTTCGCAGAGACCGCTTGCTTATCTCTGCGGTTCGCCAAGGTTCACGACATCGATGACCGAGCGGTTGGTCGCGCGCGGTATGCCGCGCTTCGACGTATTCATGGAGAGCTTTGTCTCGCCACCGTTCGTGCCGCAAACGCTTCAGCGCCAGACCGTTCGCATTGCCGGCTCCGATAAGAGCTTCGTCTGGACACCGGAGCTCGGAACGCTGCTCGACGCTGCTCATGCGGCCGGTATATCTCTCCCGAGTGGCTGCCGCGTCGGCCAATGCGAGAGCTGCGCCATGCGCATCATAGAAGGCAACGTCGCGCAACTCGGTGGCGACGAAAGCGCAACGGATCAGTGCCTGACCTGTCAAGCTGTTCCACTCTCGGAGCTGACGCTCGCGCTGTAAGAGAAAATGAAGACCTAGAAGCAACATCCAACATCACGATTCGGGGGCTCATACGATGACCGACGCCGCGCCTAGAAGCGTCTTTCCAGGCAAAGTACCGACAGAATCCAACCTCCTTGCAAGGTTCTCGCAGGTTATGGTCGGCTTTGCTGAACGCTGGTTTCCCGACGCTTATGTCTTCGTCCTGGTTGCCGTGATCGTAGTCGCGGCGGGCACGCTCATGCACGGAGGCTCGCCGCTCGCGGTCAGCCGCGCCTTCGGCGACGGGTTCTGGAATCTGATTCCGTTTACGATGCAGATGGCGTTGGTCGCCATCGGAGGCTATGTGGTCGCAATGTCGCCGCCTGTCGCGGCGGTATTGCGCCGGTTGGCTGCAGTGCCGTCCACCGCACGAGGTGCCGTCGTCTTCGTCGGCGTGCTCAGCATCGTTCTGTCATTGTTGAACTGGGGCCTGAGCCTCATTTTTTCTGGATTACTCGTGCGCGAAATCGCGCGCCGAAAGGATATCAAGCTGGATTATCGCGCTGCAGGTGCGGCCGGTTATTTAGGTCTCGGCTGCGGTTTCACGCTCGGGATATCATCGTCAGCCGCACAGCTGCAGGCGAACGCGGCGAGCATTCCTGCGTCGCTTCTGCCGATCACAGGCGTTATCGGCTTCTCAGAGACGATCTTGACCTGGCAAAATCTGGTAACGACGTTAGCCGTGACCGTCTTGTCGGCTGGGATCTGCTACTTCTCGGCACCACATGCCGGTCAGGTAAAGACTGCCGAGGATCTTGGCGTATCTCTCGACAACGATCTGATCGAGCCGAAGAAACCGGCGCGCCCGGGCGACTTTCTCGAGTTCAGTCCCATCCTAACGATCCTAATCGTCGTGTTGGCGCTGGGCTGGATCTGGCAGACCTTTCAATCCGGCAACCCCCTCATTACCCTGTCCGGCTTAAACACCTACAATTTTGTCTTCCTGGTGCTCGGCATCCTCTTGCATTGGCGTCCACGCAGCCTGCTTGAAGCATTTTCCAAAGCGATGCCGAGCGTATCCGGCGTGCTTCTGCAGTTTCCATTCTATGCCGGCATCGCCCAGATGCTGACCAAGGTGCCTAACAGCAGCGGCGTGACGCTGTCTGACACCATTGCGCACTGGTTTGTAGGCGTTTCGGCCAATTCGACGATCTTCTCGGTTCTGGTCGGAATGTATTCGGCGGTCCTCGGCTTCTTCGTTCCATCGGCGGGCGGCAAGTGGATCATCGAGGCTCCCTACATCATGAAGGCGGCCAACGAAATTGGCGCGCATTTGGGCTGGACTGTGATGGTTTACAACATCGCTGAAACGCTCCCTAATCTGATCAATCCGTTCTGGATGCTGCCACTGCTCGGCATCCTCGGCCTTAAGTCGAAGGACCTGATCGGATACACGTCCGTCCAATTCTTCGTCCACTTTCCAATCATCATGATCCTTGCGGCAATCCTGATGACAACCTTCTCCTATCACGCGCCGATCCTTCCCTGATTGAGCTGCATAATTAATCGGAGGAAACTATCCAGTCTTCAACTGGATAAGAAATGTTAGTTTTCTCGCCAGTCGCCCGTCGGCAACTGATAGGCTTTCCGCCATTTCCTTATCAGTCCGCCAACTGACTCCATTTGTGCGAA